>ERZ791902.874-NODE-874-length-17803-cov-5.751972_pt1 | contig 17803 bp, 14 predicted proteins | sample MGYA00510149_ERZ791902 | MGnify/ENA primary metagenome ERZ791902 (study PRJEB30046, sample SAMN00792060) | human gut metagenome | study: EMG produced TPA metagenomics assembly of the A metagenome-wide association study of gut microbiota in type 2...
GGCTGGCAACGTAAAGCTGCTTAGCCATTATCTCAAATTTTAACGAACTATTGTTTTAAGCCCCGCCTTATCATTTTGAGTTACGCCTCATCCGTTTAATCAAATTATACGACGACATTATTCCGAGTTCTCCCGCGCGACTCAAGTCAGCCATACCCTTGTCGAAATTGCCCATACGGAAAAAAGCTATTCCCCGATTGTAATAAGCCTCTCCGAAATCCTGCTTTATCTCAATCGCCTTTGTATAGCAACTTATCGCCGAAGTGTAGTCGTCACGCATATAAAACAGATTGCCCTTGTTGAAGAATGCATATATCAGGCGCGGCGACAGCTCAACCGCCTTGTCGTAGTCTGTCACGATCTCTGCATATCTTGCATTTTCAGCCATTATGTCATCCCTATTGCTTTTTTCCGACGACACCCTTCTGCTCCGCTCTTGCGCCTCGCGGGCACACGCCTTGACAAAATATGCCAATGCGAAACGCGGACTCAATTTAACCGCCTCCGACAAATCCTGTATCGCGGAATCATAATTCTTCACCATCATATAGCTTATCGCTCTGCCGAAATAGTCCACAGCGCGCTTGTCGCCGTTGTTGAGCAACGCCGTATAGTGGCGTATCAATTCAAACTGTTTTTCAATCTCCTGCTCAATCAATTTATGTTCGGCATTTGTCATAAACAGCCGGTCTCTTAGATACAGGCTGGAGTTAAGCTCGTCCAACTCTTTCTGATAGAAGGCATCCGTCCTAAGCTCCGTAGTTCTGTCATAATAACTCAGCATATACGAATCCTCCACCCTCACAGGTATGTCGTAATTCTGTATCTTGCCTCGGTATTTATTGTCGTATTCAGGTTTCACATCATGCTTCTCATCAACAGTCTCAAGCGAAGTGAGCCGTTTCATGACATCTTCTGGATTTTCCTCCGCATAGTCGTCTTTCCGCTTATCGTCGGTGTCCGCCACAATATGCCGGCGCTCCTCATGCCGGCGCTGCATCTCCCGCGATTTGTTGTAATCACGCTCACCGCCTTTCATATCGCCCATCATGCGCTTGCATTCGCCCCTCGCAAAGTACAGTGCCGACAGATACGGATACTTTCCTATCACCTTATCGTAGTCAGCGATGGCTTTTCTATATTGGCGCAGCTGCTGATAAAGCACCGCCCTATTGTAGACCGCCTTGTCATTATCGGGTTCCATACCGATAACGGCCGTGAAATCCTCTATAGCCTTATTCACATCTTGCACCTCCATCCTCAGAAGGCCTCGGTTGAACCTTGCCGTCACATTTTCAGGATCCAATCCTATCGCATAGTCGAAATCAGCCATCGCCCCGAAATAATCCTCCAAATTATATTTAAGATACGCCCTGTTTATAAACAGCCCCGCTTCCTTCGGCGAAAGTTTGACCGCCGCATCCAAATCTTTCACCGCAGCTTCGCAATCCTTACTTTTCCCATAATGTATATCCGCCCTCATAAGGTATGCTTCAATCGTGTTGGCATTCAGCTCCAAACATTTGTCAAGGTCGGGCAGTGCCGCCAACGAATCTTTTTCGGCCAGACACAACTGCGCACGTCCGAGATAGCCTTTGTCGTATTTCGGGAACTTCTGCAACAACTCGTCATATGCCGCATGCGAGTCGCCAAACTCCCCGGCGTTCTGCAACGCTATTGCCTTATTAAGCATAAACACCTTATTCTCAGGCAAGAACTCCAACCCTTTATCATAATCCTTCACCGCATCGAGATATTTTCCCGTCTGCAACCTCGACAAAGCCCTGACCTCATAGGCGTCCACAACAAACGGATTGCGGTCGATAGCCATCGTGCAATCCGCCTCCGCACCACTATAGTCTTCAAGATAGAATTTGGCAAGTCCTCTAAAAAAATACGGATCGGCAAGATAAGGTTTAACCCTTATCACTTGGTTGAAGTATTGTATTGAAAGAAGATAGTCCTCAAAATAAAGCGCATTTCTACCAATTGTCAGCAACCGCTCCGTGTTCAATTGGCAAACGCCAGTCAAAGAGGTCACCGACAATATTAAAATCAATAAAAAACTTCGTATATACCTATAATTGTTCATAATAATATCCAGATTGACTGCAAATGTAATCCAAAATCGCCAATAAATGCGTATCTTTGCAAGAGAAGATAGCAGGCTGTTTGTGTTTTTTATTATTTCATTCGACAATTTATAGACCCTTATATGGAGAAACTACAACACATTGTGATAATCGGAGGCGGTTTTGCCGGACTCAATTTGGCAAAGGAACTTGACAAGAATAAATTCAGAGTCACCATTTTGGACAAAAACAATTTTCATAGTTTTCCACCGCTTTTCTATCAAATAGCATCTTCCGGACTTGAGCCGAGCAGCATATCCTTCCCGTTCCGTCGGGAAATGAGACGTCTCAAAAATACCAATTACCACTTCGGCGAGGTTTTGGAAATCGACAGCAAGAACTCAACCGTCCGCACGCAATTTGAGACAATCAAATATGACCAATTGGTAATCGCTTCCGGAACGACCAACAACTTCTTCAACCAGCCGGAACTGAAGGAGAAAGTGCACACACTCAAATCCACCGCTGAGGCTATACGCCTGCGCAACGAAATTCTCGACCGACTTGAACGCGCTTGCATCACCACCGACCGCGAACGCAGACGCCAACTGTTAAGTTTTGTCGTTGTGGGCGGCGGACCTTCTGGCGTTGAAGTTGCCGGCGCGCTCGGCGAGATGAAACGATATATCCTAAACAAAGAGTATCCCGAAATCGACATTGACGATGTCAGAGTGATTCTGATTGAGGGCACTGACCGCTTTCTCCGCACAATGAGCGAAAGAGCGTCACACGATGCAAAAGTCTACTTGGGGCATCTCATGATTGAGACCAGGCTAAACTGTATGATGAAGTCGTATGAAAACAATGTACTTCACCTGTCGACCGGCGAGGAAATCTATTGCGAGACGCTGATTTGGACAGCAGGTATCACAGGCAATAAAATCAATGGCATCAGCGATGATTCAATCACCCGCGGAAACCGCTACATTGTTGGCTCAAACTGCAAAATAAAGGGATACGACAACATCTATGCCCTTGGCGACATCGCCTATCTGGAAGACGAGTCGCATCCCAACGGATACCCGCAAGTGGCTCAAGTTGCAATACAGCAAGCAAAACATCTTGCCAAGCGGCTCAACACCGGAGCCGACACAGCGTTTAAATATGTCGACAAAGGCTCTATGGCGACAATTGGACGAAATCGCGCCGTGTGCGATTTGAAGTTTGCATATCTCTACGGACGTCCTGCATGGGCGACATGGATGTTCATCCATCTCATATCGATACTCGGCATGAGAAACAAGGTCAACGTATTGATAAATTGGGTTTGGGCATATTTGTTCTACACCACATCATTGCGTTTGCTTATACGCCCTGTTAAATATCCCATCAGAAAACATTGGATTGATGAATAAATTTATGAATATCAAATACAGCTTATCCGCCATCCTCCTTTCCTCATCTATGCTTTTTGGGGCGGAGGCATTCTGCGAGACTCCAGAATCCGGAGTCAGACAATCCAATAGGGTTGCCTACAGCACATCTGCCAACACTCAAGTTTCCGGCAGCCGCATCTATGGCGAATGGATAATTCTCTCCGCCAACGGAAGAGATATGAATATGCGCGACTCCGCGCCTTACATTGACATAAACGCCTCCGACGGCAAAATCTATGGTGATGTGGGAGGAAATGTTGTCAATGCGTGCTTCGAGATTCCGGAGAGAGGCCACATCTCGGTGTCCGAGATAGAAATGACTCATCTACCAAGTGCATATATCCGCGAAGAGGACGATATAAAAACCGGATTGGGCGATGCCTGCTCATACACTATAACTAAAAAGAAGAACGACATTTATTATCTCGACCTTCTCGACAAGCGCGGAAATATTGTTGTCCATGCCAAACGCCACAATGCTGACGTCATGACAGGAATGTGGAGAATAGACAAAATCAACGGCAATGAAATCGAAGACAGCGACCTTGAAATTGTTGTCGATGTTCCGGAATTGAAGATTCATGGCAAAACCGGTTGCAACATTTTCAACGGCGACATCGGATTGGACCGCAACAAAGACTGGTTCATACAGTTCCAAAACATCATTGTCTCCAGAATGAAGTGTGAAGACAGCAAGATGGCTGTTGAACGCGACTTTATGGTTGCATTGGAAGAGACGGAAATCATAAAGCGTGAAAACGGAGGGAAGACAATACGTCTTCTTGACAGAAACAAAAAAGAGGTTTTACTCCTCAAACGCATTCAACAATAAAACGCAACAATGGACTTCAAAATTGAATCTGCATACAAACCGACAGGCGACCAGCCGCAGGCCATTGAGGAATTGTGCAACGGGCTTAAGAACGGAACCGACTACCAAACCCTTCTGGGCGTCACTGGTTCCGGCAAGACCTTCACGATGGCAAACGTAATCGAACGAGTCAATCGTCCGACTTTGATTTTGTCGCACAACAAAACGCTTGCCGCCCAGTTGTATGCTGAATTCAAATCGTTTTTCCCAAAAAACGCTGTCCATTATTTCGTTTCCTACTACGACTACTACCAACCCGAGGCATACATTCCATCGTCCGACAAATATATCGAGAAGGACTTGATGATAAACGACGAGATAGACCGTTTGCGTCTTGCCGCAACGACAGCTCTATTGTCGGGCAGACGCGATGTGGTTATCGTTTCATCCGTGTCGTGCCTGTACGGCATTGGCAATCCGGAGGACTTCGACAAGAACGTAGTAGAAATAAAAGTGGGACAAAAAATAGCCCGCAACGTCTTTCTACGCAACCTTGTCGACTCACTCTACTCCCGGACAGAGATGGAGCTGGGTCGCGGGCAGTTTCGTGTTAAAGGAGACACTGTCGACCTGTATCTGGCATATGAGGAAATCATAATACGCATCATCTTCTGGGGCGATGAAATCGAATCCATATCATCGCTCAATCCGGAAACGATGGAAACGGAACTACAGCTTGAAGGATATAAGATTTTCCCGGCAAACATCTTTGTTTCCACAAAAGAACGCACAGCATCAGCCATACACCAAATCGAGTTGGATTTGGGTAAACAAGTCGACATGTTCCGCAACGAAGGCCGTGAGGTCGAGGCCAAACGGCTTTACGAACGTGTAACCTACGATTTGGAGATGATGCGGGAAGTGGGCTATTGCTCCGGCATAGAAAACTATTCCAGATATTTCGACGGGCGTCTGCCAGGCGTGCGTCCATTCTGCCTGCTTGACTATTTTCCAAAAGATTTCTTGACAATAATCGACGAAAGCCACGTCACGATTCCACAGATTCGCGCCATGTACGGAGGCGACATTTCAAGAAAGATGAACCTTGTCGAATACGGCTTCAGACTGCCTGCGGCAATCGACAACCGTCCGCTGAAATTCGAGGAATTCGAGGAAGCCACGCATCAGACTATATATGTCAGCGCCACTCCGGCAGAATATGAATTGAACAAATCTGAGGGCGTGATTGTAGAACAATTAATCCGCCCGACCGGATTGCTCGACCCAAAAATTCTTGTCCGTCCGTCAAAGGGTCAGATTGACGACCTTCTCGAGGAGATTCATCTGCGCATTGAGCGCAATGAGCGCGTGCTGGTGACAACTTTGACAAAACGCATGGCGGAAGAGCTGTCCAGCTACCTCACCAAACTCGACATCAACTGCGCATATATCCATTCAGACGTTGACACTATGGACCGCATTCAGATTCTCGACAATTTGCGAGCTGGAGAAATTGATGTGCTCATAGGCGTAAACCTGCTCCGTGAGGGACTGGACCTTCCGGAAGTGTCGCTGGTTGCAATAATCGACGCCGACAAAGAAGGCTTCCTTCGCTCACACCGTTCACTGACACAGACCGTAGGACGCGCCGCACGAAACCTTAACGGCACTGTTATAATGTATGCCGACAAAATTACAGAATCCATGCAGCAGACAATCGACGAGACGGAACGCCGCAGGGCAATACAGCTTCAATACAACGAAGAGCATGGAATCACCCCTCAGGCAATTGTCAAAGAGCGCGTCCGCGTTGTCGGAGTCGACAAGAAGGAGGAGTCGGAAAACAATCAAAAGAAGTCTACTCCTAAAAAGGCAACATCAAGCATTTACGACATTGACTCCTTACATCATATCGCCGCCGACCCTGTCGTTGCATACATGTCGAAAGACAATCTCGAAAAAGCAATCGAGAAAACGAAAGCCGATATGGTTGCCGCCGCAAAGAATATGGACTTCATCACCGCCGCTCAATTACGGGATGAGATGATTCGACTGGAGGACAAACTAAACGAGATGAAATGACAGAACAATCACCACATAAACAAAACAAACCCCTTTGGCTGCCTACAACCAAAAAGGAAATTGAACGGCTGGGATGGGACTACATCGACGTGATTCTATTCTCCGGCGACGCATACATCGACCATCCGTCAATGGGCTGCGCTGTCTTGGGACGCATCCTCGAGCACGAAGGCTACAATGTGGCAATCGTGCCTCAACCGAACTGGCAAGACGACCTGCGCGACTTTAAAAAGCTTGGAGCCCCGCGACTGTTCTTCGGCGTTTCCGCCGGCGCAATGGACTCCATGGTGAACCACTATACCGCTGCGCGCAGACGACGCAGCGACGACGCCTATACCCCCAACGGACGCCATGGCGCACGCCCCGACTATCCGACAATCGTCTACACTCAGATTCTGAAGCGTCTGTTTCCCGACACCCCCGTTGTTGTAGGTGGCATTGAGGCTTCGCTACGCCGCGTGTCGCACTACGATTATTGGGCAGACCGGCTGCGTCCTTCAATTCTTACGGAATGCGGAGCCGACATGCTCATATACGGCATGGGCGAACGTCCCATTGTCGAACTGTGCAAACGATTGGAGAACGGAAGCAACATCCACGACATTGACGACATTCGCCAAACTGTCGTTTTGAAGAAAAACAGCGACATTCCGAAACAATCCGAGACAGACGTTGTGCTGCATTCTTTCGAGCAATGTCTGAAGAGCAAAAAACATCAGGCCGAAAACTTCAAGCATATCGAAATAGAGTCCAACCGTTGGAACGGCAACACCATTTGGCAAGTCACAGGCAATGTGGCGGTAAAGGTCAACCCCATGTATCCGCCAATGACACAAGCGGAAATGGATAAGTCGTTCGACCTGCCCTACACCAGAATGCCACATCCCCGCTACAACGGGAAAAGGATTCCCGCCTATGAGATGATCCGGCATTCCATCAACATGCACCGCGGATGCTTCGGCGGCTGTGCATTCTGCACCATTTCTGCACATCAAGGCAAATTCATCTCGTCCCGAAGTCAGAAATCAATTGTCGACGAGGCTAAAGTGGTTGCACAGATGTCGGACTTCAAAGGTTACATCTCCGACCTTGGCGGGCCATCGGCAAACATGTACGACATGCACGGCCACGACCTTGACATTTGCAAGAAATGCCAACGCCCGTCGTGTCTGCACCCTGCCCCTTGCAAAAATCTCAACAACGACCACCAACGTCTGCTTGAGGTATACCATGCCGTCGACAGTCTGCCAGGAATCAAGAAATCGTTCATCGGCAGCGGTGTGCGCTACGACCTTGCATTTGCAGAAAACCGCAATGCCAAAGTAAACCAATCAAACCGAAGATATCTGGAGGAACTGATTGTAAAGCACGTTTCCGGACGGCTGAAAGTAGCGCCCGAACACACATCCGACACCGTGCTGAACTGCATGCGTAAACCGTCATTCAATTTGTTCCGGAAGTTCAACAAACTTTTTGATGAGCTCAATGCAAAATACGGACTACGGCAGCAACTGATTCCTTACTTCATTTCCTCGCATCCGGCATGCCGGGAGACAGACATGGCTGAGCTTGCCGCCATCACCAAGAAACTGAACTTCCACCTGGAACAGGTGCAGGACTTCACTCCAACACCCATGACTTTGGCGTCTGAAATCTACTACACGGGCTACCACCCATACACGCTGCAGCCCGTGTTTACAGCCAAAACGCCAAAAGAAAAAGAAGCTCAGCGTCAATACTTCTTCTGGTATAAAAAAGAGTTTGCCGCCGACATCCGCCGGTCGCTGATTCGCATGGGAAGAAAAGATCTCATCGCCGAGCTTTTCGGTTCACAACGTCAATACGAAAGCAAATTTCAGAACAACAAACATAAAAAGAATTTTTAAATGAACTTTAACAAGACAATCATGGCAGCTTCCATCTTAGCCGTCGCATCGACGGTTGCAAACGAAGCGACAGGCGCGGAAATAATCTCGCGTCCGGATTTCAAAGTTGTCGACGGAAAGATGACTCCAGAGCTCATGGAGGCATTCGGCCGCGTAACCGACCCACAAGTTTCCCCCGACAAGAAAAAGATTCTCTACAACGTCGAGTTCATCAGCCTTAAGGCCGACAAGGGCAACAAGGAATTGTGGACAATGAACATTGACGGAAGCAATCCTCAAAAAATCACCAACACCGCAGAAAGCGAGGTTGGCGCTGTTTGGATCAAAAACGGCACAAAGATTGCGTTCCTTTCATCCACCGACGACGGAATGCAGCTTTTCACTATGGATCCAAACGGAGAAAACCGCAAACAAATTTCCAATGTTGAAAAAGGCATCGACGGTTTCTTGTTCTCCCCCGACGAGACAAAGATTCTGCTCATCCGCAACATCAAATATGGTAAAGCGTCGACCGACGTGTATCCTGAACTTGACAAAGCCGATGTGAAAATTGTCGACGACCTGATGTATAAACACTGGGACCACTGGGTTACCGAAATTCCGCACCCATTTATTGGCAACGTGTCGGAAAACGGAATCTCCGACATTGTAGACATCATGGAGGGCGAGCCTTATGAATGCCCGATGCTTCCGTTCGGTGGCACGGAATCATTCTCCTGGTCTCCTGATTCAAAAACAATCGCCTACTCTTCTCGCAAGAAGACTGGTATGGAATACAGTCTCTCCACAAATTCCGACATTTATCTGTACAATCTCGAGACTAAAGAGACCAAGAACCTCACCAAGGGAATGATGGGCTACGACACAAACCCTACATTCTCTCCCAAAGGCGACAAACTCGCATGGTTGTCAATGGAACACGACGGATATGAGTCAGACAAGAACCGCATATTCGTCCTCGACATCAAGACGGGCGTAAAAACCGACCTTACTGAAAACTGGGACTACACAGCCCTTTCGATAGCGTGGAATCCAAACGGCAAGGCAATCTATTTCATCGCCCCATACCACGGACCGTCACCGATTTTCTCTATAGACGTCAAGACCAAGAAGGTTGAAACTATCGCCGACCAGATGTGCGACTATGCAACTCTTGCTCCTGTAGATGAGAAAAGAGTGGTTGCCCTGCGCCACTCATTGGAGTATCCTAACGAAATCTTCATTATCGACAAGAAAAGCGACAAGCAATTGACAAACGTCAACACAGACCTCCTCAACCAACTCTCTCCTGTAACCGTGGAGAAAGTGATGGTGCCGACAACCGACGGCAAGGAAATGCTCACATGGGTGGTGCTCCCTCCGAATTTTGACCCCAACAAGAAATACCCAGCCCTTCTTTACTGTCAAGGTGGTCCGCAACAGGCAGTGAGCCAATTCTGGAGCTACCGTTGGAACTTCCGTCTGATGGCATCGCAAGGCTATATCGTCATTGCGCCAAACCGTCGTGGTCTTCCAGGATTCGGCACAGAATGGAACGCACAGATTTCAGGTGACTATGGTGGTCAGAACATGAAGGACTACCTTTCGGCTGTCGACTATGTAAAACAACGTCCATATGTTGACGCCGACCATATCGGCGCCACAGGCGCAAGTTATGGCGGATTCTCCGTTTATTGGCTTGCCGGACATCACGACAACCGTTTCGCCGCGCTCTTTGCCCATGCCGGTATTTTCAACGCTGAGTCACAATATCTTGAAACTGAAGAGATGTGGTTTGCAAATTGGGATCTTGGAGGAGCATTCTGGGACAAAAACAACGCCGTCGCACAGCGCACGTATGCCAACTCACCGCACAAGGCCGTTGACAAATGGACCGCTCCAATCATGATTTCTGTGGGAGAAAAGGACTATCGCATTCTTGCCTCGCAAGGAATGATGGCATTCAACGCCGCCAAACTCCGCGGCATCCCCACCCGCATGCTTGTTTATCCTAACGAGAACCACTGGATTCTCAAGCCTCAGAACGCTCTTTTGTGGCAACGCGAATTCTTCGGCTGGTTTGACAAATGGCTCAAAACTGACAAATAGTCAACACACAGCATTGCATTTAACGGCGAAGGTGTCAATCCACCTCCGCCGTTTTTCTTTTGGCACAAATTTTGCCAAATCGTTTATATATACTTACCAATAAACTTAAACGATTATGTATTTTATACTATTCATCGCAATCGCAGTGGCAAGTTATGCCGTGCAGGCTTCTCTTAAAAGCAAATTCAGCACCTATTCGAAAACGCCTTTAAGCAACGGAATGACGGGCGCTCAAGTAGCGGAAAAAATGCTGCGCGACAATGGCATCAACAACGTGAAAGTAACACAAATAGAAGGACAACTGACCGATCATTACAACCCAGCCACATTGACCGTCAATCTTAGCCGCAACGTGTACTACGGCAGCAGCGTGGCAGCGGCGGCCGTTGCCGCCCACGAATGCGGCCACGCCGTGCAGCATGCCACGAAATATTCTTTTCTTCAACTGCGGTCCAACCTCGTGCCTGCGGTTAGTTTTGCATCAAACGTAATGCCGTGGATACTGCTTGCAGGAATTGTGCTTCTCAACATCTTCCCCGGGCTTCTGCTGTTCGGCATCGGCTTGTATGCACTCACCACACTGTTCTCTTTTGTCACACTCCCTGTTGAAATCAATGCCAGCCAGCGGGCTATGGCATGGTTAAGCAACGCGGGTATCACATACGGGCAAACCACAGTGCAGGCAAAAGACGCGCTGAAATCAGCCGCCTACACCTACGTTGTCGCAGCTCTCGCAAGTCTTGCCACGCTTATCTACTACATTTTCATTTTTCTTGGGCGTCGCGACTAATATGCGCCTACGGCATAGCCGGCAAGCGACAAATTAGTCCAAATTGATATGAAAAACAAATTATTTGCACTACTTTTGTGCAACGTTTTAAAGATTATATAAAAATGGCACAGAAACCATCCATACCTAAAGGAACGCGCGACTTCTCCCCTGCGGAGATGGCAAAGCGTAATTACATATTCGACACAATCAAACAAGTTTTCGCACTTCACGGATTCCGACAGATTGAAACCCCGGCGATGGAGAATCTCTCCACTCTAATGGGCAAATACGGAGAAGAAGGCGACAAACTGCTTTTCAAAATACTCAACTCCGGAGACTTCCTCAAGAACGCATCGGACGAACAACTGCTTGACCGCAACTGTCCACGATTGACATCCGCACTCTGCGAAAAGGGGTTGCGCTACGACCTTACGGTGCCATTTGCCCGCTTCGTGGTTCAACACCGCGGCGAACTGCAATTCCCGTTCAAGCGATTCCAGATTCAGCCAGTATGGCGCGCCGACCGCCCTCAAAAAGGACGCTATCGCGAATTCTACCAATGTGACGCCGACGTTATCGGCACCGACTCTCTGCTCAACGAAATTGACTTGCTGCAGATTATCGACGACGTATTTCAACGCTTCGGCATAAACATCACCATAAAGCTCAACAACCGCAAAGTGCTGTCGGGCATTGCCGAAGTCATCGGCGAACCAGACAAGATTGTCGACATAACTGTAGCTATCGACAAAATCGACAAAATCGGCATCGACAATGTCAATGCCGAGCTTATTGAGAAAGGCATCAGCCAAGCCGCTGTCGACCAGCTGCAGCCACTGCTTACGCTTTCAGGTTCAAACAACGAGAAACTTGAGAGTCTGGAACAGTTGCTTGCCACTTCAGAAATCGGCAAAAAGGGTATTGAGGAACTGCGTTTCGTAATCGGTCAGACTGATGAAATCGGCATCAACGCCACTTTGGAACTTGACGTGTCGCTGGCACGCGGTTTGAATTACTACACCGGCACAATCATCGAAGTGAAAGCCAATGACGTGCAAATCGGCAGCATCACCGGCGGCGGACGCTACGACAACCTTACCGGTGTGTTCGGACTTCCAGGCGTGTCGGGCGTGGGCATTTCTTTCGGCGCAGACCGCATCTACGACGTGCTCAACCAACTCGACCTATACCCAACAGGCACACAGGCTGGGACAACAGTGTTCTTCGTAAACTTCGGAGACAAAGAGGCAGCGGCTTCGCTCAAACATATCAAATCACTGCGTGCCGCCGGCATCTCTTGCGAGTTGTATCCAGAAACTGCCAAGATGAAAAGACAGATGGGATATGCCAACGACAACCACATCCCTTACGTGGCAATCATCGGCGAGACAGAATTGGAAAAAAGCACCGTCACACTGAAATGTATGGAAACTGGCGAGCAAGAAGAATTGACCATTCAGCAGATCATCGACAAGCTTAAATAGCCTCTACCCAATAGCTCAAAACAGAATGTCGACAATAAAAAATTTTTTATTGTCGACATTCTGTTTTCTAAAGGTTTGATACATCAGAAGCATCCCAACGGAAGTTTATCCAATTATCTCTTCGTGTATATACATAATGTATTTGTTCTATGTGCGACAATGTTGCGGTACTAAATGATCATCACATAGTCCGTTTTTAGTTAAGGGCAGCTCGCTCAATGCTCAACAGCGGCGACCCTGTCGATATTTCCGTTTGGAAATCCGACGGCTCTATCCTTGAACTCCGTAACGTTGTTTCACTCCGTTACTCGTTCTATGGCGGTTGGCGCAACGTCAAGTTGCTCACCTCCGGCGAGTGCCGCCGCGTCCGCGACTGCTGCATCTTCCGCGTAAACGACTGCGAAGTATTTCTTTGATACCTCGCATAAAATGAGTAACTTTGCGTTATGATACATACCTCTCATATTCCATATTTAGTTTTAGACACTGACACTGATACCTTATCTATTCAATATGTAGATTGGGATAAGTTCTCTTTTGAGCCCAAACAAAGTGATCCCGACAATATCTTTGACTACTTTATGGAGGGTATGACATATACCGATATAGAAAATTCATTGAACGAGGAACGCGCACGTCAGGATTATCTCAAAGAACAAATTATTACAAAAATCCCATCGGGTGTAATAGTTTCTGCACCTCGTTTTGGGGGTAATTTTTATTATGACGAATGGGACGCTCGAAACGTTATTAAATTTGAAATTCATTCTGATTTCTCAGACAATTTAACCTACTTAAAGCTAAGGTGGTTTTTGCGACCATTGGCTATTTCAACTCTTGAAGCAATAAATGATTCGTTTGATTCAGGTATCTCAATTCAAGACACATATTCTAAGGAAAAAGATTTTGAAGTTTCTTTGAATGGTTGGATTAAATGTTATGAAAAAGCCATAGCGATTCAAAATAAATTCATCTCTAACTTAAATAAGGAAATAGACAATACACCCTATTACAATACCAAGATACAGTGGGAACGATGAAATAATCTCGTCTTTTCGTAAACCTCATATCGTCCATAACTTCGCTGAAAATCTCAGCAAGTTATGGACGCTTCTTTTTCCAATCTCAATTTCAATTCCGTGGAGAACGTGCCGGGCTATGAAGCCCGCGCTGCGTTCACTGTCAATTCTTCCTCGGTGTTCAAGGAAGACATCGACATCGTGCCGACTATCATTGACGATACGCTCTCATATATTCCCTGGGGTGGCGACAATCAAATGCCTTTCGACATTCTCAATCTCATCGAGAAAGACGAAACGCTCGCCACTTGTCAGATATTCAACGCCGAGGTCTGCTATGGCTCCGGCTTGAGGTATGATACCTGCGTCGCCACCGCCAAGGTCAAGAGCGAAGTCGAGGATTTTACTCTCGACAACGACCTCGCCGCATACTTCCTCGGTGTCAGTCAGGACTTCAAGCACTTCGGCTTCGCTGTCTCAGTGCTTATTCTCAACGAGGAGGGCACGAAAATCGTGCGGCTGTTGAGAAAGGAAGCCTGTTACTGCCGCTTCGCACCTGCCGATGCAAAGGGCAGAATACCCAAGATACTTTACGCCAACTGGCGCAAGCCTATCTCGGCTCGTGCCGACATCGAGGTTATCGACCTGCTCGACAGCAACGCGCCGTGGCTCGATCTGCAAGACAGACTCGCCAAGAAGTCAAGGGTCAGGAAATTTGCTATCGTCAGCCGTATTCCGACAGTCGATAGCACCTATTACCCCATACCTTATTACGCTGCGCTTTTCAAAGGTAAGTGGTATAACATAAAGCAGCTAATCGGTATTGCAAAGGAAGCGAAGCTCCGCAATACCGCGCCTATCAAATACCACATCGAGGTCGGTGCGAAATATTGGGAATCAATATTCCGCGCCGAGGGTATCACCGACCGCCGCAAACAGCAGGAGCGAATAGTCCGCGAGAAGCAGACTATCCTTGACTTCCTCACAGGCGCGGAGAACAGCGGCAAAGCCTGGTTCTCCACGTTCTATGTTACGCCGGACGGCAAGGAACAGCACGATGTTGTCATCAACAAGATTGACGACTCCAAAGAGGGCGGCGACTGGGAGACCGACATTCAGGAAGCTATCAATATGATATGCTTCACTATGCGTGTGCATAGTAACTTGGTCGGCTCAGTCCCCGGCAAAGCCCAGTCCAACAACTCAGGCTCGGACAAGCGCGAGCTATACACGATAGCTCAGGCTCTCCAAAAGCCATATCACGACCTGCTTTTCACCGTTCATCGCATACTTATTAAGTTCAACGCTTGGAAGAATGTAACAGTAGATGTTCCATTCATTCAGCTAACGACCCTCGATGAACATCAGGACGCAAAGCAGGTCAAACTCCCTAACTCCAATAATCAATCCGACAATGAAGCTGATAACAACTGAGGAGCAGTTATGCTCCCATATCCCCAACATCATCTCCTCGGTCAAGGGCGAAACACCCTTGCTCGAAAAGCTCTCGCTATTTCTCGAACTCGCCGAAGACTGGGTAATCGACACCTTTACTTCGACTTCGATGTTCAACACCATCTGCAGCTATACCGACAGCAACAATGTCAGGATATTGTGCTGCCGCCTTGTTGTTGCCGAAGCTCTGCTCCGTGCAATTCCCTCGCTCGACATCGTGCTTACGCCCAACGGCTTTGGGATTGTCAGCACCAACAACATCGCCCCGGCATCGAAACCACGAATCGACAGACTCATCGGCTCGATGCTATCTCATCGCGACGACTGCATCGCCGCTCTGTTACCGGAGCTTGTCGGGGCAAGCCAGTGGCTCAAATCGCCTCAGTCAGACTTCTTCGGAGCGACACTTTTCCCGGACCTCGGCATTGTAGATGCACTCGGCGGAGCCACCGGCTCCCGTTGGCAAAAGTATCTCGAACTCCGTTCACAGGTCATTGACCTTGAAGCATCGCTCGCCGAAGAATGGCTATCGCCCGAACTCGTGTCAGCGCTCCGCTCGGAAAACCTGCGCGGAGATCTGACTGAAAAGCGGAGTGAGATTGTCAAGCAGGTAAAAGCGCAGATAGTGGGCTACCTGCGGTCGGGGTCGTTCAACTCGCGAAGACTCGCGGATATTGTGAATTATATCCGGCTGAACGTCGCCGACTTCGAGGAATGGCATAATTCGGAAACCGCGAAACTGTTTGCCCCTCCTGTATACAGGAATGACCGAAAGGCTTCCGGCTACTTCTTTTAGCGGTACAGGGCATTTCAACAGTCCGTAAGGCGAAGCCGCAAGGGGCTATGTCGGTCATACCAAATTGGAGTTATGCCACACAGCACTTGATTTTCCTTTGCGAAGTTAGCAAGCCGCGGTCTATGCAAGGGCAGGTCTGCACTCCGTGTTCCTCCGATTTTCCTTGAAAATACGGTAATCACCCTTGCACCTCTGACCGCTTGACGCTTGCACTTTTTGCAACGTAAAATCTAACGTGCGACACATAACTCTAAATCAATTCGTTATGATACAACCCGACAAACGCCCCGAACAGCGCAGCTTCGCCAATCTCACGGACTACTCCAAGGAATGCCCCAAGGGTATAAGAAAGTTCTACGCTTTCGTTCATTTCCTCGATGATTCCACTTGTCTGTGGTCAAACATCTTCACTTTCAACCGCAGCTACGCTCATCTTCTCGTCCTCGAAAAGTTCGGCGACTGCCTCGAATACATCAGCAGTATCAATATCCACGAATCGGAGTATTGAACGACTCGACCCCCCTCCGGCGGCTCCCACTTCGGGAGCCACCAATAGTTTGTTCTTGTGTATCTGCCCGATTTTCATTAATTTTGCATACTCAAATAGTTAATAATGGACATTAACAGATGGAATGAATCAGCATATAAGGCTGAAAATATTAGTGCGCGATATGACCAACGCATTTTGCGCCTTAAGAAAAAGATAGATGGGACTTCATTTATCTGCCCTTGGTGTGGTAAAGTACACCCTATAAATGAAGCAAAAACAATGAAAATAGTTGCCGGAAAAGATGTTCTGAGCAAACAATACAATTTCAACTCTACAACCACCACTTATGTAAAAACAACATATAAGGTTAGATTTTGCAAACAATGTTTTGACAAGAATGAGCGCAATAAGAAAATATTTTTCTCTTTTGGAAAAATTATTTATGTACTACTTGGGCTTTTGCTTCTTTATTGGATGTTTACTACTGATGAAAAATTAGGTTTCACAAGCGTTTTAGGAACCATTGGGATGTATGGTATTATTGCTTTATGTGCTATCGGTTGGAAAGATTCGGTTATCGAAAATTTTTTTGATACTGCCAATATTGAAGAAGCATATAAAGACAACGCTATAATATAATTAAGGTTTAGCCTTATCGTCATAACGAGCGACACCATACTGCAATAGCGTGGTGTCGCTTGTGTCTTTTACACGGTTCGCTCTTTACCGTACTTTCGCAGTACGATAAAGCACTTTTTCTATGCAGACAATCTCCATTAACTTTGTCGTGCCGCAGGGTTGGCACGAGTTATCAGACAAGCAACTTCGTTATGCTTACAGTCTTATCGCCTCGGACTTCGCCTCCGATGAAATCAAGACCCTATGCCTGCTCCAATGGAGCGGCACAAAGGTTATCGGGCGACAAGACTCCGGCTCATATCTCCTGAAAAAAGGCAAAATCCTTTTCGAGGTTACGCCGCTCACACTCGCCGAGCTGCTGCCGCATCTTGACTGGCTCGGTACGCTGCCGACCGTCCCGGTGCGTATCTCGAAAATCAACCGCGCCCATGCTCTCCCGGCGGACTTCTCAGAAGTGCCTTTTGAAACTTACATCATCGTCGATAACCTTTATCAAGGTTATCTGCAAACTCAGTCGGACGATCTGCTCGATGAACTTGCAAACGTCCTATACGGCAAGCCCATCAAACTCAAACCTTACGAGCGCATCAACATCTTCTATTGGGTCGCCTCGCTCAAAGACTTTTTCGCTCGCCGTTACCCCGACTTTCTTCAACCTGTATCTGCCGCCACCGGCGGCAATCTCCTCGGCTTGCTGTTCCTCAACCTCGTTTTCGATATCATTCATCATGTTGTCGAAGTCGGATCTTTCTTCTGTGTCTATGTTTATCTTG
>ERZ791902.875-NODE-875-length-17748-cov-11.479907_pt1 | contig 17748 bp, 11 predicted proteins | sample MGYA00510149_ERZ791902 | MGnify/ENA primary metagenome ERZ791902 (study PRJEB30046, sample SAMN00792060) | human gut metagenome | study: EMG produced TPA metagenomics assembly of the A metagenome-wide association study of gut microbiota in type 2...
CGGATGGCCTCCGGCGCGTCCGGTGCCGAGCTGGCCAACATTGTCAACGAGGCCGCGCTGCGGGCCGTCCGCGCGGGCCGCAAGAGCGTGACCCAATCCGACCTGGAGGAGAGCATCGAGGTGGTCATTGCAGGCTACCAGAAAAAGAACTCCATCCTGACCGATCACGAAAAGTGCATCGTAGCCTACCATGAGATCGGCCACGCTCTGGTCGCCGCCAAGCAGACCCACTCCGCCCCCGTGCAGAAGATCACCATCATCCCCCGCACCTCGGGTGCTCTGGGTTACACCATGCAGGTGGACGAGGGCAACCACTACCTGATGAACAAGGAGGAGCTGGAAAACAAGATCGCCACCCTCACCGGCGGGCGTGCCGCCGAAGAAGTGGTGTTCCACTCCATCACCACCGGCGCTTCCAATGATATCGAACAGGCCACCAAGCTGGCCCGTGCCATGCTGACCCGCTACGGCATGAGCGATGAATTTGACATGGTGGCACTGGAGACCGTCAACAACCAGTATCTGGGCGGCGACACTTCCCTTGCCTGCTCTGCCCAGACCCAGTGTGAGATCGACCAGAAGGTGGTGGAGCTGGTCAAGGCCCAGCACGCCAAGGCTGTGCAGATCCTGACCGACAACCGCGCAAAGCTGGATGAGCTGGCCCAGTATCTGTACCAGAAGGAGACCATCACCGGCGACGAATTCATGGAGATCCTGAACCGGGAGGAATAATTTTTACCCCCCTGCAATAAACAAGCCGCCCGTTCCGTATTCATTACAGAACGGGCGGTTTTTCGTCCATAGTACAGGAGGTATATTTCTTATGAAGATTCTGAATACCATGCTGGGCCGTCAGGCCATTGCCGCAGCCCTGGTGCTGTCCATTGCCATCCCCATGAGTGTCGGCGCATTTGCCGAAGAGCCTGCCGCTGCTGCTGCCGCCGATGACACCGTTGTCGCAGGCTATCTGCCCCCGCAGGACGAAAGCGTGATGCTTCAGGGCGAGATCGCGCTGCACAGCGGCGACGTTGCCGTGGGTGAGACCGACCCCGCCTACGGCGGCTACGGCGCACCGGAGGGTGACCCCATCCAGGGCGACATCATGCTGATCTCCGCTGACGAGGCAAAGACCACCGAAGCCCGATACACCGTCAAGGGTCTGCTGGGCCGTCAGGTCCTTTACACCGCCCGGCAGGAGGGCCGGGTCCTGACGCTGGACGTGCCGGACTGCGCCGCCACCTTCCGCACCACCATTCAGGACATGAAGACCCTGATGGAGCAGGGCGTATCCACGCTGGTGCTCACCACCGAAAAGGGCTCCACCACCCTGAACCTTTCCCTGCTGTGTGAGGGCCAGACCGACACCCAGCGGGTGGTGCTCCGGCAGCTGGGCAACAGCGCTTTCCTGACGGTTGGCCTGCGCTGCCGCCGCGACCTCATCGTGGGCCGCTGAGTGGGCTGTGTTCCCCTTTCCTGAAGCTTAACAAAACACAGCAGAAGCGCCCCACCGGGTCATACCGGCGGGGCGCTCCTGCTGTGTTTGGGATATATCAGAGAATGTCAAATTTTACTGCGCATTCTGCTTGAGGTCCTGTGCCTTCTTCCAAGCACGCAACACGCTGATCTTGGTAACCATGTTGTCCGGATAGAACTTCACCTGTTCAGGGGGCAGCTCTGCATCCTGATCGTTCAGGTCGGGCAGGAGGTCGTGCTCCATGGCCCAGCGGGCAGCATGCTGCAGATCCATATCCTGTTCTTCCTGGCCAACATCGGGGTAGAGGATCTCAGATTCCGGCATAGGCTTGCCTGCATCCTCCCACAGCATCATTGCAAGAGCACTGCGGTTGCTGGGGAAGTAAGGCAGACCCCACATCTTGCCCACAAAATCGGTGCCCAGCGTGTAGCCGACCAGTGCGCCGCCAGCCACAACAGCCGTACCGACAATGATGGGGCCAACAACATCAGAACCATCCTCAATGTCAGCGCTGCGGTACTGTGCATCCACATCCACATCACCATTCATGGTAAAGGTAATGGCCTCAGCCTTGTAATCCTGATCCAGCGGCAGGTCAAAATTGCCGGTAGACCAGAGATCAAACACCATACCCTCGGGAACCTTCGTCTGGTCCAGCGTCACGGTGACTTCTGCACCATCCGGCACAAGGCAGGTCTGCTTGCCGCTGGCCTCGTCGATGCTGGTTTCCAGTGTATCGGTCACATCAATGCCGCCGTTTTTCACAGCAAAGGTGCCGCCGGTCACGGTCAGGGTATGATTGACGACAGGCTCATCCTTCTTCCAGTATGCCGTAAACACCTCATCACCCGTCAGGACAAGCTCACTCTCAGCTTTATAGAGCTTACCGTTAAGGCTCAGCCATCCAGCAAACTGGTAGCCTTCTCGTGTGGGAGCCGCTGCAAGCTTCACGCTCTCATTTTGACGGTAATTAGCATCGCTGTAGTTGGCAGTTGCGTCACCAACGCCTTCATTCAGGTTGTACTGGAGGCGGTACACGCTGGCATATTCCCATTCTTTTTTCGTCCAGCCGCAGTACTTGCATTCTTTTGTCACTTCACGCTTATTAATACGCTCAGCGTCGCTCGATGTCCACTCCGAATGGTCGGTAGTTATATAGGCACTCTCCTCCTTCTCACCATCTCTATAGGCACGCTCCTCCTTCTCACCATCGGTATAGGAGTGTGTCTGCATCTTGCGGTCTTTCCAGACCAGGTCACCGTTCCAGTACACCTCTGTCCGACCACTATTGTTGTCCTTGTTACCGCCAAAACCGAACACCTGCGAACAGGTCATTGTATCCCGGGCAGCCGTGACAGTGGGATGGTAGATCTTGATGATGTACTTATAGTTGCCCATGTTGCTGTCGTTGATGTTCAGCGCCTGCTTACCAAAACTGTAAGAATTCACGGTGCAGTTGTTAAAGTAAACCCTAATGTCATGTTTTCCTGCACTGTAATCCGTGTAAACATTGATCACTTTTCCCGTTGCATTGAAGGTGCAGTTATCAAATGTCATGGTCGGGGAGCTATACGTCCAGAGTGCATAATCGAAGTTTGGAGCATTGAAGGTCGTATTGATAAACTCTGCACTTTGATAACCCCAGTAGAAGGTCTTGCCGTTGATGACGCAATTGTCCACCACAGTATTATTCGCACGGATGAAGCCCAGATAATTTGCATTACCGGAGCGAAGCGTCATATTTTTGAAGGTGACTGTTCCGGCACCATCAAAGCTGTAATCGCCGTTATACTCTGTGCCATAATTTTTCGGGTCCGGCACCTTATCACCGATATTCCAGGCCGTTTTGTCAGGCCCCTGCCCCACAAAGGTCAGGTTTTTTCCCTTGGTCGTATCGGTGCTGGGGATATTGTACAGTGTATAATTGCCCTCGCCAAGGATGATGGTATCACCGCTCGATGCCGCTTTCACAGCATCCACCAATTTCGCATAGCTCCCCTCCTTACCGTCGATCTTTACCGCATACGCGTCGGGTGCGCCATCCGCAAAAGCCAGCATGGGAAGCATCTGAAGCATCATTGCCACTGCCAGCAGGGCCGCCAAAAATCGGTTCTGACTTTTCTGTTTCAACTTTCTTCATTCCTTTCATCGCTATTTGCATTTTTGCAACGGATTCCCCGCAAGGAACCCTCCAGATTCCTACCGCACTGTCACCTCCCCTGTAGGTTCCATTTTCCGCATTGCAGGTCTCAGCCAGGTTGCTGAGTGCTTTGTTCTCAAAGGAATTTCTTGTCATTTCATTATACCCCCCCCCCTAAATTAAAATCAAGTACTTTGAAAACTTTTGTCAATATTCACAAATCAGGGTTCCTCTTTCGGTCATTTCCACGAAACTGCCTTTGACAAAGAAAAAAGCGGCCTGCCAGTGACTGACAAGCCGCAAAATATTGTCCTATTCCAAATGAAAAGCTGCTGGCTGCATCGGGCCCGGCTTTTTTGCCGCAAACAGCAGAAGCCCCCCGCCGGTTCTCCCGGCGGGGGGCTTCTGCTGTGGCAGTTTATGGGTAAACAGAGAGTGGATATCAATTGAGAATGGGCTTCAGGATCTCGACCAGTGCATGATACTGGGTGGCGTAAGCTTCTGCGCCGTCCTTGGGGCGGCCCGGCTCGGCCATCTCGGACTTCATCTTCTCGACGATCGGGTTATTCTCAAATTGGAGCTTCTGGCTCTCACCGCCTTTTGCTCCTGGTGCAAAGAAATCAAACATCGCCAGGTGGGGCTCCAGTGTCAGGAAGCCGTGGTAGCCCTCCTCGCAGAAAGCCCGGCGAAGCAGCTCAGGGATCTTGCCAAGGCCGGTGCCTGCGGGCACATTCAACAGGCAGCCGGGCAGAGCATCCTTGATGTGGATATAAGCGATCTGGTCATGGAGCAGTTCCCAGCACTCCGCGGTGTCCTGCTCACACTGAACAAAGTTGGCAAAGTCGAACGCCGCCTTGAAGTGGGGGCAGGCCAGCCGGTCGAACAGCAATTTGCAGCGGGCACCGGTGTCTCCGTAGATGCCCTTCTCGTTTTCATGGAGCAGGACAATGTCATGCTTTTCCGCGATCCGGATAAACTGACGCAGCTTATCCAGCACCACATCGGTATAGCGGTCTGCATCGGCATCCTTGGGGATGAGGAAGCTGAACATCCGGATGAAGGAGCAGTCCAGCAGCTTGGCCGTTTCGCAGAGTGTTTCCAGCTGTTCCAGCTGCTTGGCAAAGCCCTCTTCATCGTCCACCTCCACCTTGCCGATGGCCGTACCCAGGCTGGAAACGCCCACGCCTGCGGCCCGCAGCTTTGGCAGAAGAACCGTGCGTACTTCCTCGGGGGTGTAATCGGCAATGCCCTTGTGCTCGGCGCTGCGGATGCAGATATACTTCATCCCCAGATCCGTCACAGTTTTGAGCTGCTGGTCAAAGTCCTGGCTGATCTCATCCGCAAAACCGGAAATTTTTTCGTAAACGCTCATAAGACACACCTCATTCTTTGAATCGAGAGCTTATTCCTCAGCAGCCTTTGCCTTGATGGCACTGATGGTGGACTGGATCTCCTCCATCTTCTCCTTGGTCAGGGGGTAGTACTTCATGGCAAACAGGTTGCAGATCAGACCAATGGAAGTCAGGCCGTACATAACAAAGATGGACATATACTTCAGGGTATCACTATACGGAGTGTTGATGTCGGGCAGAGCATCCTTGAAGCCGATGGCCATGAACAGCAGACCGGCGATCATGGGGGAAGCAGAGCTGACACACTTATCCACCAGGCTGAACAGGGTACCCATCATGCCGGGAACGAAGCGGCCGCTGCGGTAAACCTCGTAGTCGGCGCAGTCAGCGATCATGGGCAGAACAATGTTGCCGGAGATCTGCTGGAAGCCGGTCATGCCGATGGTGCAGATGAGGAACAGGATGGTGAACATGCTGAAACCGGTGAAGCCCTCGTAACCGGGCAGATTCAGGGTCGTGGGGTCGCCGAAGAGCCAGAGGGCAGCCGTTGCGAGGTTAAAGAACAGTGCGCCGATGGAAGCAACCACCAGAGCCTTGCGCTGGCCAAACTTGGTGGCAAACCAACCGGCACCCACCACGCAGAACACAGCGGAAGCAATGGAGGTGTACAGGGTCATGCCGCCGGACAGAGCATAGTTGCCAACGATAACACCGTAAAGCACAACACCAATGGCAGAAACGCGGGACTGGGCTGCGATCTTATCGGTGCAGGCGGCAACGATCAGCATCTGAATGGCCTTGTTGTGCTTGATAACGTCCAGATACTCCTTGGGGGTGACCTTCTGGGGCTTGCCGGTGCCAAAGAACTCGGTGCGGTCCTTGGGTGCAATGGAGATGACAGCGATGACGGTTGCGATGATGGAGACGATACAGCAAACCATCCACAGATCATGGAACAGCTCTGCGCTGTACATGGTGCCGTATTTGGGCACCAGAACGTTGGAGATGAACATGGTCAGGGTTGCGGCCATCACCAGAAGGTTCAAGCCATCGAACATGGCAAACTGGGGGCGGCGCTTGGGGTCATTGGTCAGGCAGGCCTGGCCTGCACGGGTGATAGCGTTCTGGAAGGTAAAGAAGATGTAGTAGATGGCAGCCACCGCAAAGAAGAAAACGGTGCGGGTGATGCCTTCCGGCAGATGATGGGTGACATGGAACAGGATGTAGCTGGTGATGTGCAGGCCGATGTTGCCCATGATCATAAAGGGACGGTTCTTGCCAAAGCGGCCGTTGGTCTTATCGATCCAGTAGCCGATCACAGGGTCGGTGATGCCGTCCCATACACGCATGATGGTGGCAAAGCTGGAGGCCAGAAACACGGCCATGCCAACAAAACCGATGAGGTAGTAGGTGGAGTAGGCCATCAGGAAGAAATACATGTTGGTGGCCACGTTATTGCAGGTAAAGCCCCACATCCGCAAAGGGGAGCAGTGGTGCAAACCGTCAGGGGTCCAGTACTTTGCGTACTTACTCTCAGTCTGGGTAGACATAAATATGTTCTCCTTCTCTTAACCGATCTTTGTTTTCTGAACTTAACAGCACTGTTTCCGGCTTGTAGTATATCAATTCCCCGGAAGCTGTGTTATAATAAATCGAATGAAAATATCAAAATTCAAAGAATGTTCATAAATTCAACACAACTGCCAAACAAGGAGGCGAATTCCTGTGCAATCTAACGAAAAAGAAAAAATACTCCAACTTTTTTCGGAGAGTGGGCGAGAAAACGCGGAGGGCTATTTTGCAACACTAGGCAGCGCACAGGATATCCTTGATTCCATCGCTGCAGGCGATCCGGAGCACGCCCTTGCCATTTATCACGTAGCATTTGACCGGGCACTCCCTATCACGAATTCTATGTGGATGGATCACCTGCTGCTCTTCCGGCAGATGCAGGCCTGCATGGTGCTGGGGCTTTTCCTCCATCATGGGTATCTGCTCCACCTGCCCGGGCAGGCCCTTTACACCGTGTTCCAGGACAGGACCAATCAGTTGATGTACATGAAAAACCCGGACGATGCCAACGACATTATCAGCGGTGCCATTTACGATCTTGCTCTTTTGGTCAAGCATCAGCAGGATCTGCAGAAGGAGTATCACCCGGCTGTGCAGAAAGCCATTGAGTACATCAATACCCACCATGAGCCGCTGACGGCCGATCAGATCGCACAGGCGGTGAACTTGAGCACCGGGCATCTGAATCAGCTCTTCCGCAAGCATACAGACAAGACCATCCATGAGTATCTGGTAGACAGCCGCCTGCAAATAGCACGGCTGCTGCTGCTCACCACGGAAAAAAGCGTCAGCGACATTGCCGCAGAGCTGGGGTTTGCCTCGGCCAGCCACCTTGGAAGCCTGTTCAAGCAGCAGGAAGGTCTGACACCCCGCCAGTACCGCCTGCAGCAGCGGCAGCTGGGGAAATAACAGCAGAAGCCCCCCGTCGGTTCTCCCGGCGGGGGGCTTCTCTGTATGCGAATGGGGAGTTACTTCTTTGCCAGGTACTTACGGATATCGATGGCCACAGCCACGATGATGACAAGGCCCTGGACGATATAGGTGTAAGAGGAGTTGACGTTCATAAACTGCAGAGCGACCTTCATCAGCTCAAAGACCAGAACGCCGACCAGAATGCCGGGCACGGTGCCGACACCGCCGGTGGTGGAAACGCCGCCGATGGTGGAAGCCGCAATGGCATCCAGCTCATAGCCCTGTGCAGTGTTGACGGATGCGCCGCCGGACTTTGCAGCCAGCAGGCAGCCTGCCAGACCAAACATGCAGGAAGCCAGGATGTAGATGCGGATCTTGGTGGCGTAAACGTTGACACCGGCCACCTCAGCAGCAGCCTCGTTGCCGCCGATGGCGTACATGTACTTGCCGTGACGGGTCTTGTTGTACAGGAACCAGAAGCAGACAGCCACGATCAGGGCGATCCAGATCAGCACGGGGACCTTCAGGATGGTGTTGGAGGCCAGAGAGGTGAAGTCCTTGTTCAGGGAGCCGATGGGGGTACCGCCGGTGTAGACCAGGCAGATACCGTAGACCACCTGCTGCATACCCAGAGTAGCGATAAAGGGCTGGACCTTCAGGTAAGAAACGACCAGACCGTTGCACAGACCCACGATGGCGCAGATGGCAATGACCAGAATGAACACCACAGGGGTGGGCAGAGTGGGCATGTTGGGGTAGAACTTACCGGCAGCGCCCTCGGTCTGCGCAAAGATGCAGGCCAGGCAGGCAGCAAAACCAGCCAGACGGCCTGCGGACAGGTCGTTGCCGGTGGTGATCAGACAGCCGGAGATGCCCAGCGCGATGATGTAGCGGATGGACACGTTCTTGAACAGGTTGATCAGGTTTGCAGGTGCAAAAAAGTTCGGATGGATGATGCCGACGAACAGAGAGACGAGCAGCATCAGAACGATAATGGCGTTGTTGCCCAGCCATTTCTTTACGGATTTACCCGTTAATTTCTTGGTAGCTTCCACAATAGACAGCCTCCTTGTTTACTGATTGACCGCTGCCTTTTCCGGCGCGGTCTCAAACTGGGTAGCCAGCTCCATGATGTTCTCCTGGGTCGCGTCCTTGCCGTCGATGAAGCCGGTGATGCGGCCATCGCACATGACCATGACGCGGTTGGACATACCGATGATCTCGCTCATTTCGGAGGAGATCATGATGATGCTCTTGCCCTGCTTGGCCAGGTCGGCGATGATGCAGTAGATCTCATATTTTGCGCCGACGTCGATGCCTCGGGTGGGCTCGTCCAGAATGAGGACATCGGGGTTGTTAGCCAGCCAGCGGGCGATCAGCACCTTCTGCTGGTTGCCGCCGGAAAGGCTCTTGATGGCGGTCTTGGGGCTGGGCACCTTGATGGCCATCTTTTCTTTGTTGGTGGCGACCAGATCGAGGATCTTCTTATCATCCAGCATGATGGGGCCCTTGCGCAGAGCGTCCAGCGATGCAATGGAGATGTTGTCGGCCACGCTCAGCACACCCATGATGCCGGTTGCGCGGCGGTCCTCGGTCAGCAGAGCCACGCTCTTCCGGATGGCATCGCGGGGCTGCTTGATGTTGACCTCTTCACCCTTGATCCACACCTTACCGGAGGTGTGTGCGCGCAGGCCGAAGATGCCTTCCATCAGCTCGGTGCGCTGTGCGCCCACCAGACCGGCCACGCCCAGGATCTCGCCCTTTTTCAGCTCAAAGCTGCAATGGCGGAAGGAGCGCGGATGGATGGAGGTGAAATCCTCCACCTTCATCATCACTTCCTCGGAGGGGTGGTTCTCCAGCGGGGGAAACAGGTTGGACAGCTCACGGCCGACCATCTTGGCGATGATCTGCTCCTTGGTCATCTCGGCCACATTCCACTTGCCGATGTAATGGCCGTCACGCATGATGGTCACTTCGTCAGCAATGACCTTGATCTCGTCCATCTTGTGGCTGATGTAGACCAGTGCAACGCCCTGTTCCTTCAGCTCACGCATGATGCGGAACAGCGATTCCACTTCGTTGGCGGTCAGGGACGAGGTGGGCTCGTCCAGGATCAGCACCTTGCAGTTTGCGGAAACAGCCTTTGCAATTTCCACCATCTGCATCTGGGCAATGCTCAGGCTGCCCAGCTTTGCGTGGGAATTGATCTGCAGCTTCAGCTTCTTCAGCAGTGCATCGGTATCCTTGTACATTTTAGCATGGTCCACTGTGGTCACCGGGCCATACTTCTTGGTGGGGTAGCGGCCCAGCCAGATATTCTCAGCCACGGTACGGGCCGGGATGGGCTGCAGCTCCTGATGCACCATGGCAATGCCGCGGTCCAGTGCATCCAACGGGTTCGCAACAACGACCTTTTCTCCCTCGTATTCGATCTCGCCCTCGTCCATCTTGTAAATGCCGAACATGCACTTCATCAGGGTGGACTTACCGGCACCGTTTTCGCCCATCAGGGCCATAACTTTACCGGGGCGGAGCTCCAACTGCGCGTGGTCCAGCGCTTTTACGCCGGGGAAGGTCTTGACCACGCCTTTCATTACCAGACGGTATTCTGACATTCCGCAGAGCCTCCTTATCTTGCAATTTGCAGGCCACGCGGTGCGTCCTTTCTAAAAGAAGGCGCGTGCGCCCGAGAGAAATCTCGCACGCACGCGCTTTTAAGCTTTTACCAAGCCATAGGACTCACTGCGTACCTTGCAAACGTGAGTTTTGTGCTACAGGAATTAGAGGTACTGTGCTGCGTTCTCGGCAGTGACCTTGACGTAGTCGACCCAGTAGTACTCCTCAACGTCCTTGCCCTCAACAAACAGCTGAGTAGCCTCGGCAGCCTTGGTAGCCTGGCCCACGTCATCGTTCAGAACGGTACCGGTCATCTTGCCGTCAACAACGTTCTGGACAGCCTCTTTCAGTGCGTCAACACCGACCAGGTAGATGTCCTTGCCAACGGTACGGCCAGCCTGCTCGATGGACTGCAGAGCGCCCAGAGCCATTGCGTCGTTGTTGCAGAAGACGACTTCGATCTTCTCGCCGTACTGTGCCAGAGCGTTTGCAACGTCCTGCTGTGCGGTGGTCTGGTCCCAGTTGTCCAGGTACTCATACAGGCACTCGACTTCCTTGCCGGCGTCGGTCAGAGCCTTGATGGAGTACTCGGTGCGGTACTGAGCATCGATGTTCTCGGGGTCGCCCTTGCACATGATGTAGGTGATCTTGCCGTCGCCGTTGATATCGCCCTGAGTCTCGGTCTCGAGGATCAGCTCGCCCTGATAAGTACCGGACTGACGTGCGTCAGCGCCAACGTAGCAGCACTTGTCTGCGTAGGAGTCCAGAACGCTCTTGTCGGGCTCACGGTTGATGAAGACGATGGGAGTCTCAGAGGGCTTGATGGTATCAACGATGGTCTGAGCGGAAGTGGTCTGGACGGGGTTGATGACCAGGACGTCCACGCCCTGCTGCAGGAAGGTGTTGATCTGCTCGGTCTGGGTGTTCTGGTCGTTCTTGCCGTCAACGATGGTCACGGCGTAGCCCTTATCCTTCAGGTACTCTTCCAGGTCGGTGCGGTACAGGGTCATAAAGTTATCAGCAAACTGATAGATGCAGACACCGACGTTTGCGCTGCCGGTTGCAGCCTCAGAAGCAGCTGCAGAGGAAGCAGCGACAGAGGAAGCAGCAGTGGAGCTGGAGGAGCCGCCGCAGGCGGTCAGAACGCCAGCAGCACCCACAACAGCAGAAGCCTTCATAAAGTCACGACGGGAAATCATTTTCATAATCTTGTTCTCCTTCATTCGCATATCACAGCATTTCATGGAATATACTTACATGTACGTTCCATGGTTTCTGTTTGTATTATAGCCATCTGAAAAAAAGTTCGCAATGGGACAAGTTCACAAGATTCCGGCCGTTTCTTTGTGCATTCTTCACAGTTGATATTGTTGTGTACAACATTCTTTTTACTATCAAGCACAAAATCGGTCAAAAATGCAACATACATCCAAATTCCATGCCAAAAATCCATAAATCCTTTCAAAATGGTTACAATATCATTCTGTTCATGCAACAAATTTCTCTGTACAGAAAATGCCCGTCTTTTCCCGGGAGTTTTGCACAAAACGTACATTTCCGGGAAAAACCGGGCATTTTTTTCATTTTTCACTTTTCTTTGTGTTCGCGGCGGTAGCGGGTGGGGGTGACTCCCAGCGTCTTTTTGAAGATCTTTGTAAAATAATTCACGTCCAGAATGCCCACCTCCTCGGCCACGGCGGCAATGGTGTGGTTGTTCTGCACCAGCAGCTGGGCCGCGCGGTTGACGCGCTGGGTGTTGATATAATCGATCAGGGTGCTGCCGGTCTCCTGCTTGAACAATGCCGACAGGTACGATGGGCTGATGAAGCACATGGCAGCCAGACTTTTCAGCGTCAGCGGCTCGGCCACGTTCAGGTTGACGTAGTTCATCACCTTCTGCACCGCGGGCGAATACTCCTTCAGCGAGTAACGGCGGACATAGGCACAGTAATCCCGCGTCATCTGCCACATCATCTCGTTGGGCACCTCGTTGGCTTCCTCAATGATGCGGCTGTACTTGCTGGAAATGGCATCAATATAATAGGGATGCACCTTGCTGGGCTCAATGGCCTTGCGCAGCAGGGTGTTCAGCACGATCATCTTGTTCTTCTGCTGGTAGAGCGTCCCCTCGAACCGGCCGCCATAGGTAAAGCGGGAGTGCTGGTGCATGGCCTCGATGGCGGCTTCCTCATCGCCCCGGGCCACCGCGTCCAGAATGCGGTTCTCTGATTCATACCGCTGCTCCAGCATGGTGACCGGGATCTCCTTCTGGAACTCCGGCTCGTGGAAATAGCGGGTATCCGGGTGGAACTGGAAGGGCAGGAATTCCTTCAGCTCCTGCACCGGGACAGTGCAGCCGAACATCGTATCCACCACAACCCGCAAAGCTCCATAGAAATCACTGGCCTCCAGGATCTTCACGCCGTTGTAGTACTCCTGCACAGCGGCCTCTCCGGCTTCCCCCAGATAGCGCCTGACCCATTTGCGGGCGCTCGGGGTGCGGGGGCCCACCGTCCAGGGTCCAATGAGAAAGACCGTGTTTTTTTCATCGGGGATGCGGAACAGGGCAAAGTGCAGCTCAAAGGTGCCCTCCACCAGCAGCAGGGTATTTTCAGGGGTACTGTCCAGCAGCAGCTGGCCGAACTCCTGCCAGTCGAACTGGGGGTCCAGCGATCGCCGCAGGCCGTAGTCAAACTCTTCCAACCCCTCAAAGGGCGGGGTGACCCGCCGGGTCGGGATATTCTGCACCGCTGCCAGCTTTGTAAGGATCTGCAAAGGATCCACCCGCATCGTACACCGCTCCTTTTTCCTGTTGTTCCGCTCGTGCCATTGTGTCATTCCTGATATATTAGTATACATCAATTTTGAAGCAGAAACAAGCCGCCCACAGGAATTTCCCGTGGGCGGCTTGATCCGTTTCCTTACTTATTATGGCGCTGTGCCAGTGCGGCCACGTTCTCCTCCACCTTCTGTTTGGTCAGGGGGTAGATGAAGAACAGGCTCAGGGCCACGGCCACGAAGCCGATGGCGGGGGCAATGCAGGAGATGTTGAAGATGCCCATGGTGACCTCCGGGTCAAAGGCAGTGGCAGCGCTGTAACCGATCATGGTCAGCAGGCCGCCGGTCAGGCCGGAAGAGAATGCCTGACCCAGCTTGCGGGCAAAGGAGTAGACCGCATAGATGGTGCCGTCCTCGCGGATGCCGTTGCGGACCTCGGAATCATCGATGACATCGGTGATCATTGCCCAGATGATGGTGTTGAAGAAGCCCAGGCAGATGAAGGCGGCGCAGTAGAAGCCGACATAGACCCAGACATTGGCGGGCTTGAGAACAAAGCAGATGACCTCCAGCACCGTGGCCACGATGCAGGATACGGTGGCCAGCTCTTTTTTACCGAACCGGCTGGCCAGCTTGGAGGCAAAGGGTGCACAGACAAGCAGGATCAGCACGCTGCTCAGCAGAGAAGCGGTAGACTGGGCGGCGGCGCTGCCGTAGAAGTTGGGGAACACATAGCCTGCCATGCCCTGCATGGTCAGCATGGCCAGCAGCAGGAAGAGGGCGGCAGCAATGATGCCCAGCAGGGCACGGTTGGTGAACACGCTCTTGAGCATCTTGCCAATGTCCATCTTGCTGTTGTTTGCGGGCACATCCACACGCTCACGCACCAGGTTGAAGCAGAGCAGGTAGCAGAGGATGGCGCAGACAGAGAAAACGCCTGCAATGATGGTCATGCGGCTGCCGGAGAGGACCGTCTGACCATTGACGGTGACGTAAGCCACCATGGGGGTGCCAACGCCGATCACAAGGCCGGCCAGGGTGCTGCCGATGGTACGCCAGGTGGACAGCTCTGCGCGGTCCTTGGGGTCAGCAGAGATGGCAGAAGCCATAGAGCCGTAAGGGATGTTGACGGAGGTGTAGAAGATAGAGCCCCACAGGATATAGGTCACAAAGAGCCATGCCACCTTGAAGCCGTAGGACATCCCGGCCAGACCGGACTGGAAGATGAGGAAGGATGCGATGGCCACAGGGCCGCACATCCGCTTGAGCCAGGGGCGGAACTTGCCGTCCTTGGTGGGCTTGGAGCGGTCCACGATCTGGCCCATGGTCACATCGGTGAAGGCATCCACAAAGCGGGCGATCATCATGATCATGCCCACAACACCGGCGCTCACGCCCATCACGTCGGTATAGAACTTCATCAGGAAGCTGGACGACAGGATAAAAGTAAAATCGTTGGCGAAATCGCCGAACATATAGCCGACCTTGTCCCGCATCCCAAACGGGGTGGTCTTTTGCATTTCATTTGCCATTGTATTCTCCTTCGGTGGTCGATTCAAACGGTACAGTGTCCCTTCTGCTGTATCCAAATTTGTACTCCAATATTATGACAAACTTTTATCAAAAAATGTTAGAATATTTTTTAGGTGAATTCGTACAATTTTAAGGTATTGTTTTTGTACATTTTCACAGTTCGTTCACATTCCGTTTTTTTCTCTTTTTCCCAGCATTCACTTTTTGTGGCACTCTTTACGGAAGTTTTTAAACCCGGACGGAGATAATAGGTATTCTGCCCAGAGCAGCGCCTGTTTTCCTGAAAAAAGTCTGGATTTATTCAAAAATCTTTCTATCCCTTTTATAAAATTTCTGTCATACTGGGTATAAAGACAATAAACGCCCCTGTGGCACGCAAAATGCCGCCGGGCTGATGAATGTGAGGTCATCCTGATGAACCGCTCCCTGCTGTATCCCCGCGCTACCACCACCCGCCGTCTCATCGGCTTGGACGGGATGTGGCGTTTCAGCTTCGACCCCGAGAGCAAGGGTGTGGAGGCCGGATGGGCGCTGGACCTGCCCGCCTCTCTTTCCATGCCGGTGCCTGCCTCCTTCTGCGACCTGTTCACCGATAAGGCCTCCCGCGAATACTGCGGTGATTTCTGGTACGAGACCAGCTTTTTTGTCCCTGCGGAATGGAGCGGCTGGGACATCGTTCTCCGGTTTGGCTCGGTCACCCACCGGGCCCGGGTCTTCGTCAATGGCGTGGAGGTGGCCCAGCACGAGGGCGGCTTCCTGCCCTTTGATGCCACTGTGACCAACATCGTGCGCTACAACCAGTTCAACAAGCTCAGTGTTCTGGCGAATAACGAGCTCAGCGAAACGATGCTGCCCGCAGGCACCACCCGTACCCTTGCGGATGGCAGAAAGATCGCCGCCCCCTACTTTGATTTTTACAACTACGCCGGCATCCACCGGCCCGTCTGGCTGATGGCCCTGCCCAAGGAGCGGGTGCTGGACTATTCCACACGATACCGCCTGACCGAGACCGGGGCCGAGATCGACTATACCGTGACCACCAACGGCACCCACCCCGTGACTGTGGAGCTTTACGACGGCTCCACCCGGGTGGCCGAAAGCTCCGGCACCACCGGCACGCTGGTGGTCAAAAACGCCAAGCTGTGGAATGTCCACGCCGCCTATCTCTACGATCTGGTCATCCGCATCCACGAGGGCAGCGCGGTGGTGGACGAGTATCTGGACCGGATCGGCATCCGCACCTTTGAGATCCGGCACGGGCGTTTCCTGCTCAACGGCAGCCCGGTCTATCTCCGGGGCTTTGGCCGGCACGAGGATGCCGACATCCGGGGCCGCGGGCTTGATCTGCCCACCGTCAAGCGGGATTTCGAGCTGATGAAGTGGATCGGCGCAAACTGCTTCCGCACTAGCCACTACCCCTACGCTGAGGAGATCTATCAGATGGCCGATGAGGAGGGCTTCCTCATCATTGACGAAGTCCCCGCCGTGGGCTTTATGCAGAGCACGGCCAACTTCCTGGCCGCCAATCAGGGCAACGGCAGGCAGCAGGGCTTTTTTGAGAAGGAGACCACGCCTGCGCTGCTCAAGAACCACAAGGCAGCCCTGACCGATATGATCGACCGGGACAAAAACCATCCCTCGGTCATCGCATGGAGCCTGCTCAACGAGCCTCAGTGCACCAGCGCGGGCACTGAGGAATATTTCAAGCCCCTGTTTGAGCTGGCCCGCCGCCTCGACCCCCAGAAGCGCCCCCGTACTTATACGGTCCTGATGACCAGCCTGCCCGACACCAGCAAGGGCCAGCGCTTTGCCGATTTCGTCAGCCTGAACCGCTACTATGGCTGGTATGTACTGGGCGGGGCCGGGCTGGCAGATGCCGAAGCCGCCTTCCACCATGAGATGGACGGCTGGGCAAAAGTCCTGCATGGCCGCCCACTCATCTTCACTGAGTACGGCACCGACAACCTGAGCGGTGCGCACAAGCTCCCCAGCGTGATGTGGAGTGCCGAGTACCAGAATGAATATCTGGAGATGACCCACGCCGTGTTCGACCACTACGATTTCGTGCAGGGTGAGCTGGTGTGGAATTTTGCCGATTTCCAGACCACCGAGGGCATCCTGCGGGTGGACGGCAACAAAAAAGGCATCTTTACCCGCCAGCGCCAGCCCAAGGATGCGGCGTATCTCTTCCGGAAGCGGTGGACAACTCTGCCGATTGATTTCAAGAAGCGGAAAAAATAAATCCAGAAAACAGCAGCGCCCTGCCGGTTTGCCCCGGCAGGGCGCTGCTTGTCTGATATGCTTTTACTTGATGCAGCTCGAACACGGGCTGTACCCTGCCGCAATGGCTTCCTCGTAGCTGGAGAAGAGGATCTGGTTCTTCTCCGCAGGGAGATTGGCACAGCTGGGCAGGTGGAACTTTTTGCTGTTCACGTTGCCGATATACCCCTGCTGCGCGGTGGACGCTGCCGCCGGGTCGGTGGGGTTGAGCTCAGCATCGGTGGCCGTTTTCTCGGTGCGGATGGTATAGTTCTGTCCATCGGAACCGATCACGATGGCCCCCAGCAGGTCCGTGCGGTAAACATCCACGCCCGCATCCCGCAGGATGCTCAGGGTCTCCTCGTGGGGGTGGCCGTACTTGTTGTTCACACCACAGGAGATGATGCCCATCTTGGGCAGGACGGCGTTCAGGAAGATGTAGCTCGTGCTGGTGCTGGAGCCGTGGTGGCCCACCTGCAGAACATCTGCCTTCAGGTTGGCCCCGCTGTTCACGAGGTCGCGCTCCGCATCCGATTCCATATCGCCGGTGAGCAGAAAGCTGGTGGAGCCGTAGTCCACCCGCAGAACGATGGAGGTATCGTTGGTATTATCATACTGCGCCACAGGGCCCAGCATGGTCACAGTGGCACTGCCCAGCGGCCAGACTGTGCCCGCAGCGGGCACCTCCACCTGCAGGCCCTGCTGCTGGGTGTACTTGACGAAATCCTGAAAGCACTTGGTGGAGGCTTCCGTCACGGGGCTGTACACATGGTCTGCCGGGAAATAGGCCAGCGCAGCGGACAGGCCGCCCACATGATCCTCGTGGGCGTGGGAGCAGAACACATACTGCAGCTCCTCCACGCCGAGATTCTGCAGATAAGAGACGACATAGCTGCCATCGTCCACGTTGCCGCCGTCGTAGAGCATATACTGGCCGTCACATTCCACCAGCACGCTCAGGGCCTGCCCCACATCCAGGAAGTGCATCTCGAAGTTGGCGGTCTGGCCGTCTCCGGCAGGCTGGGCAGTGCTGACCGCAGGGGTGCTGCTGCCCGGCACCACCGCCGAGGCATCACAGGCGGCAAGGCCAAGGGCCAGCGCCGCCGCCAGGG
>ERZ791902.880-NODE-880-length-17657-cov-11.040904_pt1 | contig 17657 bp, 9 predicted proteins | sample MGYA00510149_ERZ791902 | MGnify/ENA primary metagenome ERZ791902 (study PRJEB30046, sample SAMN00792060) | human gut metagenome | study: EMG produced TPA metagenomics assembly of the A metagenome-wide association study of gut microbiota in type 2...
GGCAGGAAACGTTCACAGCCACGGGCAGGCCCGCCACATGGGTGGGCATCTGCTCGATGGCAAGGCCCAGGCAGGTGGTCCTGCCGCCGAAGCCCTGCGGGCCGATGCCGGTCTCGTTGACGGCGGCCAGCAGTTCGCGTTCGAGGGCGGCATAGTAGGGGTCCGGGTTGGGGATGTCCAGCGGGCGGAGCAGAGCTTTTTTGGCCAGATAGGCGACCTTGTCGAAGCTGCCGCCCACGCCGATGCCCAGCACGATGGGCGGGCAGGGGTTGGAGCCTGCCAGCGTGACCGTTTCCAACACGAATTTCTTGAACCCTTCCACGCCATCGGCCGGTTTGAGCATCTGGATGCGGCTCATGTTCTCGCTGCCAAAGCCCTTGGGGGCCACGGTGATGGTGCAGCCGTCGCCGTCCACGAGGTGGACTGTGATGGCGGCAGGGGTGTTGTCGCCGGTGTTGCCCCGGCGCAGGGGGTCGGCCACGATGCTCTTGCGCAGGTAGCCGTCGGTGTAGCCCCGGCGGACGCCCTCGTGGATGGCGGTCTCAAAGCTGCCGTCGATGTGGACATCCGTCCCCAGCTCCACGAAGACGCAGGCCATGCCGGTGTCCTGACAGATGGGCAGAGCCTTCTCCTGCGCCGCACCGAGGTTCGACCACAGCAGGTCGAGGGTGGTTTTCGCCAGCGGCCACGGCTCTTCCTCCCGCGCTCTGGCCAGAGCCGCTTCCACGTCTTGGGGCAGGCGGGTGTTGGCTTCGATGCACAGGCGGGCGACGGTATCGGTGATGGACTGTGCGGAGATCGTCCTCATGCCGCGCCTCCTTTACAGACGGGCCACGCCGGTCTCGCGGGCAGCTTTTGCCACGGCAGAGGCCACGGCCTCGGCCACGCGGGGGTCGAATGCGCCGGGGATGATGTTCTCTTCGCTGCGGTCTTCATCCGTGATGAGGTCGGCGATGGCGTAGGCTGCGGCCAGCTTCATGGCATCGTTGATGTCCCGTGCGCGGACGCTCAGGGCACCCTTGAACAGGCCGGGGAAGCAGAGCACGTTGTTCACCTGATTCGGGAAGTCGCTGCGGCCGGTGGCCATGACCCGCACACCGCCTGCCTTGGCCTCGTCGGGCATGATCTCCGGGGTGGGGTTGGCCATGGCGAAAACGATGGCGTCCGGATTCATGGTCTTGCACAGCTCGGTGGTCAGGATGCCGGGGCGGGACACGCCGATGAAGACGTCGGCCCCCTCGATGGCCTCCTTCAGGCCGCCCTTGATCTGGCGGGGGTTGGTCACTTCGCCCAGCCAGTTCTTGTGGGCCTCGGCGCTGTTGCAGCCCTTGTACAGGGTGCCGAACTGGTCCACCGCCACGATGTCTTTGGCACCGGCGGTCATCAGCATCTTGATGATGGCCGTGCCGGCGGCACCGGGGCCGTTCAGGACGATGTGGACATCCTCCATCTTCTTGCCCACCACGCGCAGGGCGTTGATGAGCGCAGCCGTCACGACGATGGCGGTGCCGTGCTGGTCGTCATGGAAGACGGGAATGTCCAGCTCACGCTCCAGCGTTTCTTCGATCTCGAAGCACTCCGGGCTTTTGATGTCCTCCAGATTGATGCCGCCGAAGGTCGGGGCAATGGCCTTGCAGGCCGCGATGACGCTGGCGGCGTCGTGGGCGTCGATGCAGATGGGGAAGGCATCCACGCCGCCGAATTCCTTGAACAGCACGGCCTTGCCCTCCATGACCGGCAGACCGGCTTCGGGGCCGATGTCGCCCAGGCCCAGCACGGCGGTGCCGTTGGACACGACGGCCACCATGTTGCTCTTGAAGGTGTACTTGTACACGTCGTCGGGGTTCTCTTTGATCTTGCGGCAGGGCTCGGCGACGCCGGGGGTGTAAGCCGTGGACAGGTCGTCACGGGTCCTGACCTCGACCTTGCTCACGATGCCGACTTTGCCGTGGTGGCTCTCGTGCATTTCGAGAGCGGCTTTGTTGTAATCCATGGATGTTCCTCCTTGTGTTGATGTGCTTCTCTTATTATAATAAAGCCGCAGGCCCCGCAGCGCAAGAGGATTTTTGCGTGTGCGGGGCGACAGCTTGACAAACGACGATAGAACGATTATACTACAAATAGAAAAGGCGCTGGCCCAACAAACGGCTAGCTCCCTACCAGCAGATCAAAAGAATGACCGCCAACGGGTGCTAAACGTGGGGCGGTCATTTCTTTTGTCCATTTTTTGTGCGAAACTCTCGGAATCGGAGCACGATGTCGATCGTGTCGTAAACCGTTGTGACGAGGAACGTCAACAGCGCAAGAATCTCGGTCAATGTCATGGGTACATTCCCCCTTTCGGTCAGAGCCTCCGGGGAGAAACGTTCAAAAGTCGCCCTTCCGGCGCCCTGTTTATGGAAACAAAGCCATCCGGTAGGGAGTTGCCGCCTGCGTTCTGGACACAGCGCCTTGCCGCTTTGCTGCGGCAATTATAGGATATCACAGCTTTTGACAAAAAGCAACGACCTCACGTGACAGGCAGCGTGAAACTTGTGGAAATTTCGCAAAATCCTTTTCTTTTTCATTTTTACCCTTTATAATAAGATTTGTCTGAAAAAATTGCAGTTCCCGGCGGCGTCCGGGATACAGGAGGTATCCACTTGAAACGAATCATCTCGAAGGCAGTCTGCCTTCTCTGCGCCGGTGCGCTGGCGCTGATGGCTGCGGGCTGCTCGAAGTCTGCGGCGTCCTCTTCCACATCGGCCAGCTCGGAGGCGTCTGTCTACGGCAGCGCTTCGGATTATGACTACCAGAACTTTGCTTACAGTGACGGTCTGGACGAGAACGGCTACTGGTCCGGCATCCGCGCACTGGATTATGTGACCCTGCCGGAGGACTACGCTTCCATCCCGTTGAAAAAGGCAGACATCGAGCCGACCGAGGAGGACGTGCAGTCCCAGATCGACAGCCTGCTCAGCCAGAACACCACGACGCAGCAGATCACCGACCGTGCCGCCGCCGACGGCGACACCGTCAACATCGACTATGTGGGCACCGTGGATGGCGTGGCCTTTACCGGCGGCACCTACAGCGGCTACAGCCTGACGCTGGGCAGCGGTTCCTTCATCGACGGCTTTGAGGACCAGATCGTGGGCCACAAGCCCGGCGAGACCTTCGATGTCAATGTCACCTTCCCGGACGGCTACAGCGACTCCACCGACGCCGAGGGCAATGCGGTGGTCCTGAGCAACAAAAAGGCGGTCTTCTCCGTCACGTTGAACTACATCAGCGAGGAGATCCTGCCGGAACTGACCGATGCCTGGGTCGAGGAGAATTTCAGCAGCACCGATGGCGTCCACACCGTGGAAGACCTGCGGGCCGAATACCAGAAGATGCTGTATCAGAACAACCTGAACACTGCGGTGATGGATTACCTGCTGGCCAACTCCACCTTCAAGGACCTGCCCAAAGAAGTGACCGATTATCAGGTCAACCAGTGCCTGAACTACTACTATACCATGGCTCAGTATTACGGCTATGATCTCGACAGCTTCCTGCAGGCTGCTGCCGGTTACAACAGCGCCGACGACCTGCTGGATGCCATGAGCGACAGCATCACCGAGTATGCCCGCGAAGCGCTGCTCTATCAGGCAGTGGCTGAGGCGATGGACATCGCCCCCACGCAGGAGCAGATCGACACCTACTCTGCCTACACCGAGACCTATGGTGCCAACTACTGCACCATGGTCGCGCTGATGGACGCCGTGTCCGAGGCGCTGACCACCGGGGCACAGGTGAAGTAAAAAAGCCAAAAAGAAAATACCGCCGCGCAGAAAATAGCTGCGCAGCGGTATTTTTATGCTTTTACCCAGATCGTAATGCTTTTTCGGAGTGCGACGCGGCCGAATTTGGCCATTTGCTGGCTGCTGTTGCCTTTCTTTTGTTTGAGACAGTAGACTTTTTTGACGGTAAAGCCAAACTGCTCGGCAAGAGAACAACTCAAAAAATCGACTGGGATGACTTCACCGCCATAACGGACATTGTCGTTGACGAACGCGACCATGGCGCCCTTTTTGCAAACGCGGAAAAGTTCGGCATAGATAAAGGCCAGCTCTGTAAAGTATCCTTCTACCATTCGGACGATGCCGCTGTTATTCAAATCACCATGCTGTTCGCGCTTGTGTAAGGCATCCAGCACCTCACAAAAAGCAGGGTTGGAACAAAGTGTCTGATGGATCGTATGGAACCGGTCGATTTGACCGATCTCTGTATAGAAGAGCTTCAACTGTTCCAGTTTGGATCGGCTTTCAACGGTGCAGGAAAGCAAGTCCTGCCGCAGCTGTTTGATCGAATCGTTATCAAGCCCAAGGTAAACAAGTTCCAGTGCATAGGTGCGGGTATAATCGTATCGGTTGCAATACGGCGGCGAGGTAATAACCCCTTTCAGAATGTTATCTGGAAGCCTGGGCAGTTCGAACAGAACGCTGTTCTGTTTGTAGGTGATCTGTGCTTTTTTGTGCGTCTGGCTGGAATGCTGAATCACCTCAAGATCGTGGATCACATGCGATAGTTCCAATAGAACGGTATCACGGCTGTCGAGGATACTTGAACGGACTGTTTTAGCGGACAACGGCTTTTTGCCTTTAGCTGCGCGAAGCTCATTGGCATGAATCACCTTTGGGGAACGGCTGTCCCAGCCGAGATATTGGCCGCTCTTTATGGTGTAGCTGCACGGTTCCAGAGAATTGAGAATGCAGAGCCGAAGAAGATTTTTGGCATTCTCTGAATAGACACAGTGGATACGCCAGTCTTCGATGAACTGAAGGTAGCGTTCGTTGTATTCCGGGTAGGCATCCTGTGTGATGGGAATACAAGGTGTTTTCAAGGAATAGCTGTCTGGCATGTGGAGAGACTTCAGCTCTTCCAGCATGGCACGAAGTTCAGGAAGATCGTACTCCATGCAGGCAGCCTTTGCTTTTAAGGAGACGTCCGCAATGGGCATCACATCGTAGCCAATGCTGTTGATGCCCTGCATCTGGCAGACGAGCGCTGTGGTGCCGGAGCCCATGAAAGGGTCCATGACGAGATCGCCGGGGTGAGCCCCCATCTCATGGAGCAACAGTTGGACAAGGTCCGCTGAAAAACCTTCTTTGTATTTGAGCCAGCTGTGGAGGATCTCGTTCTTGCTGAGCTGATAGCTGACGCTTCGCCTGTCGAAACGGTCAGTGACCTCGAGAAGGGGAGCATAACGAGATTCGAGCATTTTGCGCTCAATGTCGCTGCATAAGGCGTCAGAAGAAAACTGCTCGATCAGATAATCTTGGGAGGAAGGATTCAAAAAGGATAATTGTTCCATTCGGTTCTCACTTGTCTGCGTTAAAGATTCAGCAGCCAGTTGCAATAAGCGACTAGCTGGTTGTCGTTGGTAAGGTTGGCGGCGTTGGTCATGACCCCGGCTTGAAGCTGCGAATAGATTTCCTCCGCCATGGCGGTTTCAATGGCAGCTCCAACGAACGAGGTCTGAACGGGATGACCAGCAGAAGCGAAGGTCGTCCGGATACGTTCCAAGGCGGTGTTAGCCGTTTTCCAGTGTTCGTCTGCCCCGGCGGGGTCGATTCCGCCTTTGAGCTCGCCCATCATAAGGGCTTTGTCTGGTTCAAAAGCGATTTTTCCATTTCGGAATCCGACTGCATCGGAATCGAACAGGCAGATATCCACATTTTTCCGGACTGTGGAAATGTTCATATTGAAAGCAAGCAGCCGCTTTTTCCCTGCGGCGGTCTGCCAGCAGAGGGCTTTCATCCGACGCTCAATGTCAAGGTCGTTGTCTGACTGATCGTACCACGGAAATTTGCCGGAGATGTTTTCTGCCCACTGGTAGGAGATGTTCTGTACAGCCATACACGATAAGATGCAGCGGATCAGACGTTCCTGCCCCAGGGCTCCGATACGGTTCCGCATCGACCCGCCTACGGCGTCTCCTTTAATAAGAAGATATCGGTAGATCGTTTCGTCAATGAAATGTTTACCTGCGGGCTTCAAAAAATTCTTGATGAGCTCTTCAATGGCTTTGGTTTGGTCAGATTCGTCGAGGTAATTCAGACTTTTATCAGACAAACCGGAGGCACTCAGGAGAAATGGCCGCACTTCGGGTATGGAAAGAAGGGCTTCCGGACAAGTCGCGCCGGAGACCATACTCTTGAAGGCAAGTGAATTTTTTATGTAGGGGTCACCGAGACGATTCTTTTCCAGCGCGATTTTCAAAAATCCCGCGCGTGTCTGCTCGTGAGAGGTGACCAGATCGCCTGCGTTCCGGATATATTTGTTGAAAGCCATTGCGTTCTCCTTTTGTCTGAGAGAGGCTATAAAAGTGGAAAACTTGTATTTCTCAGTATAACATACTTTGAGGGGGATTGCAAAAAGGAAGCCGCCCCCAAAACCGAATAAGACCACAAACGGCCTGAACCCTGTGCGACACAGAGTTCAGGCCGTTTCGGCTTTTTTGGGGGTTATTTTTTCAGGGCATCTGCGAGGACGCGCAGCAGGTGCGGAACGTCCAGCGGTTTTGCGATATGGCCGTTCATGCCGGCCGCCAGCGCGTTCTGACGGTCTTCTTCAAAGGCGTTCGCCGTCATCGCAAAGATGGGGATGTTGGCCTTCTCGGCGTCCGGCAGGGCGCGGATCTGCCGCGTGGCTTCGTAGCCGTCCAGATTGGGCATCTGGATGTCCATCAGGATCAGGTCATACTGGCCGGGGGCCGCCTGCTTTATCTTTTGGACGGCGACCGCGCCATCCTCGGCGGTATCCACCACAAAACCGGCTTCCTTCAGGATCTCCAGTGCGATCTCGCGGTTCAGCTCGTTGTCTTCCACCAGCAGGAGCTTCTTCCCCTTGAGGTCGGCCGCAGTGGGTTGAGCGGGCTCGGCGGCAGGCTCTGCACGGAACGGTTCGGCCAGAACGCGGCGCAGCTCCGAGAGGAAGAGCGGCTTTTCGCAGAACGCGGTCACTCCGGCGGCGCGGGCCTCGTCCTCGATGTCCGCCCAGTCGTAGGCCGTCAGGATGATGATGGGGCAGCGATTCCCGATCACCTTGCGGATCTGCCGCACGATCTCGATGCCGTTCATGTCGGGGATCAGCCAGTCGATGATGTAGACGCTGAACGCATCGCCCTGCTCCACCGCATATTTGGTGCGGATGACCGCTTCCTTGCCGGAGATCGTCCACTCCGGCCGCATCCCGATCTTGGACAGCATGGTGCTGACGTTCAGGCAGGTGTTGGTATCGTCGTCTGCCACCAGTGCGCGCAGCCCTTCCAGCTGGGGGAGCTGCTTGGGCTCTGCTTTCTGCCCGCTGCGTGTGAAGCAGAGGGTCACGATGAACTCGGTGCCCTTGCCTGGCTCGCTCGTGAGGGCGATGGTGCCGCCCATCAGATCCACGATGTTCTTGGTGATGGACATTCCCAGGCCGGTGCCCTGAATGCCGCTGACGGTGGAGCTTTCCTCCCGGCTGAACTCCTCGAAGATGTGCTTCTGGAACTCTTCGCTCATGCCGATGCCGTTGTCCTTGATGCGGAACTCATAGCAGACGCAGCCCTTGGGCGCACCGTTCTTCTGGGCGATGCGGATGCTGATCATGCCGCCGGTGGGGGTGAATTTGATGGCGTTGGACAGGATGTTCAGCAGGATCTGGTTCAGCCGCAGCGGGTCGGTGATGATGTCCTCATCCTCAATGTCCATGGTATCAATGAAGAGCGACAGCCGTTTGGCCGCAACGTTGGGCTGGATGATGGAGCGCACATCGTGGACAAGGTCGGGCAGATGCACCGTCTTTTCCTCGATCTTGACCTTGCCGCTCTCAATGCGGCTCATATCCAGCACATCGTTGATGAGGGAGAGCAGATGCTGGCTGGAGGTGGAGATCTTTTTCAGGTAGTCCAGCACCTGCTCGCGGTTGTCGATGTGGGTCGCAGCCAGCGAGGTGAAGCCGATGATGGCGTTCATCGGGGTGCGGATATCGTGGCTCATGTTGAACAGGAACTCCCGCTTGGCGCGGTTGGCCGCGCCCTCGTGCTGGAGCGCGATCTCCAGTTTGCGGTTCTGCTCTTCCAGCTGGGTCTGATACTTCTTCTCCTGCTCTTTTTTCTGCTGCTCCATCTCCTGCACCGCGCGCCGGCGCAGCATCTGCAAGACCGAAACGAGCAGGATGTAACAGACCAGTGCCGTTAAGACCAGCGTGAGCGACTCGTGGAACACGGTTTTTTCATCCGTGTACGCATAGAGGTCGAACGACCGGCCGTGGCTGTACATGCCGAAATAGCAGCCGGTGCCGTTCCAGCCGTGGGTGGGCGTCAGCTTTTCCGCAAGCCCGGTGCTGCGGATCTCCTGCACCGGCGGGCTTGCGGTGGTGTCCTGCCCGATCAGCTCCGGGCGGTTGGACGCAATGACCTGATTGTTCTGCACGATGAACAGGGTGCCGCTGGTCTCTTCTGGGTAGCCGTCCAGAATGCTCTGGATCGACAGTGCCGTCCCCTCGACAAATTTGGCCGGGGTGCAGCGATAGGCCAGCAGGATGACCTCTTCGTGGTCGGCCCGGTGTGCCGCCACATCCACGGCAGACCCGTCTGCCAGCAGAACGCGCTTCAGGTAGGTCTTCTGCGGGAAGCGGAAGACGTCCAGCGCGGTCTCCTTTTTGAGCCGGTCTTCCAGCTGGGCATAGCCGATGCCGTTCGCTGTGTACTCGCACAGGAGTGTGCCGTCCGGGCGCAGCACGGAAATGCCGGTGAGCCAGAGCGTCTCGGTCTGCTGTTTCAGGCAGTGCGGGTCGGAGAGGTCGAGTGCGGTGTCACCGGCCAGCTGGTGCACCGAGACCGCCGTGCGGCGGAGCGCTTTGGCCGTGATGGTATCGTTGTACTGCTCAAAACTGGTGGACTGCGATTTGACGAACGCGATCGTCTGGCAGAAACGCTCTTCGGTCGCATGCAGGGCTTTCCAGCCGGAAGCCAGGACGACCCCCGCCATGAAAAGCACACCGACGAGAATGTAGAGCACCCAGGTCCGCATGTTCGGAGTGGCTTTGTTGTTACGCGTCAATGGTGTCCACCTCCAGATACTGCGAAGCATGGTCCAGGTATTTGCCGACGATCCGTTCCAGTGTGCCGTCCTCGCGCATCTGCGCGAAGGTATCGTTCAGCTGGTGGTCCAGCCCGCGGCTGTCATTTTTGGCAAAGGCAACGCCCAGCCCGGTGACCAGCAGCGGCTCTTCGAGGATGCGGAACACTGCGTTGTTGTCTTTCATGTATTGCAGGATGGCCGTCTCGTGGGCGGCGATGGCGTCCACATAGCCGCAGGCCAGCATGGCATACTGCACACTGCGGTCTTCGATGCTGAACACCTCGACGGCCTGCGGGATGCGCGGGTCGGAGCCGCTGAGGAAGATGCCCTCTGGCTTGGAGGTGCTCTGCACCATAACGGTCTTCCCGGCAAGGTCGCTGAGGGACTGGATGCTGCTGTCGGCGTTCACGGCCACGACCTGACGGCTCACCATATAAGGCCCGGCCCACCGGTAGAGCGTTTCGCGGCCCTGCATGGAAAAGCAGCCCCAGATGCAGTCGATGGCGCCGCTTTCCACAAGGGCGGTCTTCTGCTCCCAGTCGATGACTTCAAATCGTGCAGCGTATCCCATGCGGCGGAATGCCTCGGTGGCGATCTCCACATCGATCCCGGCCGGGGTGCCGTCATTGTTCAGATAAATATAGGGCGGGTAGGTGTCGCTTCCGATGAGGATCTGCGGCAGATCGCGGTTCTTGGCGTCCGTTCCGCCGCAGGCAGTCAGGCCGCCGAGGGCCGTCGAGGCCGCCAGCAGGGTGCATCCGTTCAGGAATGCACGGCGTGAGATGAGGTGTTTCATGGGGACTTTCGTTCTCCTGTTGTTATTGCGTCCGCTGCTGCAACTGGACTTTCAGGTCGGTCTGCACATCCGTCAGGCATTGCAGCAGCAAAGGGTTGAATGCTCCGCACTCGCCGTTCAGGATCATCTGCACGGCTTTTTCGTGGGAGAAGGCTTTTTTGTAGCAGCGTTCGCTGGTCAGTGCATCGTACACATCGGCCAGCGCGACCAGCTGTGCGCTGATGGGGATCGCATCGCCCTTCAGCCCATCCGGGTAGCCGCGCCCGTCCCAGCGCTCGTGGTGCCAGCGGGTGATCTCGTAGGCGGTCTGCAGCAGCGGCTGCTCGTTGAAGTCTTCCAGCTGGTGCAGCATCTCGGCCCCCAGCATACTGTGGGTCTTGACGACCTCGAATTCTTCCGGGGTCAGCCTGCCGGGTTTGTTGAGAATCTTTTCGTCGATGCCGATCTTGCCGATGTCGTGCAGGGCGGAGGCCAGCGGGATGTTGTCCTGCTGCTCGGCGGTGATGGGGTACTGGCTGCTGATTTCCAGCAGGCGGTGGAGCAGCAGCTCGGTGATGATGCGGATGTGCCGCACATGGGCGCCGCTCTCGCCGTTGCGGAACTCTACGATATGGCTCAGCACACCCACCAGCATATCGGTGTTGTTTTCGCGGGCGCGGATCTGGTCCGACACCATCTGCACCAGCCGCCGCTGCTTGGCGTACAGCTTGATGGTGTTGGTCACGCGGCGGTAGACGATGCGGGCATCGAAGGGGCGGTTGACGTAATCGCTGGCTCCCAGCTCATAGGAGCGCCGGATCGCGGCGTCGGAGTCGTCGCTGGAGATCATGATGACCGGGATGTCCTCGATGGTGTGGTTGGCGTTCATGGCCTTGAGCACCTCGAAGCCATCCAGGACCGGCATGTTGATGTCCAGCAGCACCAGTGCGATGTTCCCGGCCTCCGCCTGCATTTTTTCCAGGCATTCTTGTCCGTTTTCTGCTTCCAGAATGCTGTAATCGTCGCCCAGGATCTCCTTTAGTATCATGCGGTTCATTGCGGAGTCATCCACAAGTAAGATCTGCGACTTATTCTGTAAAAGTTTTTCCAGCGCTGCAAGACTATGCCCCGGAACCTCCACCATGACAGCATTCTTGCGGCCCTTTGCCTGATACATCAGCCGGTCTGCCCGGCGAACCGCATTCTCCATCGAGTCGGTGATGGCCTGCATCGTTCCGCCGATGCTCAGTGAGAGGCGAAAATGCGAATAACCGGGTACAGTAGCCTGCTGCACGGCGGCTCTGATCTGCTCCAGCTTGGTTTGCAGGATATCGCTCGGAATGCCGGGCAGCACCAGCAGAAATTCATCCCCGCCGTAGCGGATGAGCAGATCGGAGCTGCGGATGCAGGACTGAATGGCGTTTGCCGCTGCTTCCAGCGCCAGATCTCCGGCGTGATGCCCATAGGTGTCGTTGCAGATCTTGAAATCGTCCACATCCATCAGCGCGATGCCTGCGGGGCCGACGATACGGGATGCGATATCCTCATAGTAGCGGCGGTTGTATGTGCCAGTCAAGACATCGCGGTAAAGTTTTGCACGGTAGCTCTCTGTTGTTTCTTGAAGCTTTTCCTCGGTTTCGGCCTGCATCTTTTCCATGTTGGAGCGCTCGAACTGCCTTTGCAGGTGACCGATCAGCAGAATGTTCGCAGCGATACCAAGGCCGATCACGATGAGCTTTTGAAGGTTCAAAGAGGTGTAAAGAAAAAAGCTGTGGTCGGTAGAAAAGAAAAACGCGGAGTATAGGAATGCAATGAGGCCGCTTACGATTCCTGCTGCATAGCCGCATTTCACGAGCGCAGCAGAAAGAACAACAAAAAGCACGATATTTGGATTTGGAATATGAAAATTCCAGACGATCAGGCAGGCGCTCAATTGGGCAAGTGCCGATAACAACATAGACTGAATTTTATTTGGCTGTTGTTCCATATGCAATACCATCCAATCCTTTGATTCATCATGATTGCTCTCTCATAAAAAAGAGCTGGGCCGCAAATGGGCGGCTCTGCCGGGTCGTGGGTGTCGGTCATCTGCGAAAACGCGCGATTCCACTATTTATTTTCGGGGGGGGGGTAACGCGGAAGCGCTTGACGGTCTGTTCCAGCGCATCGATGTCCACCGGCTTGGACAGATGCTCGTCCATCCCGGCTTCCTTGCTCTTCTGCATATCTTCCAAAAAGGCGTTTGCCGTCATGGCGAGGATGGGGATGACCCGGCCCAGCGGGTTTTCGCTGCTGCGGATGCGGCGGGCGGCTTCGAGGCCGTCCATCACCGGCATCTGCACATCCATCAGGATCATGTCATACTCGCCGGGCTTGACGCGGACGAACGCATCCACAAGCTCCTGCCCGTTGGGGTAAATTTTGCAGTGTGCGCCCTTGGATTCCAGCAGCAGCTCCAGGATCTCGGCGTTGATGGCGTTGTCCTCGGCGCAGAGGAAGTTCATCCCGCACAGGGGAGAGACGTCCTCCGGCTCCTCCGGGAGCGCCTGCGCCTCTGGTACCGCGTCCGCTTCGGTGTCGATGGGGAATTCCAGCACGACCTCAAAGCGGGTGCCCTTGCCGGTGGCGCTCTCCACGCTGATGGAGCCGCCCATCAGATCCACGATGTTCTTGGTGATGGCCATGCCAAGGCCGGTGCCCTGCACCCTGTTGGTGCCGGAGCGCTCCTCGCGGGTAAAGGGGTCAAAAAGGGTCTTCTGGTAAGCCTTGCTCATGCCAATGCCGTCATCCTGTACCACAAAGCGGTATTTGGCGTAATGCTCGGTATGGGTAAGCTCCTCTACCTCCAGCCGGATGTGCCCGCCGGTGGGCGTGTACTTGACCGCATTGGAGAGGATGTTCATCAGCACCTGATTCAGGCGGGTGGGGTCGGCCAGCAGGTTTTCGTGCTGCACAAGGGTGTTTACCGTAAAGGTCTGGCGGCGCTGGCCTGCCTGCTGGCGAATGACGCTGTCCAGCTGGCTGACCTGCTGTGGCAGGTTCATCTTTTCCACATTCAGGGTGGTCTTGCCGCTCTCGATGCGGCTCATATCCAGAATATCGTTGATGATGCTCAGCAGCAGCCTGCCGGAGGTTTCCAGCTTGTCCAGATGATCGGCCAGCTTTTCCGGCTGGTGCAGCTCGTTTTTCATCAGGGTGGTAATGCCGATGATGGCGTTCATGGGGGTGCGGATATCGTGGCTCATGTTGGAGAGGAAGTCGGTCTTGGCCTGGCTGGCCTTTTCGGCTACTTCCAGGGCGGCTTCCACGGCCAGCGTGGTCTGGTGCTCGCCTGTGCGGTCAGACAGATCCACGATGCACTTTTTTGCGCCCTGTACATCATTGATAAAGCCGGTCACGTGGATATAGTGTGGCTCGCCGGTCTCCTGATGGATAAACTCCCGATCCCATTCCTGCTGCGTACCCTGCTCCATCTGCATCAGATCGTCCAGCGGTGATCTGCAATTATCGCCCCCGGCAGAACATAGAACATGGAAATCCTCTTGCACCGCTTCGGGGGAGATGCCCAGAATGCGCCGGACGTTGGGGCTGATGTATTCCACCTTGCCGGTGCCGGTGTCGATCATCAGGAACACATCGTCCACGTTGCGGGAAAGGCTTGAGAACAGTTCTTCACGGGCCAGCAGCTGCTGATCCTTTTTCCGCAGCTTTTGCCGGTTGCTCTGTACCATCAGCAGCAAAACGGTAACGGCCAGCATCCCCGCGATGCCGCTCATCACAGCCATGGTGGTGTACTGCAGCCGGTTCATATTGGCGTTCACAACGCTTTTGGGGGCAATGCCAAGGATCGTCCAGTTCTGGAAGGAGGCAGAACCATAAACCATGTAATAGCCGATGCCATGGATGAAAAACTCAAGGTTGCCGCTCTTCCCGGCGGCAAAAGCCTTTTGCAGGGCATCGATCTGTTCTTCCGTAAAGCCGGCCGAGTTTTTGAGCATGGCAAGGATGTTGTGCACACCGCGCATGTCCGCACTGCTGCTGTCCAGTACCACACGGCCATCCGGCAGCACGGCAAAGGTGCTGCCGTGCCCCTCAAAGGCAGAGATCTTCAGGGAGTCCACCAGATCCCGGTTGTTGTAGGTGACGGCAATGGCTTCGTACGCAAAGCCCTGATAGCTGCCTTTTGCCGTGGGAACTGCAAACACCATGATCTCCGGCTTGTCCGGGACCACCGAGTTTGCCACGATGGGCTGCTGCTCCAGGATCAGCTGCGACAGCATTCGTCCCAGATCGAGATAGCCCTGTTCGCCGTCCAGCGTGATATAGGAGCCATCCCGTGAGACGAAGAAAAAGTCTGTAAACTGGTATTCTTCTTTTGCCTGTGCAAGGAAAGCGCAGACATCGGCATCGCTTTGCGAACGTTCCAGATAAGGTGTCCACATCCGCATGACACCCCAGTTGAAGGATACCTTATTGTAAAGGGTCTGGTTTGCCTGATGGTAGATCTCGGTAAGGTGTGCCGTGCTTTCCTCGTAGATGGTTTGCTCCATGAAATCCGTAAAGACAACAAAGCTCGTCAAAATACCGACGCCGAGCAGCAGTGCTGCTAAAACTGCGAGGATACGGTTTTTTATCGTAGACCACATCTTAGTTTCATTCTTCAAGAGTTTATTCTCCCTGTACAATGGTCAGATACTCGGAGGGGGCGGGGAACTGCTTGCTGACCGCCAGCGAATCCTTCAGGCAGGAGCGGCTTTCTGCCCCTTCAATGGCGTATTCCGTCCGCTTGGTTTTCAGGTTCTCCGGCATGGGGCAGTTGCAGTAGGCCTCATTTTCTATCCACACATCCGTGCCCGCCACAAATACGAGATAGGTGGCGGTATCGTCCAGCGGTGCACCGTTGATGGTGACTTCTTCCAGACGGAACTTGCCCAGCTCGTATTCGGTCACCTTGTATTCCATACCGCTGGTCACGGGCATATAATTCCGGTGACGGATGGGGTTTGCACCGTTGTCCTTCACGTTTACCAGCCACTCCATCATCTGCCGCAGCTCTGCACCGGTATATTCACCCTGCGAGACAGCGTAGTTGCCAGCCATCACCCACAAAAGCTGCTGCTTGCTGTAATCGCCGCAGTAGATGGAGGTGGACACCAGCGGCGAATAGCCGACTGCAATAGACGCATCATAGGTGGCGCGCAGGGCGTTCATCAGCGAGGAAGCCGCAGCGCTGCCGTGGTCGGTCATGTCGATGGAGTATGCGGTGTTCTGGGTGAACAGCACCTCGGCTTCGGGGTCTGCTCTGGGGGTGACCAGCTGCTCATTGAACGCATCGTATGCGGCCCTAGCATCGTGTTCGCCGGTGATCATTTTGTGCCCTACGTCTTCCGAAATGCGGAAGATCTCGGTGGAGGCCAGACGCATATACAGATGATTTGCGCTGATGATATCCGCAACGTGTTCCAGAGAAGCGGAGGAGGTAATATTGATCTCCTTGTTATAAGAGAGCACGGCAGCACCGCCAGCCATCTTGCTCTGACCCTCTGCACTGTACACAGCCTCAAGCACTTTCAGCACCGCAGCCAGCTTTGCCTCGTCCTGCGCTACGGTGTTGGAAACTGCCGCCTGACACATGGGGTAGGTCAGCAGCCAGCTATCGTTGGCAGTCTCGCCGAAATAGGGCAGAATAGACGCGTTAAAGCCGTACTGGTCAGGCATTACATCCGCTATGCCTGCTGTGGTACGGATCATGGCGGTCTGCCGCGCATAGAAAGGCTTGGCGATGGGGTTCAGCTCCAACCGGTCGTCACCGGGCTGCACCCGCACATCCTTGAGAAACTGCTCGTATTTTTCAAAGACCTTCGGCCATACCACATCGTCCAGACCGGTGGAGCCGTCCTCGGTCTCGCTCTCGTAGTTCATGCGCCATGTGGTGCCCTCCAGGCTCATCAGCTCCGGGATCGCGCAGCCCTGCATGGTTTCCAGACAGGTGTAGTCATACCGCCAGTCTGCCTGATAGCCCTTGATGCCGATCGCCTCAAAGGCATTGATGGCCGCCACGAACTCGGCATAGTTGGTGGGCAGGGGGATGTTGTACTGCGCAAACAGATCAACATTGGCAGCCGTGCCGTCCACCTCGGCGCACATGGGCAGCCAGCGGATCGCACCGTCCGGTTCCTGATTGTTGTTCAGGTAGCTGGAATAGAAAGTGCCTGCAACCTCGGTAGTGCTCAGGTCCATCAGGTGCTCTGCCAGAGGTGCCGCATCGTTCAGGGAGAAGCGGCGGCAGGTGATGATATCCGGCAGCTGCTCCGCACGGTTCAGCAGGTCGCGGTAGTAGTCCATGGTGTTGAAGCCCTGAATGAAGGTGAACGCATACTCCGGGAATTTTTCTTCCAGCCACGGAGTAAGCGCTTTCATCATGGAGCGATCCCACAGATAAAAGGTGATTTGAATTTTGCCGTTCTGGCTGCTGCTCTTGTCGGCTTCAGCCTTGCCGCCGCAGGCGGTCAGCGCTGCCGTGGCTGCCAGCACACCGGTGGCCTGTAGAAACGAGCGGCGGGAGAGCTTTTTCATCATACTATCGTCCTCACAGTTTCCTGATATTTCCAAGGCTGTCATTTTTTTATTTTACAGCAAAATTGGAACAAACGCAACATAAAGTTCGTTAATGTTTCTGCAAATCCATGTGGATTTTGGCGAAATGCGGCGCAGTGGAGCGACCCGAAAGAAGACGTGCACCTCCGACTTGTGTGAAAATGTTGCGCCCAAAAGGCTGTCGGATGCTGCAGAATGCGCGGGCAAGCATCCGAAGTAAATCGAAACAGTGAACAAAAATATGCGTATTGTCGCATCTTTTTTCTTGACCTTGCGGCGGACACCGCTTATAATTGCCCTAGCGGAACGCCCCTGCCGGAGAGGGGGCGGGCCGGTAGAACGTTGAGGATGAGTGAGGAACTGCTGTGGAGATTCTATTGACCGGGAACACCTGTTTCGTGACCCCTGCCTGGGTGGAGATGGCGTTCCCAGAGGACCATGTCCTCATTACCTGCGCACGGGGCCAGCCGCACCCGCCGCGCATCCGGACCATCACGCTGGACAGCAAGGAGCGCATCGGCCAGCTGGTGGACAGCTACGAGTTTGACCGCATCGTCTATTTCTCGGAGTATCTGACCCCGCACAGCGAGCAGGAGGGCGAACTGGACCGCCTGCGCCGTGTTTTGCAGGCCAACCGGGAGCGGCCCAGCCAGCTGCTTTATCTGGCTGGGCCGGAAGCCGTGCTGACGCCGTTCATCGGCAAATCGGTGCTGGCGCAGGCGGCGGAGGCTCTCTGCCGCCATTACGCCGAGACGAGCAGGGTGCAGATCAAGGTGCTGCACCTGCCCTATCTCTACGGCACCGACTGCACCGGTGCGCCGGTGGGCATCGCGCAGCTGCTGACCTGCCCGAAGAGCGGGGAACTGCATTTTGAAGAGCAGGCCCTTGCCCCGGTGGCGGCTCTGTGCATGGAAGACCTGTCCGAGCTGGTGCTGCGGGTGTTCGACAACTGGACGCCGGAGTGGGAGAGCCTGACCGCCCCGGTGGTCTTCCACTGGAACTATGAGCAGCTGGGCGAGGCGTGGAAAGCCCTCTGCCCCGGCCTGACCGTGACCTACGGCAGCGACCTGATCCGGGAGTACCCGCCCGACGACGGCCAGCTGCGCCGGGCGTATGGGTGGTTCCCCCGGTACGACCTGCTGGACGACCTGCCCCGATTCTTCCGGCAGGAAAAGCAGCCCCGCCGCAAAAAA
>ERZ791902.900-NODE-900-length-17304-cov-131.509943_pt1 | contig 17304 bp, 15 predicted proteins | sample MGYA00510149_ERZ791902 | MGnify/ENA primary metagenome ERZ791902 (study PRJEB30046, sample SAMN00792060) | human gut metagenome | study: EMG produced TPA metagenomics assembly of the A metagenome-wide association study of gut microbiota in type 2...
CCAAGCGCGAGAGATACTTGAAGACCGTGAACAAGAGCAACCTGGAGTATGAGGGGCAGAAGAGCGATAAGACCATCGTGGGAACTTATCAGTATGGCAGAACCTTCCTGCTGGGAGTAAGATACAAACTTTAAACGGTAAAAAGGTAAAAAGAGCCTTCCCCCTTTTGCGCCCCCGTTCCTGGCGATTCCATCGCTGGTCCCCAAGTCTTTATATTAAAGTTAAAAAAGAAAAAAGGTAAAAAATGAAAAAGATAAATACTTTTGCTGCTTTGCTGTTGATGGCTGCAGCTGCAATTTTCTCCACATCTTGCGAGAACGATAATATCAATCCATACGATTACGTGAATAATGGCGGTAATGGAAGTGATGGTAATGAGAACCAGGGTTCTAAGGATGTCATCACAACGAAGGTGGCAGAATATCCCGTAGGTTCTGTGGTTTGGACCAAGGATACTACCCTGAGCGAGAGTGTAGAGATTCCTGTAGGAGCATCGCTCTACATTGAGCCGGGTGTAACCGTTACCTGCAAATCAGAGGTTCAGGTGCCGGTAGAAATCGTGGTATTGGGCAATCTCTATTGCTTGGGAACCGCCGAAAAACCGGTAGTCTTTACTTCTGATACCAGGAAGCCTGCCGATTGGGGCGGCATCATCTGCGGATATAATACTGAAGAGGTGGTGCTCAACCACGTGGATGTGGCCTATGCTGGTGCTACTCCTACCGAGAGTTCAGCTTCTTTCCAGAACAAGCTTTTCAAGACCACCATCGATGGCGGTGTGCCAGCCTTCCACTTCTGTAATGTGAACGGCAAGTTTGTGATGGCAAACAGTTTCTTCCATGACAACTACAACGATCAGACTTACTTTACCGGTGGTAACGGTGTGATTATCAACAATATCTTTGCCGATAGCGGAAATGCAGCCGATGGTGGCGAGGCCATCAACGTAAAGGCAGGTTGCAAGATTGATGTAGCCAACAACATCATCTACAACGCCTGCACCAACGCCTTCAAACTTTCGAATGCCGGAAATAGCGAGGTAATCCCTCTCTCTGAGATGACCGTCTATAACAACACCATCGTTAACTGCGGCTGGCGCCGTTCCAAAAACAAAAAGGGTGGTTCTGTCTGGGTAGAGAAGGCAGCGAAGCCAGTCTTCGTGAACAACCTCATCTACGATTCCCGTTTCGGTCTGAAGCAGCCAAAGAAGGATGGTGTAGATATGGAGCACAGTCGTCTTACACCAAACTACTACTTTGCATCTACAGAGACTGGCGTAGCACAGATGGCGAAGGGTGCAGAACTCGGCATCTGGTTTGATACCGATATCAAGAGTAGCGTGGCTGGTCAGCTCAATCCACTCTTCAAAAACTTCAAGCAGAGCGAGAAGATGAATATCAATTGCGAGATAGATGATGTAGCCCAGGGTGCTCCATTGGCATTCGACAAGAGTTGGAATTTCGATTATCAGGCAGGCAGTCCTGCCCTCTCAGGAGGTGTAACCGATTTTGCCCGCCTCTTCCCACAAGGTCTGCCATTCTTCGGCATGAAGCAGGTGAATTTCCTGGATAAGAATAACGACCAGAACTATTACTTCGCCGCCCCATTGCCAAGCGCAAGATTCGGAGCGTGGCTGTAGGATAAATGAAGAATAAGATAAAAGGAAAAAAGATAAATGAAAAAGCGTGCAGACGATGGCGTTGCTTGCACGCTTTTTCTTTTTATCATCTAAACTTGTTATGATTTCCAATCGAACACGATGGTGTTGTCTTCTTTGATATTGAAGCAGTTTTTGAGGTCAGATAATGAGGCAACAAACTTCTGTACAATCCAACTCTAATTTCCTTGTTAGGAATGGCTAGGGTATAGAGTTCCGTTTCTTCATCATAATCCTTGATGGTGATGTAGCCACTCTGATAGAGCAGCGGCATGATGGTGGTCATGGTTTCCGTGGCAGCATCAAAGTCATCCTTTCCGGCTTCCATACTCTCGCCCAGGTTCGCTGGCAGAAAGTTGAAATTGCGCATCATATTGATCAGATAAGTAGGAGTGCCAGATCCAAACCAGTAGGAATCAATCTTCTGCTTGGCAAAGCAGGTTAATAAGCTGAACGGATTATAAACGTCTGGAGAAGGCCATGTAAAATGATAGCCGTCATAATTATCCTTTAACTTAGCTAACGTCTGCTCATACGATAAGTTTAATTTTTCAGCAAGTGCCTCTATGTCATTCCGCATTCCGTTCACCAGTTCATCTTCCGTAATTCCGCAAATGCCGGCATACGGCTCGTCCATACTGATATTGGTGATTGCTTGCCCGTTTCCCTATAGGCAGTCTGGATAAGTGAGATGAGGCGGACGTTGGCATCAACAGCCGGATTCGTAATGCCCCATTTCTGCTCTTGTTCTGCAAGTTGCAGGTCGAAATATCTTTCCAGCTGGGCTATCTCCATGTGTTTGCCCATGCTCATATCGAAATGCAGCACCGGATAGCTTATCCAATCCTTTTCCAGCTTTTCGATGGCGAGTCCTTTGAAAAGCTCCTTCTTTCCTTCAAAATAGCTCTTCATGGTAGTCACCAGCAGCGACTTTCCGAAACGGCGTGGACGGCTCAGGAAGAAATAAGTACCATCAGTATGTGCCATACGATATACATATTCCGTCTTGTCGATGTAGAACCTATCTTCCACTCTGATTCGTTCGAAAGTTTGTAATCCTATCGGATATAGTTTTCTTGCCATAATTGCTCGCCTTTCTTTTAAGTGATATTCTCTTTGTTGGCAAAGATACGAATAAATGGTGAAACCACCAAATTAAAAACATCTTTTCTTCATTTATGCCCCTTATCTCATTTCCTTATACCTTTTATTTCTTTTCTCTCCTTATTTCTTTTCTCTCCTCCTTTTATCTTCTTTCTCCCTCCTTTTATTTCTTTTCTCCCTCCTTCCAGTATTAATTTTGTGTTAATCTTAGGAAAAGTCTTGGTTGTTATTAGGAAAAAATGTACTTTTGCCTAGTAGAAAGTTTCGTTCAATACTTTTGAATGTACGTTCAGAACTTCTGAATGTGCGTTCGATACTTTTGAATGTAGGTTCAATACTATTGAACGGAGATTTCTATTAGGAGTAGTAACAATTATCCATAGGGTTAATAACAATTATCCTTAGAGACGGGAACCATTATGATGAATGGTGAATAAGAAATCACTTAGGTATAGTGGCTGTTGCAATAAGGAGTGATAACAACTTTATAAGAAAGGAATCGTCATGACAAAGTACAAGTTGCAAGAGATGCCCGATGTTCATAACACAGGCAAGCGCAGAGTTTATCCCAAGATGGTGACCAATCGGACACTATCCAGAAAAGAGTTCATCAAGAGGATGCAGGGCTACCATCGTGGTATTTCGGAAAGTACCACGGAGGCAGTATTGCTAGATGTGGCTGATATGCTGGTAGAAATGCTCTCCATGGGCTACAATGTGAATCTGGAAGGCATCGGTACCTTCTCCCTCTCCCTCGGTTTCGAGGACGATAAGCCTACGGAAATGCAGAGTGAAGAGGATAAGATGACGTATCGCAAGGTGGGAGTGAAGGACATCAACTTCAAGGCGTCTCCTGAATTTCTCAAGAGTGTGAAGCATAAAACCGATCGCGACCTGGAGCGTGATATGGGTGGTGTAAAGGTGATTCGCAAGCAGCTCTATTCCAAGGAAGAGCGCATCGCCCGTGCCCTGGAGGTGATAGAAGTCAATGGTCTCATCACCCTCTCTGATTATGCCTACATCAACAACCTGAGCCGCACCGCCGCCTCCCTGGAGCTGAAGGAAATAACAGATGACAAGACTTCGCCGATAGGTTCGATGGGCAGCGGCAGCCACAAGGTTTGGGTGAAGAGAAAGGAATAAATGCAGCAAACTTAATTGTTTAATAGTGTTATGAATACAACGTTACAAAAGAAAAAGTCACAATCAGAATTAGACAAGGCCATCCTCGAAGTAAAAAAGGAGAATGTCAAGAACTTTGATACGTTGGAGGATATGATGAACTATCTGGAGGCTTAGACATGAGTATAAGATGCCTGTTTAAGAAGTAAATCATCAACTATTTTGACGCAGCCTTGGGTACCAACGCTGTAGAACTTTGGGTAGCGGATATACTGTAAATAAGGTTACCATAGAATAATAAAATTAGATTTATTTCGTTTTACATACAAAAAAAACAATAAACCAATTTGTTTATATGAAGAAAATATTAGTATCTATTTCAATGTTGGCATTGGCTTATACAGCCAGTGCCAATGTTCCAGTTATCAAGAGCGACTCCAAGGTGGAGGCTCAGGTGGAACAAACGCTCCAGAAGTTGACTTTGGAGGAGAAGATTGGTCAGATGATGGAGTTGGTGACCGACCTCTTCGGTGCTAACGACAAGAATGGCGTGTTTTATATTGATGAGAAGAAGACCGATTCCATTCTCTCTCGCTATAAAATAGGTTCCATCCTCAATGCGCCAAATACTTGCGCTCCAACCGCCAAGCAGTGGGAGAAGTATCTCCAGCAGATTCAGAAGATTTCGATGAAGCGCATAGGTATCCCTTGCGTCTTCGGTCTCGACCAGAATCATGGTTCTACCTATACACAGGGCGGAACGCTTTTCCCTCAGAATATCAATGTGGCTGCTACCTTCAATCGGGAGATAGCTCGCCGCTCTGCAGAGGCTACCGCCTACGAGACTCGTGCCGTGAGCATTCCTTGGACCTACAGTCCTACGGTGGATTTGGGTCGTGATGCCCGTTGGCCTCGTATCTGGGAGAACTTTGGTGAGGATTGTTACCTCAGTGCCGAAATGGGCAAGGCGATGGTATTGGGTTTCCAGGGCGAGGACCCTAACCACATCGACCAGCAGCACATCGCCACTTCCATGAAGCATTTCATGGGCTATGGTGTGCCATGGACCGGTAAAGACCGTACCCCAGCTTATATCTCTCCAGCTGATTTGCGAGAGAAGCATTTCGCTCCGTTCTTGGCTGGTATAGAGGCTGGTGCCTTGACCGTGATGGTCAATTCTGCCTCAGTCAATGGTATGCCAATGCACGCCAACAAGGACATTCTGACAGGCTGGTTGAAGGAAGAGACCGGTTGGGATGGTGTGTTGATTACCGACTGGGCTGACATCAACAATCTCTATACCCGTGAGATGGTGGCTAAGGATAAGAAGGATGCTCTTCGCATCGCCATCAATGCTGGTATCGACATGGTGATGGAGCCATATTCTGCCGATGCTTGCGGCTATCTCATCGAGTTGGTGAAGGAGGGCAAGGTGCCTATGAGCCGAATCGATGATGCTTGTCGCCGTGTGCTTCGTATGAAATATCGCTTGGGGCTCTTTGAGAATCCTACTCAGAAACTCAAGAATTATCCTAAGTTTGGTGGCGAGGAGTTTGCCAAGATAGCCTTGGATGGAGCCACAGAGAGTATGGTACTCTTGAAGAATGAAGGCAATATCCTGCCTTTGCAGCAGGGTAAGAAGATTCTCCTCACGGGTCCTAATGCCAACCAGATGCGTTGCTTGGATGGTGGATGGAGCTATACTTGGCAGGGCCATCGTTCCGATGAATTCGCTGGCAAGTACAATACCATCTACGAGGCGTTCTGTAATGAGTATGGCAAGGAAAATGTTATTCTCAACCAGGGTGTAACCTATAATGAGAAGGGCAAATACTGGGAGGAGAATGAGCCTAATATCGATGCTGCCGTAGCTGCCGCTAAGGATGCGGATGTCATCGTGGCTTGCATCGGTGAGAACTCATATACCGAGACACCTGGTAACCTCACCGACCTATGGCTCTCAGAGAATCAGCGCAATCTCGTAAAAGCTCTTGCCAAGACAGGCAAGCCAATCGTTTTGGTATTGAATGAGGGTCGCCCTCGTCTCATCGCCGACATCGAACCATTGGCTAAGGGCATCATCGATATCTTCTTGCCAGGCAACTATGGCGGTGATGCCTTGGCTCAGTTGGTAGCTGGCAAGCAGAACTTCTCTGGCAAGATGCCATATACCTATCCAAAGGAGATTAACTCTCTCGCCAACTACGACTTCAAGAAGAGCGAGGAGGTGGGTACGATGGAAGGCGCTTACGACTATAATGCCAAGATTACCCAGCAGTGGGGCTTTGGTCAGGGTTTGAGCTACACCACTTATCAGTATAGCAACCTCAAGGTGTCTCAGTCTCAGTTCCGTCATGGTGATGTCATCAAGGTATCTGTGGATGTCAAGAACACAGGCAAGGTGGCAGGCAAGGAGAGCGTGCTTCTCTTTAGCAGCGACTTGATAGCCAGCATGACTCCAGACGGTCGTCGCCTTCGTGCCTTCGACAAGGTAGAGCTTCAGCCAGGTGAGACCAAGACCGTCACTTTCGATCTTAAGGCAGATGACTTGGCTTTCGTAGGTTATGATGGCAAGTGGATATTGGAGGAAGGTGACTTCAAGTTGATGATAGCCGACCAGACTGCCGACATCCATTGTGGTGATACTTATCAGTGGCAAACAGCCAATAGATAAATTTTATCAGAAAACTCAAAGAGTGTAAAGAATGTGAATGATGCTATCATTTCACTGGGTGTTAACAATGAGCAGAGCCGGAGCTTACTGAACGTATATGGTCTTACCAATTTGCCTTTATAGGGCGCATTACTAATTGCGAGTATACCCAGGGCTTAGCCCTGGGTTACGAGCTTTTGGACCTTCTGCCCGTTCTTGAATCACATGCGAAAGTTCAATATGTTATTTAATGGTAAGCCTCGTCCAAATCCATCTAGGAATCATTCGCCAGAGCGAAACGAGAATGCTGTATTTCCAGTCGATGGTTTTGACTGTTTTTCCCCGTTCTATAGCATTTACAATCTGCTGAGCCACTTCCTGAGGAGTTAATTGCAGGGGATAATTGCTGCCTGCTATCAGGTCGGTTTTTACGAAACCCGGGCGGATATCTGTGATAGCGATAGGAAGATGGCGCATGTGAGCCTGCTGGGTGAGGCACTCCAGGTAGTGATTCTGGAAACGCTTGGTGGCAGAATAGGCAGGAGCAGCACCGAGCCCTTTTGTTCCGGCAATAGAGGTGATGCGGTAAGTATCATTGCCCTTGCCTTTATCTGAATTTTGCTCTTGGCTCAGCTCTTGCCCTTTATCTTGCTCTTGACTCTGTTTTGCAAACCAGTTGAAAGCCGTATCTACCATTCTGACAAATCCCAGTCCGTTGGTCTCTACGGTCTTCATTTCTTTCTCGATATCTAGAGAATTATTTTGCCAACCGATTCCTGAACTATGGAAATATAAATCCATCCCACCGAGTTTTTCGATGAGTTTTAGAAGTAGGGAAGGGGCTTCTGGCGAAGTCACATCTATCTGTTGATAGCAGGCGATTTCTCCCTTGGAAGCCTTTGGACTTTCTGAAATCAAAAGGTTTGTATTCCTTTTCACTTCTTCAAGTCGGTCTATTCTTCTTCCCGCTATTCCCACCTGCCAACCTCTCTGCGCTAAGAGGCTGGCTACTTCCATTCCTATTCCTGAGGTTGCCCCCATCACAATTGCTTTCTTTGCCATAGTTTTTTCTTTGATGTTTTTCCTTATTCCTTTAAAAAGGGAATATTTCATTTTGTTAAACTAAATGCAAAGATAATGTTTTTCTTTGAATGTGCGCATTATCTGCTTGTTTTTTTCATCTTTCTTCCTACAAAATTCCATGCTGGCATTTTCTTCAGGGTGCTTCTTACTGGTTGCACATCCCAAAGCAGGAAGATAATCAGTACGGCAATGCCGATGAGGCAGGTTAAGCCATAAAGATTGCGGATGCTGAGCATCAGAAGATTGGTGGCATCGTAGGGCAAGCCGCGCGACATATTGTCTGCCATCTGATAACGGAGTCCGAAACTGTAAAGGCCTGAGCACATCGCTGACATCGGACCGTTGCGGATGATGCCTGCCATTGTCAATCCCATGAAGAAATGCTGGAACGGCATCAGTTCTTCCAGATACACGGTGAGCATGCAGAAGAAGATGGCGTTGCCGAAGCTTCTGAGAAAACAGGGCAGATAGAGCGCCTCGATGTTGAGACCCGGATCGATGAGGAAATACATCATTACGGGATAACATACCATCGTTGCCACGCCTATCGTGAGCAGACGGGTATATTTCTGATGAAGCACCTTGCACCAGAAGAGGCAGAAGAGGCAACCGGCGATGGCGCCTGTCCATTCCACAAAGTTGAGCACATTGGTTGTGATGTTGCCGAAATGCAGCACGCCACCCGTAAAGGCGGTTTGCAGCACTTTAGGCGTACTGCCCATGAACTCTACGAAGGCGAAGAGGATGAGCAGCGGGATGAGTCGCTTATACTTCCATGCCGCCGGAGCGATGTAAGGGTGACGGATGTGGAGCATTCGCTGGATGCAGAAATATCCGGTAAGGATGAAGAGCAATACATCCATCTGCATGATCTTCGAATCGAGCCAGTTGTAGTGCTCGCCATAGGTGAAGAAGAAGATGAACTCCAGCATCCATGCCGACCACAGGATGCTGCCCAGATAGTCGAGACTGATAAAAGGCAACGGCTTCATGAAGTGGAAATCGTGGGTAGTGACGTAGACGGTAAGTGCCACCAGGAGCAGGGCTCCCGTCATTGCCCAGTTGATGATGCGCCAATCCTGATAGATGTAAATCAGATGTTCGGTAATCCAAGGCGATAGGAACATATTTCCCAAAACGATGCAATAGAGCAGGGGGAAGAAGATGGTGAAATCGCGCTTGGAGGTCATCCATAACTGGATGGTGCTCATACACTCGAAGGTTCCGCAGAGCTTGAAGAAACCTGCGATGTAAGCGAGAATGCACATCACGGGCACAGAGTCGGTCCACATGATGAGGAAATTACAAGCTGCCACTACCAACGCCGCATTCAGCAGAAGCTGGCGGTTGGTAAAGTGGAACTTCATCTTGAAGAGGAAGGGGAATGGCATCGCCACACCCACCACGTTGAACATGATGATCATGAGTACGTCTTCTCTCATCAAACTGTATTCGCCCATCACCTGACTCATGGCTCCTCCATAGATTCCGCCCGACATCAGGAAGATGAAGGCGAAGAGGAGATAAATCCAAGGCTGTAACCGGCGAGGAATATATCCATTGAATGAAGGGACTCGAAATGGTCCCTGAAGCATTGGAGGTCCTGGCATTTTATATAATTAATAATTTGTAGTTTATAGAACATTCTATTTGATGCGAACCTTGGCTTCTACGTTCAGTCCGGCACGGAGCAAGGCTATCTGTTTCGGGTCATTGTCCTTGGTAAGGGCGATGCGAACAGGCACACGCTGTTCTACCTTTACAAAATTGCCGGTGGCATTATCCACAGGAATCATGGAATAGGCATTGCCGGCTGCGGCAGAAAGGGCTTCTACCTTGCCATGGAATACTACACCCGGGATGGCATCGGCGGTGAAATCTACTGTCTTTCCGACGGTAATACCGTCCATCTGAGTCTCACGATAGTTGGCTACCACCCATACATCGTTGTCATCCACAATGCGGGCGAGCATCTGACCAGGCTGTACCAGCTGTCCCTCGTGAATATCCTTTCTTCCCATCACGCCATCGCAGGTTGCCACGATTACGGTATAGGAAAGGTTGAGGCGAGCCAGATTGAGCTGTGCCTCTGCCACGCTCTCTCCGGCACGTGAACCACCGAGCTGCTGGGTCTGAACATTACGAACCGATGCTGCGCTAACCTTTCTGCTGCTTGCCTGCTCATAGCGTGCCTTGGCTCCCAGATAGCGGGCATAAGCGTTGTCATACTGTTGACGGGTAACTGCATCCTTCTTCATCAGAGCCGCAAAGCGGTCGAAGTCCTGCTTGGCATTCATCATATCCACACGAGCCTCCTCAATGCCGGCAGCAGCTGTCTGCACATTGGTATTGGTGGTGCCCATGCTGGCTGTAACTACCGAAGAACTTGACTTGGATCCACGCAAGCCGGCTTCAGCCTGAGCCACATGCAGACGGAACTCTGCATCCTCGATGATAACAAGGGTATCGCCCTTCTTTACGTGCTGATAGTCGTTGAAACGAATCTCCTTGATGAATCCCGGCACACGGGTATTGATAGGGGTGATGTGACGGTTCACCTGTGCATCATCGGTATAAGCCACATCGCTGCCATGATAGAAATGGCTGAAGCACCAGCCGATAGCTCCCAGAAAAAGGAGGATAATCACTACATTATATATTCTCTTGATAATCTTCTTGCTCATTGCTTTATTTATTTTATTGTTTCTAAATTTCTCCTGCCACGTACTTCATGCGATAGTAGGCATAGACGATGTTGATGCGGGCATCCACCTCACTAAGCTCGGCATTGAGCTTGAGGTTGGAGGCATCAACCATATCCGTAACCAGAGCCAGCTGACTGAGATAACGGGCATTCATCACGTCGTAATTCTGCTGTGCCAGCTCTACGCTCTTTCGCTGCGTTTCCAGTTCCACGTAGGTTTGCTGATACTGCACGTAGGCAGCCTGCACATTATTGTTGAGCTGCTCTGCCTGAACGGCATGTGCTTCTTTAGCCTGTCGGGTTTCCACGGCAGCCTGCTTGATGCGCTTGTTGCTCTTGAAGAGAGAGCTGAGGCTGTATTTCACGCCTACGCCCACATACCAGACGTTTAGGTTCTTATCAACAGGTGGCAATTCGAAGAGGATAGGTCCATCGAAGTTATCTGCGGCAACGAAAGCTACCTTTGGCAGAAGATCGCTCTTGGCAATCTTCTCCTTCTGCTCAGCGATGCGGATGGCGTTACTGCTCTGCTCCAGGAGTGGGGAGTTCAGAGTACCTGCCGTCTGCCAGTAAGCCTCGCCTTCCTTGCCGTAGGTCTTGTCGGCAATGGTGGCATCGGGGATAATCTGAATCTCCTGATTTCCCTGGTTCATTTGGCTATCCTGGTTCATTCCGAGGGTATTGCAAAGCTGATGGTTCAGGATGCTCCGGTTATTTCTGAGTGCCGTCAGACCGAGCTTGAGGCTTTCCATTTGGAGTTCGTATCGGGTGATGTCGTTCTTCAGCGCCATGCCGTGCGTCTGCTTCTCCTTGATGTCGTCGATGAGCTGGCGGGTCAGTTCGATGTTCTTCTCATACACCTTGATACGGTTGTCTATCTTGTAAAGGTCGAGATATTGACCGAGGGCGATGAAGCGAATCTGCTGTCGGGTAAGTTTCACGCCTACTTTTGCCTGCTGCTTTCCGAGTTCGGCGAGCTTGATGCCTGCGTTGATGGCTCCACCGGCATAAACCACCTGCTGTGCCTGGAAGGCGAAGTTGTTGCCGAAATGTGGGGATTTCAAACCATGAACGTTGCTGAAGTCACGGTCGGTAATCAGCGCATTGCCGATGTAGCTGAATGAGAGGGAAGCATCGAGGTCGGGCAGTTTCTTGCTTTTAGCCGATTCGATGCCGAGATGGGCTGCTTCTACTCCTGATAATGAAGTGCGAAGGCTTTTGCTGTTATCCTCAACTTTCTGGAAGAGTTGGCTGATAGTCATGTTTTCTTTCTTGCAGACAGGCAAGGATGTTGCCGCCCCTTCTGGGGCTTGTGATTGAGCCGGAGCCCAAAGAGTTCCTCCTGCAAGCAGAAGGCTTACCAATAAGATGTTCTTAATCATTGATTCTTGCTTTTTGAAATTCGGGTGCAAAGGTACGGAGTTTTGGGCGAACAATCACTTTAAATTTTTCGCGGCGGATGGACGATTTGGGAACAATAGTTCTTTTATGTCACATGTTTTGTGTAATTTTGCAACCGAAATAGGAATAAAGAGACATAATAACTCTATATATAATAAGGTGTAGATGAAATTATCAGAATTAAGCAGTTATCAGGAAGCAAGCCTTTTCTGCTCAGGATTGGAGGAATGGCAGGAGGGGCCGCAAGTATTGACTTACGGAGCGATATTGATTTGCCGGAAGGGAAAGGCGATGCTGAATGTGAATTATAAGGATTGGGAACTTTATGAAGGGGCGGTGATAACGCTGTTTCCGAATGATGTGGTGGAGTTGAAGGTTGATGGGGATAGCAAAGCTTCTGAAACAGAAAATGGGGATTGCAAATTTCCGGAGGCAGAAAATGGGGATAGCAAATCCTTTCAAGATGCTAGTGGTTTCGAAGTTGAAATTCTGAAGTATAATCCTTCCTTGCTTCGTGAAGCAAGTCTGCAATTGGAACAGACGGTTTATTCTTCCTTACGGGAAGACAGATGCAGACAGGATACCCCCGTGGTGACAAACATCATCAATGGTATGTTTGCCCTATTAAAAGTTTATTTCGACCAATCGGAGTGTACTTGTATCTCCCAATTGGTATTGTGTCAGTTGAAGGCGTTCTTCATCGGTTTTCATGAGTATCTTCAGCGCAATCCGCAATACCGACCAGATGAAGTGAAATCGTATCGCGTAAGAGAACTGTTCAATCGGTTTATGATGCTGCTGGAGAAGGATTACAAGATATCAAGGGATGTGAACTATTATGCCGAACAGATGAATATCTCCTCGAAATATCTCACCAACATCGTGAACCAGGTAACGGGGCATACCCCTAAGACCATCATCGACCAATACGTGATTCTGCAGATTAAGATGCATCTTAAGCGAACTACGCAAAGCATCAAGGAGATGGCTTGGGAGTTTCATTTTGCCGATGTCAGTTTCTTCTGTCGTTATTTCAAGAAGCATACCGGATTGACACCGCAGCAAATCAGGGAATAAAAGGGAAGGCGCGTGCTAGAAACTCTGTTCCAGCACGTGCTGCAAGCAATCTGCAACAACCTTCAATTTCTTCCTAATCTCTTCTTCTCCATTCTCTTGAATATGTTCAGGCGATAGTGCCTTCAGTTCTTCCAGACAACTCATCTGCATCATACTGGCAATCGGCAGAAGTTTGTGAGCAGCTTTTCCTATTTTATCTATAGATAAGGAATCCTCTTCCATGGCTTCTTTCAAATTCTTAAGATGTTCTGCCAGTTCCTGCTTCACGGTGTTGAGTATCTCTTTTGCTGCCTCTTCATCGCCCTCTGCAAAAGCCAGAAGAGCGTCAAAGTGGGATTGAGGTTCAGAATCTATTCCCAGGATAGCTGATAACTTCTCTATGCTGAATGGTTTGAACAGACAGTCGTCGAAGCCTGCTTTTATAAGTTGTTCCCGGATACTCGTATCATGCGCTGTCATAGCAATGACAGTCATATTGGTATGGTTGATGTGGGTAATCATCTCTGTACCATTCATTTCTGGCATTTCTATGTCCATCAGCATGAGGGCTGGCTGCTCATTGTGCAGGATGGTGAGTGCATCAATCACATGATTGCAGGCGAATACTTGCCAGAAATCGCCTGCTATGCGTCGCAGCATTTCCTGGAGAAGTTGAAGCTGAAGCTTGTCGTCATCGAGAATCAGAACCTTATGGTTGGCAAACTCTTGTTGAGCCTTCTTTTTGTTGTCTGAGTCCTTGGCTTCCTGATGATCAGATGTTTGTTTGATATCCTCCTGCGAATCATCTTTTGGGGCAGGTTCTATAGGTAGCGTAACGATGAAATTGGAACCTTTGCCCAAGGTAGAACGAAGTAGAATTTCTCCACCGAGAAGCGACACCAGTTCTTGAGTGATAGACAAGCCCAGGCCTGTTCCCTCGATGCCTTGTGCACTCTTTAATCTGGTGAATGCCTGGAATACTTTCCGCTTTTCCTCATCGTTCATTCCCTTACCCGTATCTTTCACGCTCATGGTGAGTGTCAGCTTATCCATGATTTTGGAAACTCGTGCCTCAATGTTGACACTTCCGTGATCGGTATATTTGATGGCATTGCTCACCAGATTATCCAGAATCTGACGAATACGGAAAGCATCGGCTAGGAATAATTCCTTGTCTGTTTCATTCTCCTGATTTGCTTCCTTTTTCATTTCCATCGTCATCTCATACGAAATGGCTAAGCCTTTCTCTTCGGCTCGCAATCGCATTCCCTCTACTGATTCCTTTACCAGTTGAGTAGGAGAGAAAGAGACAGGCTGAACCTTCATCAGTCCATTTTCCAACTGATGATAATCGAGAAGAGAGGCTACGAGTCTGGAAAGATGAGCAGCAGAGTTCTTGATATTTTGAAGACACTCCATACCTTGTGCTTCGGTGACGTATTCTTTCATCAGGTCGATGAAGCCGGAAATGGAGGCTGCTGGAGCCTTGATATCGTGTGTAATGGTGAGGAGAAGTCGCTCACGTTGGTTCATGATACGTTGGATTTCTTCGTTGGCTGCCTCCAGGTTCTCCCGGTAGATGCGTTCTTTTCTTGCATCGCGCCAGATGAACCAAATCATGACGATAATCGCAAGGAGGGTTACTAGTGTAAGCAAACCTATTTGCCACAATAGCTGTTTACGGGCAGCCATCGCTTTGTTGATGGCTTTTTGCATAGAGTCACGTTCCCTTTGGTGTACATCACTCAGTTGCTTGGCAGAACGTAAGGCAAGTTTTGTACTGACTATTTTCAAGTCTTCCATCTCTTTGTTGATACTTTCCTTATGATCTTGCGTAGCCACCTTCTCCTTCTTGTCTATCTGGTCCAGAATGTTGGCTACATTTTCTGCCACATTCACAGGAGTTGTGATAGAATCAATGATGGCTCTGTTGCTATCTTGCTTGATGCTTAGCGTTTCTGCGTGCTCTTTCTTGAAAGCATCGGCTAGTCGGCGGAAGAATCCTCGGCGGGTCTTCATTACTTCCACCGTAGTTTTCTTTGCCTCGTGGGTTTGTGGGGCTTTGGAATGAACAACGATAGAATCCTTGCCGGTATTCAGACTTTTAACCTTATCTTGCAGATAATTGGACGTAGATTTCCCTGCCATTGCATCAGAGAGTTGCTTCAAGTTCTTCTGCTCTTCTTTGAGCAGAGAAGTCATGGTACTGTCGGCTGCATCCTTTTTCTTGATGTACTCACGGGATGCTTCGTTGATGGCGATGATGCTCTTGGTGTTGCTATATACGAGACTGATTGCCAGAATCATGATAATGGCAATAATGCAATAGCCGAGGGCTACCTTGAGTGGAATATTGTTCTTGTGCATGTGAAATCTACTTACTTAATTATCTTTTGCAAAGATAGTGCAAACGAGTGCAATGAAAGCTTGCTTTCAGATTGCCGAGTGCAGCTTATCTTCTGCAAAGATACAACAAAAAGTTGAAAATCAGTAATAATTAAAGCAAAATAGTTGAAAATGACTGAATTATGTCGGTGGATGGGGCTTTCCATAAAGACATCAGAAGACAGAAAAATGCCAGTCTAAGACAGACTTTCGTTACTATAACGTTACTGTTTTTTGATGATAATGAATGGGCGAAAATCACAGAATTAAGAGGCAAAAGTATCTAATAATTAGAAGATTGCCAAGAAAACTCGGAAGATTCTTTTATGCATGATTCTAATGCTTTGATTCGCTTGGATTTGCAAATGGGATAATGACTCTGTACATAGTATTTTTGCAAACAGTTAAAAAAGTAGAAAGTTATGAGCAGATCAACATTCAGAGTATTATTCTATCTGAAGCGTAATGCGCCAAAGAAGAACGGACTGATTCCAGTCATGTGCCGTATTACGGTAAACGGCAAGATTTCACAGTTCAGCTGTAAGTTGGACGTGGATGAGAAAATGTGGAGCGTGGAACTTGGTCGCATGAGTGGACGAAGCATCGTTGCGCAAGAGACCAACCGAAAGCTGGACAAGATTCTTGTCGGCATCAATAAGGCTTATCAAGATGTATGTGATAAGGATAGCTATGTCACAGCAGAGAAAGTGCGTAATTCCTATCTTGGTATGGGGATGAACCACAAGACCCTTCTTGCAGTATTCCGTAAGCACAACGAAGACTATGCCAAGCTTGTTGGCAAGATGAAAAGCCAGCGTAGCTATTGGAAATACAGAGTGGTTTACAAGCATCTGGAGGAGTTTATCAAACAGCGTTATAAGATGGAAGACATTGCGCTTAAAGAACTCACCCCTGCATTCATCACCGATTTCGAAGTTTTCTTGCGAATAGAGAAAGGTCACTGCACCAATACTGTATGGTCGTATATGATGCCTTTCAGAAGCATCATATTTATGGCTATCAACAACGGTTGGCTTGCACGTGATCCATTCTATGCCTATCACATCAGTAAGGAGGAAACAAAGCGAGGTTTCCTGACAATGGAGGAAATAACAAAGTTGATCAACGGACAGTTTACCAAAAAGAAATACGAACTTGTCCGTGACCTATTCGTTTTCTGTTGCTTCACCGGACTGAGCTGGACAGACATGCGCAATCTGACCAAGAGCAATATTCAGACCTCTTTTGATGGACATGTGTGGATTAAGACATCGCGACAAAAGACAGGCGTGGAAAGTGATATTCGGTTACTTGAAGTAGCCAAGCATATCATTGATAAATATGAAGGATTGGCAAAAGATGACCGTTTATTGCCGGTTCCTGCTTATAGCGTATGCAAATATGATATAAAGCAAGTTGCCAAACAATGTGGTATAGAGAAGAATGTGTCCTGGCACGTGGCTCGTCATAGCTTTGCTACCTCGGTCTGTCTCTCCAATGGCGTGCCTATTGAGACACTCTCCAAGATGATGGGACACACAAGCATCAGAAGTACGCAAATCTATGCCAAGATAACCGCTCAGAAGTTGAGTGACGATATGGAAAAATTGTCACAGCGCATACAATCTGTCGAAAATATCATTTGTCAAACCATCTAATTTAATCAGCAGTATGAAAAGAAACATTATAAAGGTGAGCGACTACTCTGTCACGCTCACTGGCAATAATATCTGGATGACATATTGGGAGATAGCAGAAGCATTCAATGTCATCCCTGCTTCGGTGAACAGGACAATAAAAAGAATGTTCAAAGAAAATGTCTTTTCTGAGTGTGAACATAGCAAATATATCCGATTGTCAAACGGCAACCATGCCTATGTTTACAGTCTTGATGTAGTGATAGCCATTTCTTTCAAATACAGAACCCATTATACCGATGTGTTCAGAAAATGGCTGACAGACAAAGTAAAGGAGCAGCATCCTCCAGTATTCATCAGTTTTCTATAAAAATTACGCTAAAATCTGCTGAATAGCTTAAAATGAGCGAATTATGAGTGTTTCACCTCAATGGAGGTAATGATTTGGCAACGGTTCTAATTTCTGCAATGTGCATATGTTTGCTTGTCAAACAACTCTTGT
>ERZ791902.902-NODE-902-length-17296-cov-4.609129_pt1 | contig 17296 bp, 17 predicted proteins | sample MGYA00510149_ERZ791902 | MGnify/ENA primary metagenome ERZ791902 (study PRJEB30046, sample SAMN00792060) | human gut metagenome | study: EMG produced TPA metagenomics assembly of the A metagenome-wide association study of gut microbiota in type 2...
ATAATCAAGTAGGTAACAAATAAGAAATATCGTCTTTCAATGTACAACGCTGAAAGCCCCACGCCGATGTAACTATATAGATACCCCATTAGGCTCTGAACTTAGAAGTCCAAAGCTAATGAGGGCTGTATAATATACATCCCATAGGGCGTCCCCGTTGCTTTTGTTCTTGACAAGTTGTTGAAGTTGCGAAGTTCACGAATCGTCAAAACCAAAGCGTTCAGTTACGCCTTAATATGTATATGTATCCCCAACCTTAGCCCATTGGAGGCTTTCAGCAAGGCAATACGATTGCAAAGGTAAGGATTATTTTTTAATAACGTATCAAAAAATGCGAAAAAATGCGAGAGATTCTCTCTAATAGTTAGTTTTCTGTAGTCTTTAGTGGTATTTGGGGCTTGTGATGCAGAATGTAGCTTGTTTTTTGTTTGTAACGATGTAGCATTGTAATGGATGAAAACAAGACAATGCCACCTATGACGGCTCCTGTCCGTCGTAATAGACGGCTAGCGTTGGTCGTAATAGGTGGCAAGCCTTGGTCGTAATAGACGCCTTATCGCTTCTTCAATAAGACATGGATGATGACGGGAGCACCGAAGAGTGGGGTGACGGCATTGAGGGGAATCAAACCGCCATCTGCTGGCAAGGTACAGAGAGCATTGCAGAGGAGGGCGATGGTGGAACCCATCAGCATCGTGAGTGGGAGTACTTGACGATGGTTGTCGGTGCCCATCAGGAGGCGGACGATGTGAGGAGTGGCTAGTCCGATGAAGGCGATGGGACCGCAGAAGGCGGTGACCACTGCCGTGAGCAATCCAGTAATGATTAGCAAGGCGATGCGCAGACGATGGACGTTGAAACCTAAGTTCTCTGCATATTGTTCGCCCAAGAGCATGGCATTCAGCGGCTTGATGAGAAGCAACGACAGAAATAAGCCGATGAGGGCGATGAGGGTGAAATATCCCACCTCATTCATCGACACATTGCCGAAGCTTCCCATTCCCCAAACCATATACGACTTCACGCCCTCTGCCGTACTGAAGAAATTCAAGAGCGAGATGGCACTGCTGGCGAGGTATCCCACCATGATTCCGATGATGAGGAGTACCACCTGGTTGCGTACCATCGTGGAGAAGAGTGTGATGATGCCCATCACCACCATGGCTCCAGCAAAGGCTGAGATAAGGATGGCGAGGAAACCGCCAATGGTATAGTCGCCCATCGTGATGTTGCCACCAAGGGAAAGCATCACGATGGCAACGGCGAGTCCTGCACCACTGCTGATACCGAAGACATCAGGGCCAGCCAAGGGGTTGCGAAAGGCAGTCTGCAAGAGCAAACCGCTTGTGGCAAGGGCTGCGCCAGAGAGTAGGGCAGTGATGGCTTGTGGCAGGCGAGACTCTAGGATGATATATCGGTTGGCAGAGCCCAAGCTCTCGTCTGTTCCCATCAACGCATGGGGCACTTCTGCTCCCGAAGATGTAAGAATATCTAACACCTCCTTGAACGGAATGTTAACGCTTCCCCATGCCAAGTTGGCGAAGAAGAGAAACGCAATTGCCACAATGAGCAACAAAGAATATATCGTAGCCTTATTCATAATAGATGTTGGTAGAATCGGAGCTTTCCGAATTGTGTAGCCTTGGGATGCGCCAAGATGATGAACTCTCGGAGCAAAATCTCAGGATGGAAACTGGTCAACTCGAAGTAGGGTTGCGTGCTGGTATCTACCTGATAAATGCTGTTGCTATTGAAAGCCTTCAAGACCTTATATCCCTCATATTCAGCGAGCAAGTCATTCTTGTTTAAAGCCTTACCCCCGAAATATTTGAATGCCCATACATCCACTTGTGCTCCTTTGCTGAGAATGCGTTCCGGACCGTAAGCAAGGCTACCACTGTGAGTGTCATCGGCAAAGATATATTTGGCGTTGGCATCCTTCAATAGGATTCCCATCGTACTCTTGCCGCCAGGTACATACCATACGCTCCCCATCTTTCGTTCGGTAAGAATGGAGAGACCTTGTGGCAACTTCGCAGCCTCAGCCTTCAGAGCCAAGTACTCCTTTTCTATTGAAGAGAAGAGAGAGTCGCTTCGTTCTTCACTCTTAAACAATAATCCATAGAATTTCATCCATTCCGCTCTGCCGAGAGGAGAGGTTTCCATATAGTCGGCAGTCTCGATGATAGGGATGTGGAGTTTGTCGAGCTTGCCATATCCGCCACTGTTCTCGAAAGGAGAGATGAACAATCCTTCTGGCTTCAAGGCGATGATTCGTTCTATGTCGGGTTGCATACTTGAGCCGCAATCGATGATGACTTTATCCGTATCAGAAGTAGAAGCCTTGCCATCTGATAGCTTCACCCTCTCCTTGATGTCAGGAATATTGATGTAGTCTTTGTCGCAAACACCAGTGATGGCGTTCTTGCATCCTAGTTCATACATCAATTGGCAGTGAGGAGCCGTGAACACCACGTTGCTCTCCAAAGGAGTGCGCACGATGTCGCAGTGGCTACCCATTTGCAAAGTCGCATTCTCTCGGATGTCATCCTTGAGCCTTGCCACGGTCTCATCGCCCTCCTTGCCTTTAGGTACGAGGATGTACTTGTGCAATGTCGTTCCCTTTTTCCAAGGGTTTTCGATGATTGCCTCCGTATAGGCACCATCGTTATGCTTCACGATGGTGAGCAACTCAGCGTATTTCATCAGGAGGGTATCGCCCCCCTCGCCACTTGCCGTCTTGCCACCTTGGCAAGCTACGACTAGGAGCACAACCAAGGCTCCAAAAATTATGTTTTTTATCTTCATTATTTATATTAAATATGTGAAAAATCAACCCAAAAAGGTTGATTTCCGAAAAACAACCATTTTGGTTGTTTTTTTATTACAACCTTTTTGAGTTTATTCTATTGTGCTTATATTTTAAGTCTCTGCAAAATTACGATTATTATTTGAAACGGCAAAGGAAAATGGGGGAGAAAATGGTCGGATGACAAGAATCGCACGCTTTAATACCTAAAAGTCGGTATTTGGACATTTCGCTAAAATACCGATTATTGGCTATACGTTTCATTTGGATAATTACAATAAAATCTGTAACTTTGCAGCCGAAAGGTAGAGGGTTTGTTCGTGTCAGGGCAAGCTCTGCAAGAATAAATGTAACAATTTAAAGTATTAAGATTATGATTATCGAAAAAGTACATGCAAGAGAAATTTTGGATTCACGTGGCAATCCAACAGTTGAGGTTGAAATCACATTGGAGTCGGGCGTCGTAGGCCGTGCTTCTGTTCCTTCTGGTGCTTCAACTGGTGAGAACGAGGCCCTCGAACTCCGTGATGGTGACAAGAATCGCTATCTTGGCAAGGGTGTGCTCAAGGCAGTGGAGAACGTCAACAAGGTGATTGCGCCAGCCATCATCGGTATGTCTGCCTTGGAGCAGCGTGACATCGACTACAAGATGTTGGAACTCGATGGCACCAAGACTAAGTCTAACCTCGGTGCCAATGCCATCCTCGGTGTTTCCTTGGCTGTGGCTCATGCGGCTGCGGAGTATCTCCAGATACCTCTCTATCGTTATATTGGTGGTTGCAACACCTATACATTGCCTGTTCCTATGATGAACATCATCAATGGTGGCGCTCACTCTGATGCTCCTATTGCGTTTCAAGAGTTTATGATTCGTCCTGTGGGTGCTCCTTCTGAGAGAGAGGCTATCCGTATGGGTGCTGAGGTGTTCCATGCTTTGGCTAAACTCTTGAAGAGCCGTGGCCTCTCTACAGCCGTTGGTGATGAGGGTGGTTTTGCTCCTGCGCTCAATGGCATCGAGGATGCTTTGGAGAGCATCTGCCAGGCTATCAAGAACGCTGGCTATGAGCCAGGCAAGGACGTGAAGATTGCCATGGACTGTGCTGCGAGCGAGTTTGCCGTACAGGAGAATGGTGAGTGGTACTATGATTATCGCCAGTTGAAGGATGGCAAGAAGAAGGATCCTAATGGTAAGAAACTCACTGCCGAGGAGCAAATCAAGTTCTTGGAAGAATTGATAACCAAGTATCCTATCGATTCTATCGAGGATGGTTTGGATGAGAACGACTGGGACAACTGGGTGAAGTTGACCGCTGCCATCGGTGACCGTTGCCAGTTGGTGGGTGACGACCTCTTCGTTACCAATGTCAAGTTCTTGGAGAAGGGTATCAAGATGGGTGCTGCCAACTCTATCCTGATCAAGGTCAATCAGATAGGTTCGCTCACCGAGACCTTGGATGCTATCGAGATGGCACATCGTCATGGTTATACCACAGTTACTTCTCACCGTTCTGGCGAGACAGAGGACACAACTATCGCCGACATCGCCGTGGCTACCAACTCTGGTCAGATCAAGACGGGTAGTATGAGCCGTACCGATCGTATGGCGAAGTACAACCAGCTCATCCGTATCGAGGAGCAGTTGGGCGATCGTGCCGTTTATGGTTACAAGAAATTGAAGTAGAAAAAAATAGGTTGCAAGGTATGCCTATATATAATATAAGGTGTATCTTGCAACTAGGTTAACTTTTTTAAGAATAGATCATATTTGAATGGGGCATGGGTAGCCGTGATGGCTGTCCATGCTTTTCTTTGTTTTGTATTTTTCTTTCCTAAAGTTTTGTAATTAAAGGAATATTTCTTAATTTTGCAAACCAATTAACGGCGGTAATAATCTGCTAAAAATAGAAAAGAATGATGAAACAAGGTAAACATACAGTATTATTTATTTGCCTCGGCAATATCTGTCGCTCTCCTGCAGCCGAAGGCATCATGAAGTCGCTCGTGGAGAAGGCAGGATTGAGCGATGAGTTTGAAATCGATTCGGCTGGTATTGGAAGCTGGCACGTGGGACAGTTGCCCGATAGCCGTATGAGAAAGTGTGGGGCAGAGCATGGGTATCGTTTTGATAGTCATGCTAGACAGTTCCAACGCTCTGACTTCAAGCGATTTGATACTATCGTGGTGATGGACAACGAAAACTATCGTGCCATCACTTCCATGGCTTCCTCACAGGCGGACAAGGACAAGGTGGTGCGCATGGCGGATTTCTTGACCTCGCATTGTGAATACACCACGGTTCCTGATCCATATTATGGCGACTATAGTGACTTTGAGTTAGTTATCATTCTTTTGGAGGATGCTTGCCAAGGACTCTTGGATGAGTTGACTATGGCAGAAGGGGATAGGGCGGTGTAGTAGATGATGTCCTGGGGGAGAAATATAAAAAAGCGTGCAAGCCATCTAGACCTGCACGCTTTTTATTATTGTAAACGTAATTACTTACTTATGCGTAGCAACCGCAACCACGACTTCTGTTCAAAGCCTCGCCATAAAGTTCCATGGCGTTCATATAGTTGGCAACCAAGGCCTTGATAGCCTTCTTGGCGTTTTCGAACATTGTTTTCATAATCGTTATCCTTTCTTTTAATTAAGTTAATACTGGGGTCGTGTGACCCGAATCTTTTTACCATCAATGAGAAGGGAAATTACTTACCCATCTCAATCTTGTTGTTTACATTCACAGCTTCTGCAAGCATAACTGCTACTACTGCGAAAATCATAACTGTTAACATCATAATTTGTTTCCTTTCTTTCTTTTGTGGAGTCTCCATTTGAGAACTCCGGTTAAACATTATCCTTATTACAATCTTACCTTTTTCGACTGCAAAGGTAATGCCTATTTTTTGAATCTCTGTCACAAAGTCGTGACAAAATGATGATAGAAAGCTATTTTTTGACACAAGTCAAGCAACGCTATGACAGGCGTTGATGTAGGTCAAGGAGATGTCTGCCAATTATGCGCCGTGGAAGAGATATTCCTTCTGAATCTTGGCTGTGAGACGGGTGAAGAGTTCCTCTACAAGTCCGTCTGCCACCTCGATGGCATGGTTGAGAATGTCGTCAGAGAACTGCTGCAAGAGGTCTTGTGCCTTCATCGGACTCTCCTTGTAGAGCTTCAGATACTCTGCTTCCATCTCCTTCTGACGCTGGTCGTTCTCAGCCTCTAGTTTGGCGTAGGTCTCCTTGATGATAGGGGCGAAGGCATTGTTGTCGTTCATGCCTAGTGTCATCACCTTGCGGAAACGCCAGTAGGCACTATCGTCCTTGCATCTGCCATTTGCCACGTGGGTGTAAAGCTCTGGGAAGGTTTTTGCTCCCTGATAGAGTGGGAGGAAGACACTGAGGTCGCCCATGCCCATGGCAAAGTAGGTGATGTGACCAATGGCATGAGGCAAACCCTCTCTTACCTGGATGATGTGGGTCTGAGTGGTACGGAAGATGGAAACAGGGCGATAAGGCTCCTTGCCATTCTCATGCAGATATGGGTCGTGGTCGGTGTTGTCGTAGTGGAAGCGGAAGGCGGTGCGGAGGTCGGTGAGCGAAATCTTGTGAGCTGCCTTGGCGAATACTGGGAAGGTGTTCTTGGTGACATCGTTCTGGATGGCTGGCGAGAACATCTGCTGCAAGCCCCATACTCGTGGATAGTTGTAGGTGGTGTCGAGCTTCTCATCACGAGAGTATGCCTCGTGGAAATCAAACTTCGCTTTGCCATGCTTGTCTTTCTCAGCCTCGGCATTGTTTGGGTCGTAAAGACCATTCTTCTCGGCAAACTCTATCAAGTCGGGAGCAGCCATGAAGTTCTCCTGGTCCTCTGGGTCGTAGTCACGGAAACGGCTCTGGTTGCCCGTTACGAAATACTGGTCCTTTGGCATACGGCAAGCCAACCATTTATGTCCGCAGGCATTCTCCAAATACCATATCTCCTTGTCATCGATGAATCCGATGCCGAATCCCTCTGCCGAACCATATTGCTCGATGAGTTTGCCCAAGCGTGCAGCTCCTTCACGAGCCGAGCGAACGTATGGCAATACAATATTATAGGTACAGTTCTCGGCAAGACCATTCTCTACGTATGGGTCGAAGGCGAGGGCTTTCTCGGAAGAGAAGATGGTCTCGGTGGAACTCATACCCACACCAGCGGTGTTGAATCCAGCGCTTCCCCATTCGCCAGGAAACTGATAGTCAGGCAATCCTGTATATCCCAAAGCCTCCTTTGGCAAAGGACAACGGAACTTGCTATCCTTGGCAACAAACTCCTCTGGTCCAAACTTCGTGTCCTCATGCACCTCGATGTTGATAGCCATCAGTGCATCGAAGTCGCTGGAGCGGCAAAGGTACTTGGCACCATCGGCACTCTGCTCTTCCCCCACGATGATGGTGGTACACTCTGAGGGCAGTTTACTAACTCTTTTCTCTGGATTCTCGAAAGAATCTCTTGCTTCTTTTTCCATAATCGTATTGTTTTATGTGGCGTTTTATCTTTCTATAAGACGTAACGTCAGTTTTGTTTGTTATACGATTGCAAAAGTACAGTTTTTCTTCGGAAATCATCCCGAAGTGTATGATATTTTCAAGAAAATTAAACTTGTTCTTTGCTAAGGTCGTTTCTACATTCTATTCTTCTGTCCTTGTCCAGCACCAGTTCCCTTATACTTGCTCCTCGTCGTATTGAACTTATATCTCACGGTGAGGGAAATCTTGGTTGTAGAATACTCGTTATCTACCAGTTCTTTCAACTTACCATACTTGCCAATGGTATGGTCGTCATTGGTGCCAAATAGATCAGATACGTAGAGTTGAAAAGAAAGTTGGTCGTGCAAGAAGCCCTTGTATATAGAGAGGTCGGTGTTGAACATAGTTTTGGAGGCATAAATGTTTCTCTCGTTTCCCTTGGTGATATAACTCATCATCACAGAGAACATTGCAAGCTTTGTATCGAGTGTGTTGTCGAAGCGGAATTCGGCAATCGGCTTATCCAGATAGTTGCCCTCCCTTGTCTCCATCTTAAACCACTGCTTTTCTAATAAGGCAGAAAGGCTTGGATGCCAGATGCCAATGGTTGGCTCCAAAGTGAGGGAGGAGGAGATGTTGTCGTAGGAATCACCATTGCTCATCTTCATCATGCCGATGGCTGTATTGTCCTTATACATTTCCGTGGTCTGATAGATAGGGTCGGACGTATGGGTATAAGTGAAGTTGAATGTCAGCCATTGATAAGAAAGGTCGTAACTCAAGTTTCTTGCGATTTCAGATACCAAGAATGGGTTGCCTGTCTCATAAGTGTAGCGATTGTCATACTGGGTGCCGCTTCTTAATGCCCAATAGGAAGGGCGGTTGATGTCGGCAGCATAGCTCAATTGCATCTCTACATTGCCAATTGGCATAGAGAGGGTGAGGGATGGAAACCAGTTTTGGTACGTCTTGCTTTGCTCTGCCATATATTGACCATCCTCATAATATTTGAAGTCAACATTCTCGTATCTCAATCCTGCTTCCACATTCAGTTTGCCGAAGTCGTGATGATAGGTGATGAAAGCAGATGACATGCCTTCCTTGATGCGACTCTTGTCGTCATCAGCAAGATTGGCTGGTACAATCGTATAAAGGGAATTGCGATTGGTGAAGGAATATTCTCCACCAAGAGATAATTCTCCGCCCCAAAGAGGATGGGACAGAACCAACTTGGTGGCATAGAGGCGATTGTACTTAGAGGTGTTCGTCATGACCAATTGCTGTTGTTTCTCATTTTCTATTTCTTGGTACAGTTCATCGGTATGATTGCCCATATATTCCTTAGACCAAAACCAGTCGGCATTGAAGTCTATTCCTAACTTCCCAATTTTTCCCACATAATAGAGGTTGCTGGAGAGATTGGTCTTCTGCGATAAGTTATGAGTTTGTGCATTTAGATTTTCGGTCAACTCATTATCTGATAATAAGTCGGAAACTGTTTCTCCATCCAAAGTTACTTTAGGATTGCGCAGGAAACCGAAGTTGATACCCATGGAGTTGTTTTCATCCAACTGATAGTTAGCTTCCAAACGTTCATTGATGGTGGTCGTTTCGATTACTTGGTTGATATTGCTCTTTAGATTCCAAGTTTTATCGAGATAGGTGAGTTCTTGCAAGTCTTTGTTGTTGGGCTCATTTTGTTTTTTTCCGAAAGAGTATAAACCTAAGCTCAGCCCATTCTTGCGATAGTTCATGTTCAGTCTGCCATAACCTCCGAAATTCTTCTTATCATCATATTCGCCCTCGGTGGTAGCGTCAAATCCGAAGCCATCTCCTTGTATCTTCTTGGTGGTGATGCGGATAACTGCCTTGGTGTTTGCCGCATAACGGGCACCAGGGTTCATGATGACCTCTACCGACTTGATGTTATCGGAATGAAGACGATCCAGTTCGCTCTTGTCTCTCATCTCTCTGCCATTGATATAGATGATAGGCTCTCCACGTCCAAACACCTTGATGCTGCCATTTTGTGCTGATACATTAGGAATACGGTCGAGTAAGTTTTCCATGGTTCCTGCCTTTTCGAGGATAGAGCCTACTACCGTGGTAGTCATGCCGCCATTCTTCAGGATGGTTTTAGGCAAGGAAGATTTCACCACTACTTCTCCCAGCATCTTAGCATCCTCGCTGAGCTGGATGATGCCCACATTCTCTCCTTGACAATCACGAAAAACGGTCTTGTATCCGATGGAAGTAACCTTGATGATGCCGCCATTGCAAGAAGAGTTGATGACGAAGCTGCCGTCCTCATTGCTCACGGCTCCCTTCACGAATGCTGAGTCCTGGCGATTCAAGAGTACTACATTGGCATAAGCCAAAGGCGCTCCCTTTTCATCCACAATCTTTCCAGTGATATTATTCTGTGCCATCAGTTGGGGAACAGCTGAGAGGCACAAGGCTGATGTAATGATAAATTTCTTCATAATCCTTACTCTCTTTATATTCCAATTTTATATTTCGTGTGCAAAGGTACAATGTTTTAGTGAGCCTGAGTTTTTTTAAAAAAATATTTATACTACGTTATACTATGTGGCACTTAAAAAGGGTAACTTGCAATGAAGATTTGAGTAATTAGTAAGCTCCCAATACCTTCCAATCCTCTATCAGATGGAAGAGACGAGGCATGGCGGGCTTATAAGAGTCGGGGTAGGTGAGGGAATAGACAAATAGCATCTTGCCGCTCTTGATGAACTTGTCGTAATGGCTGTAGCCATCTATCCTAACACCATTTTCATAGACAGGACCTGCAAGGAGGAAGGCGGAGTCTTGCTGTGAAGCTTGTTTGGATGAAGACTTTTCTGCTTTCTTCTTCGAAATCATGATTCTATCGGAATGAAGCTTCTCGGCGAGAGAATCGGCGCAAGCTTGAAGATTGGGACTAAAGTTGGGGGTAACATAGCTCTCCAAGATGATGTTGGCACTATCCGAATAAACGAAGCGGGCATGCCCCAAGTATTCATCTCCTTGCTTGTCTTCCTGTTGGAACATGCAAGGATATGAAATGGTATAGCCGAAGTCTGTGTCACGATAAGTTTTCAAGGGAGTCGTTCCGATACGAGTCTTAAACTCATAATAGGGTGTGCGGATGTCTCCCTTGTAGGTAAGATGATAATAAATATTGCACACAATAATCAGTAGGGCTGAAAATATAAAAAACTTCTTCATATCTTTTAGCATTAATCTTCCTGGTCAAAGCATAGCCGTATGAAGATTATGCTGTGACCAAATTGTTTGCAAAGATAGAAAGAAGGAATTGAATCAGCTAAATATCTAGCTGACATTTGGCTGACAATATCATCGGAATCCATCTGATAGATGGAGATAGTAGTTGAAAATGTGATAGTTATGTAAGTCTTATCTTTGAGTCAGACGATAAGCCTTTCCTCTTTCAGATTCTATCATGAGATTGCTATTGCTTTCAATAATGGGCTTGATGCGGCGAATCAAAGTGTAGAGCGTTTCGCTGGCATCTGGCTTCTTAGGCCAAAGTGCGTCACATATCTCTTGCTTAGTCAACTGATGTTTTTCGAAGAACATCTGCATCAGTTGATGTTGCATCGGGGTGAAGTGGATGGCTTGCTTGGTATCTGCATTGTAGAAGGAGTCGTCTTCGGATGAATAGGAGAGGCTTCCGAAAGAAAGAAGATTACACTCTTCGTTCTGATAATCTTTGCGATGATATAGCATAGCCCATGCTGCCCATGCCATTGCCATAAGTATCAGCGTGAATGATGTGCGTTGGTTGCTCATTCCGAAGATGTCAGCCATAGAGCAGTTGGCGTAGCCTTGTATGGCATGTTTATCCAGTTGCATTTCCTTGCTGCATAGTTCTGCCGGCTTTCCAATGGCATAGCAGAGGATGCTTGTGCTTTTGAGCATGTCAATGCTGAGGTGTGAGCGATAACTTTGGATGGTATCGGGTGTGATCCATTGGTCTTGACGCTCCTCAATGGTTTGCGCCAATGCTTGGTTCATATCCTTGACAATGGCATATTGTGCCTTGCGATAACTGCTCACACTGGAGAATATCGCCGACATCACAAGCACGGCGAAGATAATGAAGGAATGGTATGCTTTCAGTTTCATAATCTCTAGTTTTTATATCTTTATGCAAAAGTACTGCTTTTCTTTGAAAATGCAATGATTTTGGCAGATAAATTTGATGTTTTCAGAAAACAATGTTATCTTTGCACATATTTGTGAGAAAAGTCATGGTCTGGCTTCATTTTTCTACTTTTATTTCTTTTAAGGAGATAGAACGTGAGATTTCAAGCAGATGGTTAAAAACAAAAATTTAAAAAAGAAATGAGAATGACAACAGCAAATGATATGTCGCAACTCTCAGATGATGCCATCTTGGAGGGATTCAAGAATAGCGACGGCAAGATAGTGAAGGAATACTTCTATGGCTACTGCCGAGTGGCATATTGCGTCTATGACCAGCGATACGGCCTGCGCCATAAGCCGGGCATGGACTTCATGTCTCTGGCCCATGAGTACTATCTTTATCTCTTCAATCACCAGTTCAAGCCCCTGGAGGACCGCAAGCCCACGATGACGCTGAAGACCTGGATGGTAAATGGCTTCCGCTTCTTGTTGCTCGACAAGTTGAAGGGCGTGCAGAAGGAACATCTCTTCGAGAGTTTCGAGGAGCGACAGGCATCGGCTAAGAAGCAGCTGGATATCATGGATAGCGAGTTTTATCATGAGTTCCGTCAGATGATACAAGACATCTGCCTAAGATATTATGGCAGAGACAGCAGAAACTCGATTATCCTCCAAATGCTCTATATTGATGGTTTCAAGGGTAAGGAAGTTGGCGCACAGCTAGGTATGAGTGCCTCCGCCGTTACCCAGCGTACCAACAAGATGATGCACGAGGTCATCATCCCATACTTCAAGCGATATTTCGTGGCATCGGATTACGTGGGCAGAGTTTATAGTAAGGGCATGATGTCTGATATTTGCTGCGAGTGTGCCCCATGTCCAGCTCCAACATCATCTCCTAGTTCTGCTGTGTCATCTGCCCCAGGTTCAGCTGCGTTGTTTGCAGGCGACGATGGAATGTATAATCATCAAGCAATGAATAATATAGATATGAAGATTAATATGGAAGAAATGAAGAAGAACAGAATCACTCCAGAGTGGATAGACTCTCTGAAAGACAACGAGATATTTGTATTTGGCAGCAATTTGCAAGGCATGCATGGTGGCGGAGCCGCCAGAGTAGCTCGCCTCCGTTTCGGAGCCGTACTGGGTAATGGCGTAGGCATTCAAGGTCAGAGCTACGCCATCCCAACGATGCAAGGCGGCGTGGAAACCATCCGTCCATACGTCAATGATTTCGTCGACTATGCCCAGCAACATCCCGATCAGCAATTCCTCGTAACCCCAATAGGCTGTGGCATCGCTGGTTTTGAGCCTGAGGACATCGCCCCACTGTTTGAGGGAGCCAAGAAGGTGAAGAACATCAGCCTACCCGAAAGTTTCTGGGAGGTGATTTGTTAAGTGAAGAATCCAATAGCAGTAGCTTTATACAATTTGATACGATAGGAGCGATTGTTGGTTCCATAGCTGAGGCTCGCTTCGGCATCCCAGAAGAAATTAAGGAGAGAGCGATAAGCTATATGTCTGATGATATGAAGGCTGTGTATCAGCAGTTTGAGGAGAAAATCAATACATAACTTCTCTTGACAGAAGTTGGCTTATATCAACCCTCTACACCAAAATAAAAGAGCAACAAGAAATCATTGCTGCTCTTTTATTATCTAAATTTGCGAATTATCCTTCTCGCTTCCCCTTTCTTCTCAATTCTGTCTTTTCCTCTTTTTCATCCTTAAAGTAGCTGCCAATAGGCAAGGCGCAGTCCATGGCTCGGCACTTGTTGTAACGTTCACGTGCTCTGTTCTCTCTGACGAACATCTCTCGGGTGCCAGCCTCATCCTCGGAGAATTGCAGGTGGTTGTCTATGCCCATGTCTGAGGCGATGCTCTCCACATCCAGGTCGTCGGTGCCGATGAAAGTAAAAGTCCAGTTCTGCTTTTTCAGCTTCTCGATGAGGTTCTTGATCATCTTCAGACTGTACTCCTCGCTGCAGTTTTCCTCACCATCGGTGATGATGGTTACGAGAACGGAATCTTGCTCGGTGGCTTGGGCGTTGATCTTGGCGATGCCCATGCCGATGGCATCATAGAGTGGGGTGGCACCGCATGGATTGTAATCCTTCGGCTTCAGCGGATTCGCCTTCTTGGCGGACACGTTGTCATAGAAAAGGTTCTTGTGGGTGCTGTCGAAGGTGATGAGCGTTACTCGCTGCTCCAAGTTCTTGTGGGTGGCTTGCATCTTCTGAATGGTCGTCAAGGTTTCGTTGATGCCCAGGAGCGCCTGACGCTCAATGATGCTCATGCTGCCACTCTCATCTACTACCAAAAGATTGAATACTCGTTTCATAATCATTTCTCCTATAATTTTAAATGTTCTACTTATTGTTTTTTTTCCAAGTTTAGCCTATGTTGCTATGATGAGCAACCAGATTGTTTCTTGCTTTATTTCTTATAAGAACATTCTTGAGGAAAAATTAAGCTCTTGGGAAGAAAAAAGCATATTTTTTTTGTTTTTACTTCTACTAAAAAACCTGCTTATCCTCACGGACGAGCAGGCTATTTTTTTGAATTGCGATTCTATTATATATAAATTGTACCTATTGAGTAAATGAATTGTGTATTATGAAGTGTTTATGAATCATTTCACTGTCCAGTCGAGGTCGGCTGCATCGTTAGCTTTTACATTTGATTCCATATTGCTTTTATTCTCCTTTTTCTTGGCGCAAGCAGTCAGGGTAAAGAATAGTCTCATGACAGCAGCCATCATAAATATTACTTTCTTCATTGTCGTAACGTTTTAATTTCACGGTGCAAAGATTATACAATATTTATGATATTTGATAAGACATTTTACAGAAGGATTTACCATTTTTACTTATTATAACTGATTTGCAACATAAAGAAATGAAATTACGATGTTTTTTCATTACCTTTGCACCATCGTTTCTCTCCTGTCGTTTGGAAGGAGGGGCAAGATATATGACTAATAACTATTATATATAATGTAAGAACAATGAATATACAAACATTATTCGCTTCCGTATTGTTGGGTGGCATGAGTTCTGCTATGCCTATCTGTGCGCAAAGTGGAATGGCACAACAAACAATCGTGAAATCCCAACAGACTACGACAACCTTCCAGAATCCAATGGCTTGGTCGGACATTCCCGACCCAGATGTCATCCGTGTGGGCGACAATTTCTATATGGTGAGTACCACGATGCACCTGATGCCCGGTGCTCCTATCATGAAGTCGAAGGATTTGGTGAACTGGGAGACCGTCAACTATATCTTCCCGAAGTTGACCGACTCACCTAAGTATGACATGAAGAATGGTACGGTGTATGGTCGAGGTCAGTGGGCTACTTCCTTGAAGTATCATCGAGGCAAATTTTATGCGCTCTTTGCTCCAAACGACAATCCCGGTGGCGAGACCTATATCTGTACGGCGGACGACATAGAAGGAGAGTGGACCATCCATAGCCGTCTGCCTCACTTCCACGATGCCTCTCTCTTCTTTGATGATGATGACAAGGTGTATGTCATCTATGCCACGGGAGATATGGTGCAACTCAATTCCGACTTGACGGCAGTGGTGGAAGGTAGCCATTGTCGCCTCTTTGAGCGAGATGCCGAGGAGAAAAACTTGTTGGAGGGTTCTCGCATGATCAAGCATGATGGCAAGTACTACCTCTTGATGATTTCGTGGACGGGGGGACATCCTCGCCGTGAGGTCTGTTATCGTGCCGATCATATCCGGGGAGCTTATGAGAAGAAGGTCATCTTGGAGACCGAGTTCGCTGGCTATGGCGGTGTCGGACAAGGTACCATCGTCGATGCTCCTGACGGCAAATGGTATGGCATCATCTTCCAGGACAGAGGGGGAGTGGGACGAGTGCTCACCTTGGAGCCATGCACTTGGAAGGATGGATGGCCTATGCTAGGGGATGAGAATGGAAATGTGCCGCTCACGATGACCAAGCCTATTTTGGGGTATGACGGCAAGGGAGTAGTGTATAGTGATGATTTCTCTCGTCCTAAGCTTGACTTGCAATGGCAATGGAATCATAATCCGGTAGATGAGGCTTGGTCGCTGACAGAGCGCAAGGGTTGCCTTCGCCTCAAGACTTCTCGCATCGCAGAGAATCTCTTCATGGCTCCCAATACTTTGACCAATCGTGTGGAAGGACCTGCTTGCGAGGGAATCGTCAAGATGGATGTGAGCAAGATGAAGGATGGTGATGTGGCTGGTCTTGCTGCCTTCCAAGGTGATGCGGCTCTGCTCTCCATCGTGAAGGAAGGCAAGCGGTCGTTCATCGTAGGAAGCAAGGAGAGTGTCGCCTTGTCGGAAGAGCACAAGGTGGTGACAGATGTGAAGCGAGAGGAAATGTATCGCCAGCCATTGAAGTCGAAGGTGGTCTATCTCAAGATGAGTTGTGATTTCCGTCTTCATCAAGATCTTGCCACCTTATCTTATAGTGTGGATGGCAAGAACTGGGTGAAGGTCATCCGTGACTTCAAGATGATTTTCGACTATAGGCGATTCTTCATGGGCACTCGCTTTGGCATCTACAATTACGCTACCAAGAGCAAGGGAGGCTATGTGGACGTCGAGAACTTTACGTATGTCAAACTTTAAACTATAAGATTATGCCAAGAGCTACAGGACCTATCGGTGACATCTGCACCATCCGTCCGAAGTTGCGAGTACGCCATCATAAGGATGAGAATGGGGAGGAGTATAAGAAGACTTACCATGAGGGCGAGTTGATTCCAGCCAATGAGGTGGAGGTGTGTGGCTTTGACATTCAGCCCACCAAGGAGTTTATGGATGAATTCGACCGCCATCATTACGGTGAATGTAGTCGTCAGATGTGGAGCTTGAATATGCCGGCTTCTTCCCAGGACAAGGAGGAGGCGTATGTGCAGAAGATGTGTGAGGAGCAAGGTTATATCACGGTGAAGGACTTCGTCTGCCACTTCGGTGTGACGAGATACCATGCTCGCAAGGTATTGGAGGGCTACTGCGAGATGCCAGCCGGTTGGCTTCGTGCCACCAAGGAGGGTCCGATGGTGTTGTATAAGATGCGCCTATAGGAGCGTCGGGATGCGCTTATAGCTCCGTCGGGACTGTCGCTGGAGTGAGCCGAGCGTGCCACTGCAGTGGCACGAGCGTCCCACGGGAGTCAGCTGCTCGTCCCACGGTAGTGGCACGCCCTTCGGATGTACGTTCCCATTCTTCTTCAAAATTGTCTGTTTTAGGCAATACGTTTTGGTCAATGTAAACAATCAACGATTGCAATGTTTCTGTGTTTTGAATATTCATTACACGTTCTACCACCTGAGTCTTTAGGTCAAATAGCTGAGATGTTGCAATTAATGGTTCTGAAACCATGTTACAACTCTTATCTTCTGGTAATATATATCTGTTTTCTTTCATGACAAATACTTTTATGGTTTACATAATTGTGTTGCAAAGCTACGCTTTTTTTCTTGATAAAGCCAAATATTTTGCAGAAAATCTTCTGATTATTTGCTAATACCAAATCTTTTCGTTGCTTTTGTAGCGTCATTCCTTGGATGGCGGTGGACATCTACTATACGTGTTTATATGCACGGCACAAGTGCGCCCTGATGATGCTGAGGCTCCTAACCATATCCTAATCGAGGGTGATAACCTCGAAGCCCTAACAGCCCTTAGTTATATGCATACTCATGACCTTATTTCTGCCTTACAGAAAAATGAAAAACTCGTTGTGTGTCCATTGATGGACACACAACGAGTTTAATATTTCCATATTGGGTGTTTTGA
>ERZ791902.905-NODE-905-length-17275-cov-5.293961_pt1 | contig 17275 bp, 14 predicted proteins | sample MGYA00510149_ERZ791902 | MGnify/ENA primary metagenome ERZ791902 (study PRJEB30046, sample SAMN00792060) | human gut metagenome | study: EMG produced TPA metagenomics assembly of the A metagenome-wide association study of gut microbiota in type 2...
TAGCCCATGAAGGGCATATATCCTTCCTTGATTTCCATTGTCTTCAAATGTTTTAATTGTTATCTATAATAGTGATATCTTATTTTTACTTTTTCTGCAACTTGCCAATGGCAGCCTTGATCATATCTTGCGTCCCACTGCCATCGGCGACATAGCGCATCACCATCTTGCCATATTTCACTGCCTCCTTCAAGGAAGCACTTGCAGTGTCATCTATCTTGCCTATGCTGCGAAGCAACTCGGAAAGAGGGCGAAGGTCTTCCATCTCGGCGAGATTGCCAGGACGCATCGTATTGATAGCACGATTCAAGGCTGATACGGCTCCTTCCAATTCCTCGGAGATCACCTTCTTCTCACCTCGCTTCATCAACAAGGCGGCTTGCGCCATCGCCTCCGTCATACGTTTATAGCCGAAAGGTGCCCAAGGAGCATATTCCGGTGTCTTCACCCTCATCACTTGCCAAGCCTCCTGATCAGCCTTGCGCTGTTCCGCTAGACTAAGAAGCATCTTCAACTCAGCGAAGTCAACGCCCTTGCTCTTCTTATCACCCTTACCTTGTGCGTCAGTACTCAGAATACGATAATAGTGAGTGGAGTTGACATTGCGGTAATAGTCTGGCTCGAATAGACGGTCGCCTACCTTGAGCGTCAAGAGATTCGCCTCCACACCAACAGATGTACCATTAGATGCATCAACAAGTATGTCATGGGATGCTCCAACAGGTATATCATGGGATGCGTCAACAGAGACATCCTCCAAACGAGAATCGAGGTTGAGCATCGCTTGGTTCCAATCCTGCACCCCAGTGCCCGTCATCACGAGAGGACCATACATCAGAGCACCGACCCAAGCCGACTTCAATGGTGTTCCGCACATGCTAGCCACTTCACAAGAGAGTTTATCGGCACCATACATGATATGCTTGGTAAATGGCATCTCCACCTCGACCACATCTCCTTTCATCCAATGCTGACGTGGCAAGGCTACGTAGGAGCTAGGCTGAAATACTCCCGATACCCTCTCGCCATTCACCTTGACAGAGAATCCTTCCGTTGCCCAATATGGCACACGAAGTTTCAAGGTAAAATTGCCTTCCCCATCTGTCACCTTGATAACAGAACGTTGAGCCGGCCATCCACACTCCTGCCTCAAAATGATGCCTTTCTGTTTCCAATGCAAGGTAGTTGGCATATAGAGACCGACCCAAAGGGTACTGTCGGAAGCGAAATAGGTGGCTTCCTGATACTTGGTATGGTTCTCGGAGCCCGTGCCTCCACAGCAAGTCGATTGGGGAGTCTCATTCCCAAACGGCTTGGTGGCATTCAAGCCCACCGCATACTGATAGGTCGTCTGATACTTGTCGGGATTGAGCGAACCTATGATTTGATTATAGAGTGTGCGCTCATAATAATCCATGTAACGAGCATCATCCGGATGATAGGTGTTCAAGTCTCTTGTCAACTTCAACAGATTGTAGGCACAGCAAGTCTCATTGAGGTCAGAATTAGCCTTGCTCTCACCCTCTCGCACCCCATTGGTTGCCATGCTCAGCATCTGAGTGTATGGTTGGCGAAACATCTCACCATTTCCCACGCCACCAGTGGCATAGACATATCTGCCCTGCACCAAGTTCCAGAAGTTTTCTGACAAATGATAATAATAGGGTTGGTGATTGGACTTGTAACTGCGCAATGCTCCGATAATCATCGGAATGTGCTGGTTGGCATGGCGACCTCTGATGGCATCGATATTCTTGGCAAGAGGGTCGAAGAATTTCGGCGCATCAAAATAGTTGGCTGCCTCGATAAGCTTTGCCTTCTCCTCTTTGTCGCTCACCATTTCCGAGAGTCTAGCAAGCACCTCGCTCATTCCTCCCACCTCACCGGCGATATACATATCCCACATCTCATAGCGATTACCAGGTTTGGCACGACGTTCATCCGGTGTGCCGTCAACTTTCAAATAAGTACGATAATGCAATCGGTTCCAAACCCAAAGTCCCATGTCCTTGGCTATCAAAAGAGCCTTGGCTACCGTCTCCGGTTCATCGAAGTAGGTAGCGATGTCAATCAGACCCGCCAACTGCTTGTGTACAGAATAGTAAGGAGCCCATACCCAGTCGCTGTTGTTGTAGGCACGATACATCTCTATCAAGGCGCAATGCTGGGCAGGGATGGCATTGAGATAACCATAGCCATACTGTTCGGGATGCTTCTTGTACTCATCAAATGCCGCCCAAGTACCCTTCATCCTCCGAAGTTCCTCCACCGGGGCGAAGTCACGTGCCTCCCAGTAGCGACTCAACTCCTTATTATATATAAAGGTACGCTCCTGGCAGGCTCTGAGTTCATTGACCATCCGCATGATGTTTTGGCGTAGGATTGCCTTCAGTTGGGGATCGGTGGTCACGGCATAGGCTTGAGCGATGGCAGACATATAGTGTCCGGAGCCATGCCCTTTCAGTTTGGTATCTGGCGAATCCCAACCATCACTCTTCGTATAGCCATCGGTACTCAGTCCGTAGGTATCGCGATAATTGTAGAGTTGCTGCGTCACGTCCCAGGAGCAGATTTCCTGAATCGCCTCATCACGATTGTGGGTAAGACGGTTGTCGCCATCCACGCAGACATCAGCCAGAGAGAAGGTATGAGCCATCTGCTGAGGATGGTCGCTCTTGTCTGCCACCATCTTCACCTGCGCCTTGATGGGGAATCCATTGTCGGTGGTCTCATCACCGATGACATATCCGGCGATGGCATATTCCGTCCCCTTGGGATGCTTGCTTGCATCCGCTTCCTCTTGTTCCACAGCCAATGGAGCATTGGTCCAGCGCACTTGTCGATACTCCGACTTGCCATCCGAGTAGGTCACCCACACGAGATAGGGAAGTTGTGGAGCCGTACCGACTGGGCATTCCACCTTGACCGCAGCCACCTTGGCTATCTTGCGCACCTTCATCCTGGAAGAGGCGTAAGTTGCGGCATCAGTAACAGTGGGTACGGCAAATGGCACGGAGCAGCAAACCGCCCAAAAGAAGAATGAGTTTTTGAGTATATGTAAGCCTATAGGTGTCATATCAAAATCTTATGGTTGTACAAATCAAGGCAAAGTTACGAATATTATTCCAAATATTAAGATTTTCCAGGCGGAAAACACACGATTATCGCCAAAAAGAGCGATTCTCTCGCATTTTTTTTGTTTATTGACAAAAAGAGCGTATCTTTGCATCGAGTAATATTCAACATTTAATAGGAGATCCAAGTATGATCAATACAAATCGAAGAAGATTGCCAGCAGGCATTCAATCTTTCAAGACCATCAGAGAAGAAGGTTATCTCTATGTTGACAAGAGCGACCTCATTTGGAACTTGGTCAATTATGGCAAAAAGTACAACTACTTGAGCCGCCCTCGTCGTTTCGGCAAGTCTGTACTTGTCGATACACTTCAATCATACCTTGAAGGCAAGAAAGAACTTTTCGAAGGATTGAAAATCATGCAGATGGAGAATGATTGGAAACAACATCCTGTCATTCGTCTCGACATGAGCCGTGGTGGAGCCAATGCTAAGACGCTACGCTCTTATCTCAACATGCGTTTCGGCGAATATGAGGATCTATACGACATTCACATTGACAAGACTGCCGAACTTGCCGACAGATTCCACGCCATCATCACTACAGCCTACAAGAAAACAGGCTTGAAGGTTGCTATCCTCATAGATGAATATGACTCACCTCTCCAACACTCTTGGAAAACAGCAGATCACGATGCTTGCACAGAAGTTTATCGTGAGGTATTCGCCATCCTAAAAGCTGATGATGAGTATGAAAAGATTGTGTTTATCACAGGCATCACGAAGTTTACGCAAATCTCCCTGTTCTCCGTACTCAACAATCTTACCAACATCAGTTTCTTACCAGAATACGCCACCCTATGTGGTATTACAGAAAAAGAAATAGGTGACAACTTTGGTCCTGAGTTAGAGCGGATGGCAGAGGTAAATGGATGGACCTTGCAAGAGACGCACGACAATCTAAAAGACTATTATGATGGTTATCATTTCAGTCGTCGCAATATGACGGACATCTATAATCCGTTCAGCCTCATCAATGCACTTGACACACAAGAACTGAACAATTTCTGGGCGGCATCTGGTGCAACATCTATGTTACCGAAATTTGTGGATGACATAGAAATAAATCTAGAGAACTTTGAGCACTGCTATATAGACAGTACAACCCTAGAGATGTCTGATGTCAATGAAGGAGGTGCGGAGCTCTTCCTCTATCAATCTGGTTATCTAACCATCAAGGAATACGCAGAAGGAATATACACTTTGGGATTTCCAAATGAAGAGGTAAAACTGGCACTTTATAAAGTTGTAGTACCTGCCTTAACATTACGCACCAATTCACAGATAGTATCGACACAAAATGTCCTCTCAAAGATGCTTCAATTGGGTAATATTGATGAGGCTATGAAAGCTCTAAAAGCATTGATTGCAGACGTTCCGTATAGCAACAAGAAGTTAGCGTCAATGGATATGGAAGAACGCTATCGCCTTATTATTAGCACAATCATCAATGCCATTGGACTAAAAGTGGAAGTAGAGAAAATGATTGCTACAGGAAGAATCGATATGACTATCACAACCTCTCGCTACATATATGTAATAGAGTTGAAACTCAGAAATAATGGTGGCAAAGATGCTGCGACCCAGCAGATACTTGACAAGCAATATATGGAGCCTTACCAAGCAGACAAACGAGAGGTTATCGGGTTGGGAATCGAATTGGATGAAGAAGGAAAAGGACTCTTGGATTGGAAAAGAGTTGAATAACCTGAAAGAATGAAGAGCGATGTTTCAGAAATTCATTATTAATAGAGACGGCGTGCTGAAGTTTGGTCACGTCTATTTACATCGAGATATGTTGGCTCCTGGCGAGCAATGTACATACGGTGGAGGACTTTGGAAGATTGACGAAGGTCGTGGAGCCATTGTCCTCTACGGCAGGAGCTTCGACTTCGGTCCTCCCGACTTCGACTACGTGAAGAGGATAGATTGGACTGGGTTGGGCGGTACTCCCCGTCCCCTTCTCTATCTCCCCCACTGGCCTTCGGAGGAGGAAGTGGTGCCGATCATCATTTAAGATGAAGTTTTACCTATATGAATTGGGGGAACAACCAATACAAAGACTTATCGTACAACTAACAACACGACATAACAATGAAAAAGGCATTATTAACATTCGCCACCTTGCTCTGCTCACTGAGCATCATGGCACAAACACAAGTGAAGACCGCCGAGGGCATCCTTGAAGGCAAAGACCTCTCCGGCATTACCGTTTTCAAGGGTGTACCCTTCGCTGCACCACCTGTAGGCAACCTACGATGGAAGGCTCCACAACCCATAGAGAAATGGGAGGGAGTGAGAAAGGCAACAGAATATGGACCTAACCCGATGCAGGAAGCTCTCTTCGGCGATATGAACTTCGGCACGAAGGTGAATAGCGAGGATTGCCTATACCTTAATATATGGACACCCGCCAAGACGATGAAGGAGCATCTGCCTGTGCTCATCTACTTCAATGGCGGTGGACTGATGGCTGGAAGTGGAAGTGAAGCTCGATATGCAGGCGACGCCATGGCTCGAAAGGGCATCATCTCCATCACTGCCAACTATCGTGAGGGCATCTTCGGCTTCTTCGCTCATCCTCAACTCTCCAAAGAGACATCTTACAAAGGTTCTGGCAACTATGGTTTCTTGGACCAAGTGGCTGCCATCCAATGGGTGAAGGACAACATCGAAGCCTTTGGTGGCGACCCTAACCGCATCACTATTGTTGGCGAATCAGCCGGAAGTATGTCGGTCAGTGCCTTGATGGCATCCCCACTCTGCCAAGGTCTCTTTGCACAAGCTATGGGTTCAAGCGGTTCGGTGATGGGATTCAACAAGGTTCTTACATTGAAAGAGGCTGAGCAGAAAGGCATGGAACTCGCCAAACAGATCGGTAAGAAAAACATCAAGGATTTGCGTGCTCTCTCTGCGGAAGAACTTCTGACGCTTGCCGCCGTCAAAGCGATCCCGACCTATAACATTGATGGCTATTTCCTGACCGAACAACCTACCGAAACCTATGCCAAGGGCAAGCAGACCAAGGTGCCTTTGCTCATCGGTGGCAACAATCAGGAGATGTCGCCATGGGCAGTGCTCGCTGGCAAGCAACCTACGGTAGAGAATCTAAAGGCTGGAGCCAAGGCGATGTTTGGCGACAACGTGGATGAGGCATTCCGTCTCTATGGCATCAACTGCGACAAGGATGTATTGGAGCAACCAGGCATCAACCTCGCCTCTGATCTCTTCCTCGATTACTCCACATGGAAGTGGGGCAACATGCACAAGCTCACAAGCGGTCAACCTGTTTATCGCTATCGTTATTGCCATCCTCGCCCAGCCATGGCTGTCAAGGGAAAGGTGGCAGCATTGGCTGGCGGCGTAGTGGATGCCAAGGAAGGACAACCTCAGATGCCACAAGATAAGGGTGCCGTTCACTCTGCCGACATCGAGTATGCGATGGGCACACTACCTACCAACCGAGTATATGATTGGCAGCCAGAGGACTACATGGTAAGCGACATCTTCAGCCAATACTACGTGAACTTTGTGAAGACAGGCAACCCTAACGGTTTAGGTTTGGTGGAATGGCCTACGACCAATGGCAAGGCTGTAGCGCCAGTGCTCCAGATAGACGTAAACACCACGGTGAAGGCAGATGAGCAGATGGAGAAGCGATATGACTTCATCGACAAAATCTTTACAACAAAATAAGAACGACCAAAAGCTAGGGCAGAGAGGAAAATCTCCCTGCCCTACTAAAAATTCATACCTAGGCAGGGAAGAATTTGTACCTAACTAGGGAAAAAATAAAGTGGGGTGTGCCATCATTTCGGCACACCCCACTTCATTTTCATCGCATCATCAATAATTTTTACATCACACGAAGAAGCATCGCTGCATCATCCTTCAGATGAAGTAGGCGGTTCACCTTCCCTTGCCCTCTGCTCCATTTCCTCGGCGATTCTCATTTGCTCTTCCGCCTTGCGCCGAGCACGCTCCGCTTCCTCTTGCGCTCTCTGACGAGCCAAGGCAGCCTCACGCTCAGCCTTCTCACGAGCCTTTTGCGCCTCTTGCTCCGCCTTGATTCTAGCTTGTTCAGCAGCCTCGGCAGCTGCTTTCGCCTCAGCCTCAGCTCGTTCCTTCGCCAATCGAATCATCTCCTCACGATGCTTCTTGATCAAGTCATACATAATAACAGAAGCTTCATCGGGAGCAATCTGGTCGCCTAGACGCTGGCGCACCTCCTGATATTCTGCCAACATCTTCTCCCTGCCTGGCATACCCGGCAGTATCTGATAGAGTTCGTCGGCAATGCCATCCACCGTGAAGCGGTCGGCAAGCATCTCCTTCACAATCTCCTTGTTGGCTATCAGGTTGACAAGCGAGATATACTTCACCTTAATAATATGATTGAAGGCAAAGCGTATCAACTTAGGCACGGGGGTCTCATAACATACTACTTGAGGCACATTGAAGAGAGCCGTCTCAAGCGTCGCCGTGCCACTTGTCACAAGCGCCGCCTTGCTATGCGACAAGAGCGGATAAGTCTTGTTTTTTACCATCTTAACCGGTGTACCAGCTATGAATTTCTCATAGTATTCATCCTCGATGGAAGGAGCACCAGCAAGCACCATCTGATAGTCCTCAAATCGCTCCGCCACCTCTATCATCGCAGGCAGATTGTCTTTGATTTCTTGCAGACGACTACCAGCCAGCAAGGCGATGATTGGCTTATGAATGTCAAGATTATTCTCTTGGCAGAACTCAGCATAGTTCTGATGATAAGTAGCTCGAAACTCATATACCTCCTGGGCAGTCGGATTACCCACATAGTGGATAGGATATTGGTGCTTCTTCTCATAGAAAGGCACTTCGAACGGCAAGATAGAGAACATCTCGGCGACGTCTCGCTTGATGCTCCGGATGCGCCACTCCTTCCAAGCCCAAATCTTAGGGGATATATAGTAATAAGCAGGTATCAGCGTATTCTTTTTCAAGAACTTAGCGATACTGAGGTTGAATCCCGGATAATCCACCAATATCACGACATCCGGTTTCCAATTGACAATATCCTGCTTACACATCTTCATATTGGAGAAGATGGTACCCAAATGCAAGAGAACGGGCACAAAACCCATATAGGCAAGTTCCTTGTAATGCTTGACACGCGTACCTCCTTCGGCAGCCATCAAGTCGCCACCGAAGAAGCGAAACTCCGCCAATTCGTCCACTTTTTTCAACGAGCGCATCAACCTACTGGCATGAAGGTCGCCACTCGCCTCGCCTACTATCAAATAATACTTCATAATTACAGATGGAGTTACAAGTTAGGAGACTGGAACTTCTCCAAGAAATCATAATCCGTGACATCTATCTTGGTAGGGGTAATCGAGATATAGCCATGCGAGAGAGCCCACTGGTCGGTATCGATAGCCTCAGGCTCGTCGTTGCGATACTCGCCCACCATCCAATAGTAATCGTAGCCACGAGGGTGACGTCTCTTCACCACCTCATTAATCCAAGAACCTTGCGTCATACGGCACATCTTGAATCCCTTGAAAGGAGGTTGCACAGGGAAGTTGACATTCAAGCAAGTGCCCTTAGGCAAGCCCTCGGCAATCACTTTCTTCACGATAGCCAGTATGCCATCTCGCAATGGAGTGAGGTCGGCGTTCTCATCATAGTTGCAACTGCTGAAAGCCACGGAAGGAATATACTTCATACAACCCTCCTTTGCCACACCCATCGTACCAGAATAATGATTGTTGACACTGGAGTTGTCACCATGGTTGATACCACTCAGGATGATGTCGGGAGTACGTCCCACAAGCAGTTGGTCGAGTGCCAACTTCACACAATCGACAGGTGTTCCACTACACGACCAAACCTCGACCTCATCTCCCATGTTGTGACGTCGCTTCAATCGCAAAGGTTCGACAGCCGAGAAGGCACAACCGAAGCCAGAGCGAGCACTTTCTGGGGCGACGACCAGCACCTCGCACCAATCCTTGAGGAAGCTGACGAGCGTCTTGATACCATTGGCATGATAGCCATCATCATTTGAAATTAATACTAAAGGTCTCTTATTTTCCATAAAAATATCTTTCTTTTTGGTGCAAAAGTAATAAAAAAACTATAAAGTCACGTATTTCTCGCATAAAATATGTATCTTTGCATCGATTTTCACTATTATAACGTACATAAAATGGGAAAAATAATCGCATTAGCTAATCAAAAGGGTGGTGTCGGCAAGACAACCACTACTATCAACTTGGCTGCATCGTTGGCCACATTGGAGAAGACAGTGCTCGTAGTCGATGCCGACCCACAGGCGAATGCCTCCAGCGGTCTGGGAGTTGACATCAAGGAAGTAGATTGCTCTCTCTACGAGTGCATCATCGACCACGCCGATGTAAGAGATGCGATATACACCACCGACATCGACGGTCTCGACATCATCCCTAGCCACATCGACTTGGTGGGTGCGGAGATAGAGATGCTCAACTTGCAGAATCGTGAGAAAGTGATCAAGACGCTCTTGGAGCCTATCCGCGATGACTATGACTTCATCCTCATCGACTGCTCCCCTTCGCTCGGTCTGATCACCGTCAACTCGCTCACCGCCGCCGACAGTGTCATCATCCCAGTGCAGTGCGAGTATTTCGCCCTGGAGGGTATCAGCAAGTTGCTCAACACCATCAAGATTATCAAGAGCAAGCTCAACCCGAAGCTCGAAATCGAAGGTTTCCTACTCACCATGTATGACAGCCGTCTCCGCCTCGCCAACCAGATTTACGACGAGGTGAAGCGCCACTTCCAGGAATTGGTATTCAAGACCGTCATCCAGCGTAACGTGAAACTGAGTGAAAGTCCTAGCCACGGTTTGCCTGTCATCCTCTATGACGCAGAATCAAACGGTGCCAAGAACCATCTGGCACTGGCTAAGGAAATCATCAACAAGAACTCTTAAAAATGAAGAACGAAGAGTGAAGAATGAAAATATATCATTTATCACTTATCATTTATAATTTGAAATGGCAGTACACAAGAAATATAACAACGGTACGAAAAGCAATGCCCTGGGACGTGGACTCGATGCCCTCATCTCAACAGAGAGCGTGAGAACCCAAGGCAGCAGCACCATCAATGAGATTGCCCTCGACCAAATCGAGGCAAATCCTAACCAACCTCGCCGTGAGTTTGACGACGAGGCGCTCCACGAACTTGCCGAGAGCATCAAGGCCATCGGCATCATCCAGCCTATCACCTTAAGACAGGTATCAGAGAATAGATTCCAGATCATCGCCGGTGAGCGCCGTTGGCGTGCATCCCAGTTGGCTGGTCTTCTCGCCATCCCTGCCTACATCCGCACCATCAGCGATGAGAACGTGATGGAGATGGCTCTGGTGGAGAACATCCAGCGCCAAGACCTCAACGCCATCGAGATAGCCCTCGCTTATGAGCATCTCTTGGAAAACGAGGGAATGACACAGGAGAAAATCTCAGAGCGTGTAGGCAAGAGCCGTGCCGCCATCGCCAACTATCTCCGCTTACTCAAGCTTCCTGCACAAGTACAGATGGCTTTGCAGAAGAAGGAAATCGACATGGGACACTGCCGTGCCTTGTTGGCACTCGACAGTCCTTCCCTGCAAATCAAGTTGTTCAAGGAGATACAGAAGAACGGCTACTCTGTAAGAAAGGTGGAAGAGATGGTACAGAAGTTGAAGAACGGCGAGGACATCGAGAGTGGCAAGAAGACCATCGCCTCCAAGGCACAGGTGCCAGAGGAGTTCACCTTGCTCAAGAACCGTCTGTCCCAGTTCCTCAACACCAAGGTACAGTTCACTTGCTCCCCAAAGGGCAAGGGCAAGATCAGCATTCCTTTTGCCAATGAGGAAGAGCTGGAAAGAATCATGAGCATTTTCGACCAATTGAAACAGGACTAAAGAAAGTGAAAATCAAATTATCACATATCTGCATCACTGCCTTGCTATGGCTGTCTTCCACTCCAATGCTAGCTCAGAAGGATTCCCTCTCATGGGATGCACCTGAAAGCATCAGCCTAGAAGACTCCATCACCCTAGACAGTGCTAAGCTCAGCAAGGCTTTGGCACCAAAGGCTTTGCGCAAGAAGCGCGACTGGGCCACTTGGCGACCTAACACCAAGCGTGCCCTGTGGCTAGCCTTGGTATTGCCGGGCGCAGGACAGATATACAACCGCAAATACTGGAAGCTTCCTATCATCTATGGAGGTTTTGTGGGATGTGCCTATGCGATGAGCTGGAACAACCAGATGTACCACGACTACTCGCAGGCATACCTTGACATTATGGACGACGACCCCAACACGCAGAGCTACAATCAGTTCTTGCACCTGGGAGCCAAGATTGACGAGAGCAACATCGAGAGATACAAGGAGATTTTCCGCAAGAGAAAAGACCGTTTCCGCAGATGGAGAGACATGAGCATGTTTGTGATGATTGGCGTATATGCCCTATCTGTGATAGATGCTTACGTCGATGCCTCCCTATCCGAGTTTGACATTTCCGATGACTTGTCGCTCAGATTCGAACCTACCATGCTCAACAATGAGTCGAGAGCACGCAATCCCTTCCGCTCATCCGCACTGGGGCTGCAATGCTCGCTCACTTTTTAAGGGAAGAGTGAAGAAATCGTTTGGTTTAGAGGTTCTTCCCTATACATTATTAATATATATATATATAACAACTATACAACAGAAAAGACTATCAGAAAGAAATAATGAAGAAAGTATTGATATTAGCAGCGATGTTGCTCGGTCTCTCAGCAGGAGTGCAAGCACAGACCGACAACGATGATGAAGACGATGTAATCACCGTTACCGACAAAGACGGTAAACAGGAAAAGATAGAAGTGCCTGTCGGATTGGAAGACAACCTCGACAGCTTGCTTCACCTATACAATGCCAAGACATACATGATGGTGGACACCTCATGCAACTATAGAGATGTCAACCCTGTCTTCGAGAAGGAGGTCTATATCGACCGACTGAAGAGATTGCCAACCATCATCGAGATGCCATACAATGATGTCGTACAGAAGTTCATCGACCGCTATAGTGGCAAGTTGCGCCGTTCCGTCAGTTTCATGCTCGGCGCCAGCAACTTCTATATGCCTATCTTCGAGGAGGCATTGGAGGCATACAACCTTCCTTTGGAATTGAAGTACCTGCCAGTCATCGAGTCTGCACTCAACCCTAAGGCTGTATCGAGAGTAGGTGCCACAGGACTCTGGCAGTTCATGTTGCCTACCGGAAAGCGTTATGGCTTGGAAGTCAACTCACTCGTCGATGAGCGCCGTGACCCTGTGAAGGCATCCTGGGCTGCCGCTCACTACCTGAGCGACCTCTACAAGATATTTGACGACTGGAGCCTCGTCATCGCCGCATACAACTGTGGTCCGAGCAAGGTAAACCAAGCCATCCACCGCGCCAAGGGTTCGGCAGACTACTGGAACATCTATCCTTACCTGCCAAAGGAGACCCGTGGATATGTGCCAGCATTCATCGCTGCCAACTATATCATGAACTACTACTGCGACCACAACATCTGTCCGATGGTCACCGAGTTGCCAACCAAGACCGATACCGTCGTAGTTGAGAAAGACGTACACTTGGAGCAGATTTCCAAGGTGCTCAACATCAGTCTGGAGCACTTGCGCAATCTGAACCCACAATATCGCCGCGACATCATCAACGGTCTCAACAAGCCGATGTCAGTTCGCTTGCCAGCCTCACTCGTAGGAGCATTCATCGACAACGAGGACTCCATCTACAACTACAAGACCGATGAGTTGTTGCTCAAGCGTGACGTAGTGGAAGTCAACGACAATGTTCCATCCGTAAGCCGCAGCAGAAGCTACAGCCGCAGTCACAGTTCCTCATCCAAGAGCAGAGGCAAGCGTGGCGGTCGCAACAGAAAGAGAAACAAGAAGGGAGGCAACAAGAGCGTGACCATCAAGAGTGGCGACACATTGTCTGAGATTGCCGCTCGCCACCATACCACGGTGAAGAAGCTTCGCAAGCTGAACAAGATATCAGGCAACAGCATCCGTGCCGGCAAGAAGATCAAGGTGAAGTAACTCTCACCTTGACTCAGCGCACACACATCACTTCATATATCAACTAAATTTTCAGGAGGGTAGAACCATGGACGATAAAAATTTGAAAGATTTGGAGAGAGAACAAGCCGACAACAAAATGATTAACGATGCTTTCCAGCACCTGTTGGATACATACGTGGCATCACGTCACCGCAAGAAAGTAGATATCGTAACCAAGGCGTTCAACTTTGCACGCCAGGCTCACAAGGGTGTGCGCCGTCTCTCCGGAGAGCCTTACATCATGCACCCTATCGCCGTGGCTCAGATAGCCTGCGAGGAGATGGGGCTCGGTTCTACCAGCATCTGCGCTGCCCTCCTGCACGACGTGGTGGAAGACACCGACTACACGGTGGAAGACATCACCAATATCTTCGGTGCCAAGATAGCACAGATTGTCGATGGACTGACCAAGATCAGTGGCGGTATCTTCGGCGACAAGGCTTCGGCACAGGCAGAGAACTTCAAGAAGCTCCTGCTCACCATGAGCGATGACATCCGTGTCATCCTCATCAAGATTTGTGACCGTCTCCACAATATGCGCACCCTCGCCTCACAGCCTGCCAACAAGCAGTACAAGATAGCTGGCGAGACGCTCTATATCTACGCCCCACTTGCCAACCGTCTGGGTCTCAATAAGATCAAGACAGAGTTGGAAAACCTCAGTTTCAAGTACGATCACCCTCAGGAGTATGCCAACATCGTACATAAGTTGGCAGACACCGAGGCACAACGTGACAACCTCTTCGCCCAGTTTACCGCCCCTATCAAGGAAGAATTGGATAAACTAGGCGTGGAATATAAGATCAAGGCACGTGTCAAGAGTCCTTATTCCATTTGGAACAAGATGCAGAACAAGCACGTGTCGTTCGACGAAATCTATGACATTCTCGCCGTTCGCATCATTTTCACTCCTAAGGTAAGAGAAAATGAAGTGAACGAATGCTTCAACATCTACGTAGCCATCAGCAAGATATACAAGAGTCATCCCGACCGTTTGCGCGACTGGCTCAACCATCCGAAGGCTAATGGTTACCAAGCACTCCATGTCACCTTGATGAGTAAGCAAGGTAGATGGATAGAAGTGCAAATCCGCAGCGACCGCATGGATGAGGTGGCTGAGCAAGGCTTCGCCGCCCACTGGAAATACAAGGAGGGTGGAGAATATACCGAGGATGAGAACGAACTCAACGACTGGCTAGGTACCATCAAGGAAATCCTCGATGACCCTCAGCCTGACGCCATGGACTTCCTCGATGCCATCAAGCTCAACCTCTTCGCATCCGAAATCTTCGTCTTCACACCAAAGGGTGAAATCAAGACGATGCCATCCGACTGTACGGCACTCGACTTTGCTTTCCAGATACACACTTTCCTGGGAAGCCACTGCATCGGTGCCAAGGTCAACCACAAGTTGGTGCCACTGAGCCATAAGTTGCAGAGTGGCGACCAGGTGGAAATCCTCACCAGTAAGAGCCAGCACGTACAACCAGGCTGGATCAACTTCGTGAGCACAGCCAAGGCGAAGAGCAAGATCCAAGCCATCCTGCGCCGTGATAATCGAGAGGTGCAGAAGAAGGGCGAGGAAGTACTCAATGAGTGGCTCAAGAAGAACAGTATGGAGGTAAGCACCTCTAGCGTAGATAAGCTCTGCGACTTCCACAACATCCAGAAGCACGACAACTTCTTCCTGGCTCTCGGCAACCATACCATCATCTTGGGCGAGAAAGACATCGACGAACTACAAGGCAAGAACAAGAAGGAGAAACAATCCAGCAGTTGGCGTGACTACATCCCATTCCTCGGTGGAAAGAACAAGGAAAAAAAGGAGGTAGAAGGCACTGCCAAGCCACAGGAGTTCTTCATCGTGGGCAAGGATTTCAACAAGAAGAAACCGCTCATCATCACAGAGGAGAACATCAACCAGTTTATCTTCCCAGACTGTTGCCATGCCATCCCTGGCGATGACATCATGGGATATATCGACAACAAGAACCGCATCGAGATTCACAAGCGTGCCTGCAAGGTGGCAGCCAAGTTGAAGTCTAGCTACGGCAACCGAATCGTGGATGCCAAGTGGGATATGCACAAGCAGTTGCTCTTCGATGCGACGATAGAAATCAAGGGTATCGACCGCAAGGGTATGTTGCTCGATGTCAGCAAGGTCATCAGCGACCAGCTCGGCATCAACATCCATAAGTTGACCATCAGCAGCGACAAGGGCATCTTCGACGGCACCATCGAACTCCGCATCCACGACCGTGACGAAGTGGGAGTCATCATGGACCAGCTGAAGAAAATCGAAGACTTGCAAGACGTACAAAGAATATTATAAAAATAAATGAAACAACTACTTTTATCTTTTCTTATGTTGCTGTCGGCAACTAATCTGCTGGCAGCCAACAAGTATGACAATCCCGACACCCTCGTCGTATCACGAGACGGAACGGGAGAGTTTCGCACCATCGACGAGGCGATAGAAGTTTGCCGTGCCTTCATGGACTACACCAAGGTCATCTACGTCAAGAAAGGTATATATAAGGAAAAGCTCATCATCCCTTCTTGGCTCACCCACATCACCATCTGCGGTGAGGACCGTGACAACACCATCATCACCTGGGATGACCATGCCAACATCCTGATGCCTATCGGCGGACTCGACTCCGAAGCTGCCGTCAAGGGCAAGCCGATGGGAACCTTCCGCACCTATACCTTGAAGGTACAAGGCAGCTACATCACCTTGGAGAACATCACTATCGAGAACAATGCCGCCAAGCTAGGACAAGCTGTAGCCCTTCACACAGAGGGCGACCACATCTTGGTACACAACTGCCGTTTGCTTGGCAACCAAGACACCGTTTATACCGGCGTAGCTGGCACTCGCATCGCATTCTATGACTGCTATATTGAGGGAACCACCGACTTCATCTTTGGTCCAAGCAAAGCATGGTTTGAGAACTGTGAGATTCATAGCAAGGCTAACAGTTACATCACTGCCGCCTCTACCCCAGCCGGACAAAACTACGGATATGTATTCAACAACTGCAAGTTGACTGCCGACGAGGGAGTTTACAAGGTATATCTCGGTCGTCCTTGGCGACCATTTGCCGCCACCATCTTCATGAATTGTGAGATGGGTAAGCATATCGTTCCGGCAGGTTGGGACAACTGGCGCAATCCAAAGAACGAGGAAACAGCCAACTATGCAGAATACAACAACCATGGTGCTGGAGCCTCAACCAAGAATCGAGTAAAATGGAGCAAGCAACTCACCAAGAAGGAAGCCTCCAAGATCGACATCACAACAGTCTTCGGAGAAGATTGCTGGTAAAACAGAAGTTTGCCCCAAAAGCAACATTCTGAATCGACAAAAACAAGCTTATAAAACGAAGTAAACTTCAAAGAAGAACGAAGTAAACTTCAAGCAGCAACGAAGCCTACTCCATATACGAACGAAGCCTATTGCGCCATCAAACGCAATAGGCTTCATTTTTTTATCAATAAATCCCCAAACGGCGCTAGCCCATTTATTCATTATCATTTATCATTTATGATTTGATTCTCACACCAGTCCGTCCAATTGTTTTTTCAAGCCTTTCAGTTCATCTCTCACTCGGATGAGGGTGTCGAGCACCTCGGAAGACTTCTCTGCCCCAGCACGATTCTGCTGCAAGTATTTGCGGGCAGCGGCAATCTTGAATCCCTTCACTTTGATCAAGCTATAGACGACCTTGATTTGCTCAATATCCTTCTCGGTATATTGGCGCACCTTGTTGGCTGTCACCTTAGGTTTGATGAAAGAAAATTCCTTCTCCCAATATCGGAGCGTTGACTCACTGACCCCCACCATTTCAGCAACTTCCTTGATGGAGTAGTACAATTTCACGGTTTTATCAGTATTTAATGCCATATTTTGCTACTTTATTTTCAAAAATAATTAATTTAATTGCAAATTTAAGCAATTCTTGTTATCTTTGCAAAGATTTTCAGAAGAAAATGCCCTAAAGGGCAATTTTTA
>ERZ791902.918-NODE-918-length-17050-cov-5.816946_pt1 | contig 17050 bp, 7 predicted proteins | sample MGYA00510149_ERZ791902 | MGnify/ENA primary metagenome ERZ791902 (study PRJEB30046, sample SAMN00792060) | human gut metagenome | study: EMG produced TPA metagenomics assembly of the A metagenome-wide association study of gut microbiota in type 2...
TCAGTGCTTCTATGGCGTAGAGACAGCCCGCAGCAAGTTCTATCCATCTATCACCATCTCTGGTACAGGTGCATTTACCAATTCTGCTGGTGCAGGCATCGTGAATCCAGGTAAGTGGTTGCTTTCTGCTGTTGGTTCATTGGTCCAGCCAATCTTCCAGAATGGAAGACTCATTGCTGGATTAAAGGTGGCTAAGATGCAGTATGAGCAGGCTTACAATACTTGGCAGAATGCCGTGCTGAAGGCTGGTAGCGAGGTGAGCGATGCCCTCGTGCTCTACAACTATTCTGATGAGAAGAGTAAGGTGGAGGCTAAGCGCATCGCCGTACTCGAGCAGAACGTAGAGGATACACGTAAGTTGATGTCAGAGGCTGGCGGTTCTTACCTGGAGGTAATCCAGGCACAGTCTTCACTGCTCAACGTTCAGCTCTCTAAGGTAGCCGACGACTTCTACAAGATGCAGGCAGTGGTGAACCTCTACTACGCATTGGGCGGAGGTGCTAAGTAAAATAATAAATGATAAATAATAATGGATAAATATATCTTTCACGAGATGTTTGATTTGTTATTTATTATTTCTAATTTATAATTTGATAATTATGGCAAGTATAATAAGTCCAAAGGCAGAGGTTTCTCCAAAGGCTAAGATTGGAGACAACTGCAAGATATATCCATTCGTCTATATCGAGGACGACGTGGAAATCGGTGACAACTGCGTCATCTATCCTTTTGTGAGCATCATGAATGGTACTCGCATGGGCAACGGCAACAAGGTGTTCCAAGGTGCTGTGGTAGGTGCGCTCCCTCAGGATTTCAACTTCAAGGGTGCCAATAGCTTCGTTGTTATCGGTGACAACAATACCATCCGTGAGAACGTGGTCATCAACCGTGGTACTTACGATGGTGGCAAGACCGTGCTTGGCAACAAGAACTTCTTGATGGAAGGTGCCCATATCTCTCACGATACAATCGTCGGTGACGGTTGTGTGTTTGGTTATGGTACCAAGATTGCAGGTGACTGCGTCATCGGTAATGGTGTTATCTATTCCACTTCAGTAGTGGAGAATGCCAAGACTCGTGTCGGTGACTTGGCGATGGTCCAGGCTGGTACTACCTTCTCTAAGGATATTCCTCCTTACATCATTGCAGGTGGCAAGCCAGTGAAGTATGCCGGTCCTAACAGTATTATCATGGAGGCTGCCAACATCGGTGAGAAGGTGCTCAAGCATGTGGCTAATGCCTACCGATTGGTATTCCATGGTCAGACATCCCTCTTCGATGCCATCAACCAGATCAAGGATCAGGTGCCAGATGGTACTGAAGTCCAGAACATCATCCATTTCTTGGAGACCTCTGAGAAGGGTGTCATCACCAAGATGTAGGATGCTATTGCGAGTATTCTCTCGCATCAATCGAAATTTTTCAGTAAAATTTAAAGTCATACCTATTTGAATTTTACTCAGTATATGGAAAGAGCTGGCCGTGAGGTCGGCTCTTTTTTCATATCCGTAGAGCAGGGGGAGGACTCGCTGCTAGGGAAAAATCGAGAGCTATCGAGAGAAAATGATGTTGATACCGAGAGAAATAGTCTATTCTTGTAGGGAAAGAAGTTTGTTCTTATAGAGGAAGAAGTTTGCGAGAGCGTAAGAAATCTCCATCCAAAGCCTTTGGATGCAGATACAAAGCCTTTGGATGTGCATCCCAAATCTTTGGATGTAGATACAAAGCTTTTGGATATAAACTTCTTTTAGGCACATCAACATTTGGCTCCCTATGTGACAAGATATTCTTACCTATGTTACAACAAGTTGGTCTAGGTTTAGTGACTTTAGAACTGCAAAGAGAGGAAAACTTCATGGCTATGAGTGAATGAATTTATGAGTGCATTCAGTTAATATATGTGGTAAGATAAATAGCAAAAGCGAAAATATGAGGCAGGTGCTTTTGGGGGGCGAGTTATTTTATGATTGTTGTTTTTCTTGCATATAAACATTATGAATATCCATTTTCGGGCGTATTAGCCAAAAACTCTCTCAAAAAGTTGGTGGTTTGGGATGTTCTTCGTAATTTTGCAATCGTTTTAACATAAAAAGCAACCGATATGAAATGTAGTTTATCTTTTCTAATCACTTTACTGTTACCTTTTACGGCGGCGCAAGCCCAGGAATCAGCTATAAAACTTGGTGTCCGTCTCGGTGTTGGCATATCAATGTCTCCCAAGGTGGGTGACATCCTCGTCCCTGAGGTCTATTATTCCAATTACTCATTCAAGGACAGTTGGCAAGCCATTCCAAGCCTTGCTGTCCTCATGCAGTACCACCATCCTGGCGATGTCATTGGTGTGGAGGGAGGCCTTGCCTTCTGGCAGAGATCCGGCAAACTTACGTACGATGACAACCAAAGCCTCCATTATATAGTAACCCCACGCTACAGCCACCTTGGACTCTTCGCCATGCTGAAGGCTTACCCATGGAAGAAAGGACTCAACGTTTCCGTAGGTGGAAGGATAGGAGCTGTATTGAATGAGAGGGGAGTCTCCTACGCCAGCAACCAGGAGGAAGAGCGTTTCTCGCAATATGGATATCCATCGGTTGGTGAGACTGAGAGATTGATGAGGGAGAAACTGAGCGGCAGGATGGACATCTCCGTCGGGGGTGGTGTCGGCTATGAGATTGGCAGCCATTGGTCCGTGGACTTTCGCTACTTTTATGGATTGCAATCCACTGTCAAGACCGAGACCAATGACTTCGGTTGGGCGGAGAAGAACGTCCATAGCCACAACTTGGAGTTAACAGCATCATACCTTTTTAACCTCTAAAAAACTCCAGAACATGAATGACAAAGAAAAAAAACGCATAAGCATATCTGTCGCAGCGTTACTGGCAATGTTGGTGGCTATCATCGGACTTTTTAAATGCTCTGATGACAGTGACTTTCCTTCAAATGACGTGACCACTATGGAAAAGGTGACTATGCCAGTTCACACCGAAAAGAAACAAGATGTCTTTGCCCAGTCTAATGAAGATACGCTTTCCCACATTGCTGGAAAGCAACAGTCTCCAAATTGTCGTAGGCATTACGGAAACTCACATGTGGTCAAACCCCAAATGGAATCCCAGTTGGAACCGAGTGACAGTGCCCAGCTCACAACCCCCATTCCATCCACCCATATGAAAGAGACGCAGCCCAGCGAGGACTCGCAGAAGACAATACATAATGTCGCAACAGTGCAGGATGGACAAGCAAGCGTTGCAGCAATTCATCACTCACATTTCCCCTCTGGTCATGTTTTCCGCATTGGGATATACGCAGGCTTGGGCTTTGCCTCCGTGTCACACCTTGGTGGCATCGTGGAGGGCTTCAACATACGTCCCCGATTCTCCATGGATGAGCGAGGTATGGTGACACCGACCATAGGTCTTCAAGGCATTTGGCAGCATCAGAGGCTTGGGGTGGAACTAGGCGTCTCCTTCGTGCGCCTTGGTGGCAGACTGTCGGAGTACAAGTGGGACGATGGCATCCATGAGACAACTGATTTTCACTACGGCTATCTCATTCCACGCGTTGGGCTACGCATGTACGTCCTCCCTGGGCTGTACATGGGCGCAGGTGTGGGGCTTGGCATCTCGCTCGGCGGCAATGGAGTTGACTTTGGTGATGACCGCCAAGGCGAGGTTCATCGTCAACAGGCACAGCTGACCCAGGAACACTTGCGTGGTAGTCTGAGGGGCAAGGTTCTTACGCTTCCTTTTGCAAGGCTTGGTTATCATAGCCCCGGCATGGGTCTTGGGCTTGCCTTGGAGTATGGCTTCGGGATTGGAGACCTCTTGAAAACCAGGGACAACGACTATGGGTATCACAACCCTGCCAATACCGCCCAGTATGTAACCCTGACCATAGGCTACGAGTTTACAATCGGAAAAAGAAAGAAATCGGAGGAAACAACAAGATGAGACAAATACAAAACATTGTTTTCTGTGCATTGAGCATGGCCTTTTCGCCAAGTTTGCACGCACAGACACCGGGTGGCGTGGGAATGCCTGCCGTCTGGCAGCATGGACCATGCCTCCTGCGTACGCAATCCAATAAGCCGCTCAGCGTCGTGAGCGTCATCGACGGCAAGGTCTGCGCCTACACCACCTCTTCCGCCATGGGAGGAACCCTTCGCATGGGCGGCAAGCCAATGTCATCGACAGGGCATCCACAGGAGCACCTGGCATATGCCCGCGCCCTCTCCATGCAGGAGAGGCAGAGGGTGGAGAGCCATCTTGCCCTACGTTACGGGATCACCCTCGGCGGCAATTACCTTGATAGCCATGGGAAAATCATCTGGGATGGGAATCGCAACAAGGCGTTCCGCCATCATGTGGCAGGTATCGCCCATGACGCAGCCTCGGGGCTGAAATTGCTCCATGGCGCAAGTTCGGAGGAGATGTGTCCCCTTCAAGTGGCCACTCGGACGCTTGCAGACGGGCAGAGCCTCCTCTGGGGCGATGACGGATTGCCTGCCGAACTCGCCGACAGCAAGGCACATGGAAAGTGGGTCTTGCGGAAGTGGGTGTCCGAGTCCAGTTCCATGGCTGGCACGCCCATACGGATGTCCCTTGGTATAGACCGACTCCGGCAGACTGGAATGGAGCAAGGCGAGGACATCTACCTCGCCATCGACCCATCGGAGACTGGCAATTTTCGGGCAGATGCCGTCAGGTATGTGAGGGGCGAGATGAATGAAGAAGACAGCGTTGTCTTCCATGGCATTGACGCAGGGAGCCTTCACTGTTTCACGTTCCGTGTGGCTGGGGAGATGTTCACCACGCTCAGCGTGGACCAACCTTCTCGTGACAGTGAGAGCATGGGCACAGCCACCATACTCGTTTCGGGTGGTGTACCTCCATACAGAATGTGCCTTGAGCGTGAGGGGCAGGCAATGTACGACCAGTCGTCCTCCGACACCTTGCGCAGCATAGGTGGACTGGTCGAGGGACGGTATAGCCTCCTCACCACGGACAAGCTCGGAAACGAGTACGGACATGAGTTCCAGGTGAGTGCGTCGGGCAATATGGAACTGCCCGACGACCTTCGCAACGCCCGATCCCTCCACGATGTTTTTTTCCTTGCCACGGAAGTGACACCCAACCCAACGGTGGACGGATACGTGCACGTCAGGCTGGAGACAGCCGCCGAATTTCCGCTCACAACCATCCTCTACACCGCAGCCGGCGAGGAAGTCGGCAAGTCGGAGTTTGGCGCAGGTACGTATTTTCGTACCACCGCCTACCTCCCATCCCCAGGCACGTATCTGCTCCGGATGCAGGCGGGCAACCATTCGAAAACAATAAAACTCATACGTAGATAAGCTCAGATGAAAGAAAAGTCTAGGAAAATGAAAAATAATGTCTATGGTCTGGTGACTATTGTATTGGTCGCCGCCATAATCAGCTCATGTGGTGGCAGAAAGAGCCGAAGCGTGGTACGGTCCATGTGCCTCGGCAAGGATTCCTTACCCACAATGAGGTTACATAAGACTGCACATAAGTTGGATACCGCACATGTGACGGTCATGGAAACTTTACGACAAGACACGAAAGACAGGAATACTCCTCCCAGCGTTGTGCATGCAGACATGGCAAGGCGCATGGTGTCCAAGTTCTTCTCCTGCTCGGACAGCGACACGCTGAGAGTTGGCAGGGCGCAGCTTGCCGTCCCACGTGGGGCGATGACACATGGCAGGACACTCAGCATAACGCCCTTGCGCAGGGGTGAGATTCCTCCCCTGCCGACCGGGCTGGTCAACGTTACCGGCGGTGAGGATGCGGACACGGTGGTCGGCTACCGTTTTTTGCCGCATGGCAACCATTTCGTCCATTGCCCAGCGACTCTCACCGTTCCCTATGACAGCACATTGATACCGAGCGGCTATACCGCCGCAGACATACACACCTATTATTATGATGGCATGAGCCGCCGCTGGACGTTGCTCCGAGGAAGGGGAACGGACAGGAAGAGGGCTGTCGCCATGGCAGAGACCACCCACTTCACGGACGTGGTCAACGGCATCCTCAAGGTCCCCGAGAGTCCTGAGACCTCAAGCTATGTGCCGACCGGCATCAGCGACCTCAAGGCTGCCGACCCAGGAGCCGGCATTCAGCAAATGGAGGCACCCATCGCCAACCAGCAGGGCACGGCTTCCATGGAATACCCCTTCGAGCTTCCCAGTGGAAGAGGTGGAATATCCGTCAACGTAGGCTTGTCTTATTCCAACCAGGGAGGCAGTGGCATGGTGGGCTATGGCTGGAGCCTTCCCGTCAGGAGCGTGGACGTGGAGACACGATGGGGTGTCCCTCGCTTCGATTCAGACGTGGAGAGCGAGTCTTATCTGCTCATGGGCGAGCGGCTTGGCTATCGGGCATATCGCACGGCGACTATGCGCCCCCGTATGGCTGAAAGACATTTCCAACCTATGGTTGAGGGAAACTTCAACAGGATAGTTCGCCATGGCTCGACACCTGCCGACTATTGGTGGGAGGTGACCGACAAGGACGGTACGACCTATGCCTATGGAGGAAAGGACGGTAAGGTGGACGATGCCAGTACGCTCACCGACACCCACGGCAACAGAATCAAGTGGGTGCTGACGAGGATTACCGACGTCCACGGCAACTTTGCCTCGCTGCGTTACACGAAGCACGGCGGCAACCTCTATCCCGACCGATACACCTATACAGGCTTCGGTGATGAGGAGGGACTTTACAGTGTGGAGTTCGCCATGGAGCAGGATGCAAGACATGATGCCGTAAGCAGCGGTCGCCTCGGCGTGATGCAAGAGGACGCGGCGCTATTGCGCAGGGTGAGCGTGAGAAACGACGGCAACCTCCTGAGAGCTTATGAGCTACATTACAAGGAGGGGGCGTTCGGCAAGACGCTCCTAGCGTCCATTGACCAGCTTGACAGCCATGGCGATGTGGTCGCAACCCATTCCATGGACTACTACGATGACGTGGTGGGCGGTTTATTCACCACAGAGCCAGTGACATATACTTCTGAGAGTGACAACTATGGAAGGGTGTTCTCCCAAAACGTGGGGCTTCTTGACGGAACCATTTCACTCCTGGGCGCAGGCACGGCCAAGGGCACCACCGTGGGTGGCGGTGTCATGGTGGGAGCTGGCTGGGGCCCTGCATCCGTCAACGCTGGTGCGTCCTACTCCCACAGCAAGGGTGCCAACGAGGGCAAGGCGGCCTTGGTTGACCTCAATGGAGACGGACTCCCCGACAAGCTGTGGAAAGGTTCCGATGGTAAGCTTCACTACCGCCTGAACCTCAATGCCGACGGCAAGCATCCAACCTTTGGTGAGGCTCATTTGGTGGAGGGAGTGAACTCATTCTCCAAGGGAAGCACGTCGAGCAACACCCTTGATGCCAATGTCGCCGTCGGTTTTGGCATCGCAAGCTCCGGCTACGCTGTCGGGAAGACCACCGAGGAGAATAAGACCCAGGTCTATTTGCATGACTTCAACTCGGACGGACTCGTGGACGTGGCGGTGAACGGAACCGTCTATTTCAATCACAGTGACGGTAAGTCCGTATTCTTCAGTCCATCCAGCTCGGGAACGGACAACCCCATCGTGGGTGGTGACTGTGCCATGGACTCCACCTTCCTGGTTGACTACAAGGTTCTTCGTGACAGCCTGGAGCGGCAATATCCACTCCATGACGCCGTCCGTCTCTGGCGTGCGCCGTTCGAAGGAACGGTAACCGTCACAGGCGATGTACTCAAGCCATCTTCCGAGGGGGATGGTGTGTCTCTTTCCGTGCAGCATGGCGACAGGGTGATATGGAAAAACGACAGGTTTATGGGCGGTACTCTCCGAATACCTGCTATGGACTTGGAAGTTAAGCCTGGGGACTTCTTGTTGTTCAGGTGTGGGGCGATATACTCAGGAGCAGGCGATGCAATCGACTGGCATCCGCACGTTCGCTATGTGTCCCTGCCCGTCCCGACCTATGCAGGCGAGGCGTTGACCGACTATGACAGTGAGGCTGACGCACTGATGGGCGAGGCCTCTACGGCACCCCTTTCGATTGACGGCAAGGTGGCATTTGAGGGAGCGTACGCCAAGGGAAGGACTAGCGATGACATCACGCTCTCGGTCGTGCGTACGGACAAGGCCGGAGTGCAGATCTTGGTTGACAGCCTCCTGCTGCCAGCCGACTCAATCGTGTCCGGTGTCTTCCGTGGCGAGTGCCAGTCCGTAGCTTCCGACAGTGCCACCCTTGATTTCATCGCCAGGGCAAACAGTCCGGTTGACTGGCACGCTGTCAGCTGGAATCCTGTCCTCAGGATGGACACGATGCGCTTCGAAATAGCCCCACAGCGAATAATCTACTCCAAGCCCATCCGTATGGCGGCTTCCACACTGGTGAGCCTACCGGCGGACACAGCATGGGGCAGTCGCCTCATCCTCGTTCCCCACCTGTCGGTGAGCCGTGAGTCCGGGGAGGACAGGGATTCGGCGGACGTACACCTCTCTCTGAAGACCGCTGACGGCACGTTCCTCTATGCTCGGACACTCGCCATCGGAAGTGACAACGCCCTCCATGGTGACAGTATCGTGCTTGACGTGTCCTCCATGCGTGGAAAGTTGTCAGGAAAGGAGGTACAGGTTACGTTCTCCATCGCCAATGAACTGGCCTCTGCATCGGAGGCTGGAGTCGAGCTGTGCATGGACTCCACCATTTATGTAGCAGACTCGTTGGGCATTGGTCACGCCATGGGCAGCAAGGTCGTCACCGTGTCTAGCTTGCCGGCTTGTGTGTTCTCCTCATACAACCGTTTCGACTATGGAACTCTTTACCATGGCTGGGGGCAGTTCGCCTGGAACGGAAATGACGGCGCTTCCATCCGTGTTGCCGACATGAGGACGGCGGACACCAACGCCTACCTCCATGATGGAAAGTTGGATGAGGATGCCGTGGAGGCGAACGCCATCGACATCACGGAGCAGCGTTTCTTCACCATGGCGTACCAGTCATCCTCCCGACGCTATGTGAGTGCGACAGACAGCGTGTATGTAACTGGTGCGGTGATGCGCCCATCCCGCCTTGGTGAGGATGACATCGTCATCGACTCCGTGGACTATGCCACTGGCGGTGAGGGGTTGGCGGCCCCCGTGCAGCGCACGTTGACCAAGGGAAGGAGCAAGTCATACAGTCTGGGAGCATCTGCAGGTGTCAGCATTGGCGTGAACAGGAGCGAGTCCACCCAGGATTCCTATACCAAGGTGTCGCTACAGGATATCAATGGTGACGGCTACCCTGATTGGGTGAACGACCATGATGGAAAGATACGGGCGCAGCTGACCTGCCAGACCGGCAGGTTGGGTGATGCCATGGACTATGCCGTGGAGGGTGCGCTCTCCAGGGGAAAGTCTAGCAACACGGGACTTGACATCGGAGCCAGCTTCGATGCCAAGGCATACTCCATCGGACAGTACTTCCAGTTTCCCAAGACATCGAAGGAGGCAGAGTCGTCCTCCCAGTCCACCGCTTATCCGTCCGATGCCGAGTCGGCAGGTAATGCCGGCAAGGTCTCAGAGAACGGCTCGTGCAGTGCCAGTGGCAACTTCTCCAGCGGCGAGACCGTGACGGCGAGGGATTGGAGCGACCTCAATGGTGACGGTCTTCCCGACATGGTGTCCTCGGACGGCATGGTGCGCTATGGACTCGGCTACTCGTACACTGATGCTATGGCGTCGGAACTTCCAGGCACAGACCGCAGCGTGAGCAGCAACCTGGGTGGTGGCAACGGCGTATGCATTCCGGTGTTGGGCATGTTCAGCATCTCGAGTGGCATGAACGACACGCAGAGCCTCACCGTTGGAAGGGGCATGCTCGCCGACGTCAATGGCGATGGTCTTCCCGACTACGTGAGCCAGGAGGCCGATGGAAGTCTCTCGGTCACCCTCAATCGTGGTGATGGCTTCATGGAAAAATGGGATATGGGCGGTCGCACTGCCATGTCTGCCAGCGTTGGTTCCTCCCTCGCCTTTTATGGCAGCGTGGCCTATACCATCCGCATCCCACTTCCGTTTGGGTTCCGCATCAACATTACCCCAAGTGTCCAGGCCTCGCACAGCGAGAGCGTCAGCCGCACGACGGCATCTCTCATCGACATGGACGGCGATGGCCTTCCGGACCTCGTGTGTGCCAGTGGCGAGAATCGCCTGCTTGTTTACCGCAACCTCACTGGCAGAACCAACTTGCTCAAGTCTGTGACCCTCCCGTTCGGGGGAAGGCATCTCGTCGAGTACGCCCAGACGGAACCAAGCCATGACTTGCCTGGCAGAAGATGGGTGGTGTCAGCGGTGGAGACCGTTGGTGGATATGCAGAGTGCGGAGCCACCAGGACAAGGACGGAATTTGACTACCATGGTGGTTACCAGGATCGCAAGGAGCGTGAGTTCCTAGGCTTCCAAGAGGTGGTGACAACTGAGATCAACACGCTTGATGGTGATAGACCATACCGCAGAACTGTGCGTGTGTACGATGGGGTGAGGGACTATCATACCCACTCGCTTCTCACTTCGGAGACCTTGTATGATGCGGATGCCAACAAGTTGCATGGCACATCGTATTCCTATGACTTGCGTGACCAGCAGTCCAGTGAGTCGAAGTTCCCAGCATTGGTCAAGGTTGAGGACATGGAGTATGATCCCGGGACTGGTGTGAGCATGGGCACGAACGTGGAGAATGACTACGATGGCTATGGCAATCTCACCTTCTACAGGCAGACCGCCATTGGGCATGAGTTGGAGGCAAGCGTGGATTATCATGAGCTTGCCGACAGATACATCGTCGGCGAGCCAAGTCACGTGGCAGTGTCAAGCGGTGGAAAGGTGTTGCGTGAGCGAACCAGCGAGGTCAACTCCTATGGTGACATGACGAGGCTGACGCTACGCAATGGTGATGGTGCTTCAGTCTATGACATGGAGTATGATACCTACGGCAACATCACCAGGTTAACCAAGCCTGCCAACCATCGGGGACAACGCATGTTCCATGCCTATGCCTACGATGAGAGGCATCATTCCCTTGTGACAGGAGTGAGCGATGCCTATGGCTATAGCTCTTCAACATCTTATGATCCGTTGTGGAACTTGCCAACCTCCACCACTGATATCAATGGACAGCGCATGGAATACACGTATGACGTTGTGGGCAGGCAGTCCACCGTCCGTGCGCCTTACGAGATAGAGTCTGGCAGACCATTCACCATCAAGTTCGAGTACAATCCTCGTGGCAGGATGGCGCATACCATCCACGACATGGGGAAAGGCTACATCGACACCTATACATTCGCCGACTCACTGATGGACGTGGTGCAAACCAAGCGTACTGGTGTGGTCTGGAACGGAACCACTGGTGAGAAGGTGTCCATCGTGTCTGGTCGTGAGGTGGAGGATGCCTTCGGCAGGAAGGTGGCGACGTATTACCCGACAACGGAGCCAGTCGGAGATATGGGCAGGTACAGCCACTCAGTGGGCGACCTGGAGATGACCACCGAGCATGATGAGCGAGACCGAGAGGTGCTTGTCACTCTGGCTGATGGCGCAAGGACCCAAACTGCGTATGCCATCGGCAACCGTGGCGGTGAGCCTATGCTTACGGCAACCTACACGGACGCTCTTGGCAGAACCTCTGAAAAATACTCTGACGCATTGGGCAGGGAGCGTGAGACCGTCCGTCATGCCGATGGTGCGGATGTAACGGTGAAAAAGGCGTATGACGCTCTGGGACAGCTTCTGGACGTGACCCATCCTAATGGGGCACACACCACTTATGCCTATGATGAGTTGGGACGGAAACTGTCCGTCGTGCATCCAGATGCGGGCAAGGTGGAATACACCTATGATGCCGCAGGCAATATGCTGACCAAGCTGACCGCCGAGTTGGAGAGGACGATTTCCTCAAAGGCTCCCATCACCTACACCTACGACTTCGAGAGATTGAGCGAGGTTCTCTACCCCGAGAACCTTTTCAACAGGGTGACCTACACTTATGGAAAGGCTGGTGACCCATTCAACCGTGCTGGCAGGATAGCCCTTGTGGAGGATGCCTCCGGTGGCGAGGCTTACAGCTATGGCAGGATGGGAGAGGTGACGAAGACCGTGCGCACTGTGATGGCGAGTCTCGCCGACGTGCGTACCTATATATATGGTGCGACCTACGACAGTTGGAATCGTGTTCGTACGATGACCTACCCTGATGGCGAGGTGGTGACCTATCACTATGATGCCGCAGGACAGGTGGAGAGTTTGACCAGCACGAAGCTTGGCAGGGAATCGACAATCGTTGAGAAGGTAGGCTATGACAAGGAGGGACATACCGTATATTCGAAACTCGGCAACGGCATGGAGACCACCTACAGCTACGACAAGGTGCGTGACCGCTTGGAGCGGATGGAATTGCAGGGCAAGGGTGGCAAGGTGATGTCGAATGCGTACAGCTATGATGCCGTTGACAATATCCTTGGCATGGAGAACTCTATCAGTCCTCAGTCCAACAAGGGTATGAATCCATCCAAGTTGGGTGGTACATTCTCCCATTCCTATCGTTATGACAAACTCGACCGTTTGGTGAATGCGTCTGGTAAGGCTAAGAATGCCCGCTATGTTATGGATATGGCTTACAATGTGATGAGTATGCCCCTGCACAAGTATCAGGAGGTGGATTCCTCATTGACGGCCCATAGCTACCGCAATGACTATCTTTATGAGGACACATCCCATCCGACTGCTCCGACGCAAATCGGCCATGAGCATTATACGTATGATGCCAACGGCAACCCAACGTTGGTGGAGGATGACAGCCTCGGTACGACTCGTCAGATGTTCTGGGACGAGGATAACCGTCTGATGGTCTTGTCGGACAATGGAAAGACAAGCCGCTATACCTACAATGCATCGGGCGAGCGTATTGTCAAGAGCCATGGCAATATGGAGGGAGTATATGTAAATGGTGCACCTCAGCGTATCGCCTTCCATGAGACGGATGACTTCACGCTATATCCGGCGAGTATCTTGAGCGTGAGCCGGAATCGTTTCACCAAGCATTACTTCATAGGCAGTCAACGCATCGCCTCCAGGATTGGCGTGGGCAGATTCAATAACGTCTATGGCATCAATGGAAGCCGCGTCACTGCCGGACAGAAGGATTATGCGGCGAGGATGAGCCAGATAGAGGCTCAGAAGGAGGAGTATTACAAGAGCCTCGGTATTGCCCCTGGTGTTCCAACGATGAAGGGCAGCTATGGAGATCCTGAGAACACAGGCGTCGGATATAATTCCATCCTGGCGGAATTGGGCAAGCACGATGTTCCTGAGAACTGGATACAATTGCCAAAGAACGATGGAAAGGGCAACTCAGCAGGGAGTGGCGCAAATGCTACTCCTGGGGTTCCTATTGCTTGGGAAGACCCGAGCAATCCCGAGAATGCCCAACCTGGTTATGGCTATGTCGCTGGTGATACCACAGAATTGGAGGAGACCTTTTATTATCATAGTGACCACCTTGGCTCAACGAGCTATGTTACCGATGAGGATGGTAACATCACGCAGTATGAAGCCTATCTTCCTTATGGTGAGTTGTTGGTCGATGAGCACTCGTCTTCAGAGTCAATGCCGTACAAGTTTAATGGCAAGCAACTCGATGACGAGACTGGACTCTATTACTATGGTGCAAGGTATATGAACCCAGTCACGAGTTTATGGTATGGGGTGGATCCCTTAGTGGAGAAGTTTCCTGCTGAAAGTGTGCATACTTATACACATAACAACCCTGTTAAGTTTATAGATCCAAATGGTAAAGTTGCTTGGATTGCAGTTGGTGCTTTTGCTGGGGGATTAATAAATGCAGGTATTGCAGCATACCAAGGAAAACCCGCTAGAGAGATTGCTGGTGCTGCACTAAGTGGCGCTGTAAGCGGAGCTCTAATTGCAAGTGGTGCTGGTTTTGTGGCAACAGCCGCAGGTGGTACTGTTGCATCTTTAGGAGAAACGTTGCTAGGAAAAGGGCATATAAACAAAAGAGATGTTGCAGAAAGTCTTGTTAGTAATGGTGTAAGTGCAGGTATTGGTACTGGAGTGGGTAAAATTATAGAAAAAGGAGCAACAAAGTTGACGGCAAAGGTTGCAAATAAATATGCATCATCAGTTGTTCGTCAAGCTTTTCGTAAAGAAGTAAAAAGTGAAATCAAAAGAACATTGGGTACAACTTCTGGAAAATATGCAAAACAGCTTGCTAATAGAATGGTTAATCGAAGAGTGAGTGTTAATCGTCAATTTGATAGTCATCTTGTCCTTTGGGGAAAACATGCCACTAATTACTCTGTACAAACAGCAATTGGCGTGGCAGCAGGAAAAATGACACCTTCAATGGTTTCATATGGTTATTCAATTTATAAAAGGTCTACTTCTAATGGCAAAAGATTTTAATATATATACATATCCTACCTGTCTTTCAAGGTTATTGATGATGCTAATACCATTTGCATTATCAGTAGATGATATTATGAATAATCCCCAAAGCGATATGCAAATAGCACTTTTGTTTTCAGTATTTATAATCATTATTTTTATTTATGATTTAGTAAAAACTCGCAATAGAAAAATAGTCATAAATGAGTTGGGCTTACTAATTACAGAAAAGGAAGGAAATATGAAGATTTCATGGAAGGAAATATCGCACATATTTTTTTGTGTGGAACCATTTTGGGGGCTATATGTAAAAATAACTTTTACCAATCGAAGGGATCCTTTAATTATTGAATTTGGAAAAACCAGTTTGTGGAGTGTTAATTTTTATCGTTTTCGGAAAGCCATATTGGCGTTTTCGCATAAAAAGGATATAATAGTTGTAAAATCTAATCAATGGTATCTAAAGCTAATATAAAAAATAAATACACAGATAGAGAAAAGAATTCATGTCTATATTTGGTAACAGCAAGACAAGTTGCTACACCTATAGCAGGTGACGCGTGTTTCATGAAGAGTTACGGAACGATGGAGGGTGTGTATATCAATGGTGCACCACAAGGTATTACCTTCCATGAGACGGATGACTTCACGCTGTATCCTGCGAGTATCTTGAGCGTGAGCCGTAATCGCTTCACCAAGCATTACTTCATAGGCAGTCAGCGCATCGCCTCCAGGATAGGTGTGGGCAGATTCAATAACGTCTATGGCATCAATGGAAGTCGTGTCACTGCCGGACAGAAGGATTATGCGGCGAGGATGAGCCAGATAGAGGCTCAGAAGGAGGAGTATTACAAGAGCCTCGGTATTGCCCCTGGTGTTCCAACGATGAAGGGCAGCTATGGAGATCCTGAGAACACAGGCGTCGGATATAATTCCATCCTGGCGGAATTGGGCAAGCACGATGTTCCTGAGAACTGGATACAATTGCCAAAGAACGATGGAAAGGGCAACTCAGCAGGGAGTGGCGCAAATGCTACTCCTGGGGTTCCTATTGCTTGGGAAGACCCGAGCAATCCCGAGAATGCCCAACCTGGTTATGGCTATGTCGCTGGTGATACCACAGAATTGGAGGAGACCTTTTATTATCATAGTGACCACCTTGGCTCAACGAGCTATGTTACCGATGAGGATGGTAACATCACGCAGTATGAAGCCTATCTTCCTTATGGTGAGTTGTTGGTCGATGAGCACTCGTCTTCAGAGTCAATGCCGTACAAGTTTAATGGCAAGCAACTTGATGACGAGACGGGACTCTATTACTATGGTGCAAGGTATATGAATCCTGTGGCTAGCATTTGGTATGGGGTGGATCCGTTATTAGAGAAAAAAATGCAGGTTTCTCCATACAATTACTGTTTGGATAATCCAATTAGGTTCATAGATTATAGGGGATTATATGAGACGGAAGCTGCTGCTCAAAAAGTAGCAAAACAATATGGGGCAAATTATTATCAAGATAAAAAGTCTAAGCAATGGTATGTTGCAATGGATGAAAGTGGAGAGAAAGCCTATTCTACAGGGGGAACCTTAGTTCGTGATTTTGGACAAACTTTTTTGGAAAAAAGTAGTGGCGCAACAGATATTGGCAGTAATGCATATGGCTTTTTAGAAAAAATGGTAATACCTGGACATAAAAATTATTTTCTAGGAATCAATGGAAAATATTATAGACACCATCCAAATGGAATTACTGGTAGCAGAGTTGGGGCAATTAAAATTTCTAATTATTATAAAAATGTAGGGTGGGTAGCTACTTTTGTTTCTGGCAGTATGTTGATTTCTGACGGTATAATGAAGGACTCCAAAAATAATAATGGCGTGTTTTCTATTGGCTATAATACTCAAAAAGCATCCGTCACAGTAGTCTCAGGAAGTATTGTGAGTTGGGGATGTTCTGCTGTCGGGGCAAAAATTGGAGCTTTTGTTGGAACTGCTATTTGTCCTGGTGTAGGTACAGCTATAGGAGCTGCTGTAGGTGGAGTGGGAGGTTCTATATTGGGCAATGAATTGGGTGTAAATATCGGTTTGAAAATGTTTGATGAAATTAAAAAATAAAAGTATGGAATTATATTGGAACATAACGCTTATATTTATTTATAATATGCTTTGTAAGGCAAGTTTAATTCTTGACAAGTATTCTCCTTTCTCATTGTTGCTCACAATCCTCTTTCATGAACGGAAGATTAGAAAAAATAGAATTGACATAGAGGCTATAAACAAGGCCTCAGTTAATTTTATGAACAACCCAAACTTTGGTATGAACATTAGATATGCTAACTTCTTTATGTTATCATTGCCATTGATACTTTTATGGGGCTGCATGATCTTTTGTATATATTTTTTTTATGAAGGAATTATGCCTAATGAGCATTTATTTGTATCTTTGATACTTGTGTTTATTTGCATTTCTTTCTTAATTAATTATATCTTCTTATGGAAAGATAATAAATATTTATTTTATATGAAAAAGTTTAAGTCAAAAAAAATAGATGCAAAGACAAAATGCATAAGTTTATT
>ERZ791902.925-NODE-925-length-16826-cov-68.272912_pt1 | contig 16826 bp, 8 predicted proteins | sample MGYA00510149_ERZ791902 | MGnify/ENA primary metagenome ERZ791902 (study PRJEB30046, sample SAMN00792060) | human gut metagenome | study: EMG produced TPA metagenomics assembly of the A metagenome-wide association study of gut microbiota in type 2...
GGGGCATCGAGCCCCAAGTTGGCAATGCCGACGCGGGGACGCGTCGCCCCCAGGTGAGGACCCGCCCCCCAATTAGACTGCTAAATTGCAGTTTATGGATAGTAATCTGCATAAAAAAATAACTTCTGCAAGTCTTCACTTGCAGAAGTTATTTTTTTATGCGTTGTATGCCTTGCTTAGTCGTTGCTTAGCAAGCTATTGTTCCAGATAGGGTTTTCACGTTTGTTAGAGAGTGTAGCATTACCTTCGTATTGATTGTCGCTATCCATGTTGACCTGTTTGCCGTCTAATGAGGCGGCTAATATTGTGGTAGCTTCGAGCGTACCTTTTGGCTGCCGTCCTCAGCGCGTCCTCACCTGGGGGCGACGCGTCCCCGCGTCGGCATTGCCAACTTGGGGTCGATACCCCAAGTTGGCAATACTTCTATTAGTGATACTTATGTATTTGCTTGTCAAGGCATCGAGCCTTGACAAGCAAATGCCGACGCGGGGACGCGTCGCCCCCAGGTGAGGGTGCGTCGCTCCATAAAATGTTCGTTGTTCCTCTTACGTATTCTTTTATTCTCCGCATAATCTGCGGAGAATATGCGCGTTATTCTCCGCAAATTAGGTTGAAAAGTGTACATTCTTCTTGATTGGATGGATTTGCGGAAAAGCGCAACTCCTCCAAATGGTATGAAATCAAGGCTCTGTAACGAATTGTGTGAGCAAAAAAATCCCCTTTGTCCCACGCGAGTGGGGCAAAGGGGATTTTTTTAGTTATATGTGTTTATCAATGCTTACTTCTGCAAGCGCTTCTTACCATTCTGAATAACGGGGCCGCGCTCGGTGCGGTCGGTGCGGATACCCTTCAGGTTGTAAATAGGCGCCTTGTCAGCGGCAGCGTCGATGGTCACATCGTTAATGCCAGTCGTCATGACACGAACAACGTTAGAGCCGACTTCGCCATAGTCGGGATAGATAGCCTTCACTTGATATTCGTAGTAACGACCCGCATGTGTCTCAGCATCGAGGTAAGTCGTAGCATCTGTGCCGAGCGGTGTAGCGTTGATGCGTTCACCATTGCAGTAGATGTTGTAACCAGCAAAGAAGCTGGCAGGTTGAGCTGCGTCGAGGGCAACACCCTTCAATGTCTCAGCCTTGGCAGCGGGTTGCGCTGCTGCATAGCGTTCAGCCGTAGCGTTGAGGTGAGCTGTAGGAGCTGCCTTCACGTTGTCAGCATAAGGCTGGAGCATAATAGAGATGTTCCAGTTGCCCTCAATGTCGTTGTCGCTCAAGGTAGTCCAAGTCGTGCCGTCGGTAGAGTAGAGGTTACCCTTACCGCCTTTGGCAGGACCAGCATCGTAGCCTAAGGGTACGGTGATGCTGTTGTGTTCAACGTAAACTACTGCACGCAACTTCTTGCTTGCGTCCACCTTGAAAGGCTTGTCAAGACGCACGGTGTTGAAGGCGTACTGACGGAGGTCGGTAGCATACTTCTCAAACACGAGGTCTTTGTCCTCATAGAGTTGAACGTAGAGCACGTCAGGCACTTGGTTGATGTAGAACTTCACTTCAGAGACGCTTAATGCGTCGTAGCCCTTGAGGTCGTCCGTTCCAAACTCAACGCCAGCGTAGTACTGACCACCACTGGGCAGACCTGCAGCATTGTCGCAAACGCCGTTGTGCCAACGCAATTCTGTAGCATCGCCTAAGGCAGGAACACTCCAAGTGAGTTCGTTGCCCTTGTCGCTTTGTACGACAGAGAGTGTACCTGGTTGTTGATAGCCATTGGTGTAGTTAACGTTTGCAATGGCTGGTTCGCTCAGTTCGCTGATAGCCGAACTATTGTAGTAAGCCACAACTTGATACTTATACGTACCTGGCAAGAGGTTGTGGTCCGTATAGTTAGGTCCAGCTACAGGTTCATCGTTCAACTTCGTGCCGTCGCGATAGATGTCGTAGCCATAGATGTCGCCCAACTTATCGGTATGAATGCTAATGGCATCGATATACTGAGCGGCGTGGCTCGTGTTGACGCGCAATATCACGTACTTGCTCTCAGCAGGCAGCGTGAGCGCGAACTGTTGCCAAGCCTCAGTCGTCGAGAAGCGGCCACGGTTGATGAAGTCAGCAGCCTCCGTGCCGTCGTTAGAGGAGAGCACTTGTATCTCGCCATTGCCTTCGCTCGTCAAGCCATTGCGTGCCATAAAGCTGAAGGCAAATGGAGCAGCGTATTCCTTACCCACGGGGATAATCAATTCAGCCTTGTCCTCAGCAGCAGCGCAGAGCGCCTTGTCGCCTTGAACGGCATCGTCGGTCGTCACCTTAAAGAGACCGCCCTTGTTCGTCCAACCCATTTGTGAGAAGGCCTTGCCAACGGTTTGATCTTCAAAACTTTCGTACGTATCGGCCACCAGCGTGGTGGGGTCAATCATCGTAACGTTCACGTCGTAGCCGTAAGAGGCTGCGCGTGCTTTCACGTCAGAGGCAACGGCGCCCTGACCTGTTTCAGTAATCGTTACGCTAACGGGCGCTGTGCGCTCAGAGACCGTACCGTCGATGTAGACCGTCTCAATCTCGTAAGCGTATGTACCCGGAGTGCTCTCAAGGTCAGCGTAAGCACGTTGAGCTAAAGGAGCATCGTTCAGTTTCGTACCATTGCGGTAGATGTTGTAGCCGCTGAGGCCCTTCACCGAACCGAGGTCGAAGTAGAAGTAACGCGTACCTGTACCCTCTTGCAAAGCAGCCACTAAGAGCGTGTAACCCTCTTGGGTATGGATAACCGACATACCACCGGCTGAGGCTGACTCACTGGGTTTGATAGGCGCATAGTTGCCCAAGCTGGTGTGCCAGAGTTGCGTGCCAGAGGTGAAGTCGTAAGCACAGAGTTCGTACTTGTTGTTATAACCCTGTTCGAAGGTGTAGATAACGCCATTGTAGTAAGCCGAACCCGCAGCGCCCTTCAGCATAGGACCCGTGCCGAGTTTCGCACCGCGCAATGAAGTGTAGATACTGGTTTCCCAGTCGCCCACCTCAAAGCCACCACGACCATTATCGAGGTTGGGAATGTAAGCAATGTGACGGCCAATCTCAGAGATAGAGATTTCGTCCGTTATCTCTTGCTTATCCATGTCGATGACATAGAGCGTAGAACCGTTGGCCGTAGCGTAGAAGTTTGTACCGTCGTAGGTGAGGTTGCGGAAACCCGTGGTCAAGTTAGAAGGCACGGCCAAGGTGAAGCTGGTATCGAAAGTACCGTCCATGGTGTAACGGTTGATGATACCCGTTGACGAATACTTCGTTGTATAGATGTACTTGCCGTCAGAAGCAATACCCATTTCGCCAGTGTAAGCCGCCTTAAACTGACCCACGTATTCGGGACAACCATCAGGCGTGATGTTAGCCTGTGGTGTGAGGTCGGTGGGAAGCGTGCAAGCTTTGGCTACAGGAATGCTCCAACGGAGGTCGACGCGGTGGTTGCGTACAACGTTGGCATTGACCGTAGTAGGTGCCATAGCAGCGTCGAGGCTGATGCGTTCTACCTTTGCAGCATTGCTAACGTTTGATTCTGTACCGCCTTCGTAGGCAGAAGCTATGGTGTAGCTGTACGTGCCAGCCTCGGTGACGTCTTCCGTATAAGAAGTAGTCGTAGAAGTACCCACCTTCTGTCCATTGCGATAAACGACGTAGCCAGTAGGTTGCGTTTCGTTGTAGTCAGCAACGGGAGCGAAGTGAGCAGCCACATTGAAGTTGGTGCTTTCGAAACCAGCATACGATGCGGGGAACCACTCGCGGCCGTCGAGCGACATGAGGTTGCTCTTGCCGTCGATAGACGTAGCGGTGTGCGTACCCATCGGCTTGAGGTTGGCATCGTGAGCTATGAGCAACGTGATGTAGTAAGTGCAACCACGTTCGATAGTGACGGGCTTGTTCAACTTAAAGTTAGAGAACTCACCATACTTAATTAAGTCGTCGCTAATACGCGTAGACTGTACGCGCTTGCCGTCCTTGTAGATGTTGACAGAGAGTGCTGTAACGTGTTCCTTAATAAATGCTTGTACAGAGTCAATCTGCATACCACGATAAGGAGCGAGGTCGTCAGCGTCAAGGGCGATACCAGCGTAGAAGAATCCACCTTCTGTCACGCCTATAGCGTCGTCGCTCTTGCCCTCGTCGAAGCGAATCATCGTACTCTTCGTGAGCAATGAAGAGGGGTCTTCCCAATTTAGCGTCACGTGTTTGTTGAGCGTAATGTTGGCCGTAAGGTTGTTAGGCGCAAAGTAAGGTTCGCCCACCTTCACTTGTACGTTTGCCGTATCGCTGAGCGTAGAGGCATTGTCGCCGTAGAGTGCCTGAACAGCGTAAGCGTAAGTGCCACGCACCAACTTCGTGTCAGTAAAGGTTGTGTTAGCAGTTTCGCCCACCTTCACGTCGTTGCGATAGATAGCGTAGCCCGTAGGTTGTACACCAGCCGCAGCTTGCCATGCGAGCGTAGCGCTTGACTCACCCTCAGCCGTAGCCGTGAGCTGTACGGGACGTGGGTAAGCAGCTGCCTCAGTAGCGGTGAGGTTGAGGCTGATGTCGTGATTGTCGGCCAGTGTAGGAATAGAGTTGAAAGTCAACGTTGTGCTATTCTGCTCATTCAACTGCACGCTGCGTGCGTCAAAGTCGAGTGTGATCGTTTGCTTCTCGCCCGCTTTGAGTGTACCAACCAGCGGAGAGGCCTTTACCCATGGATCGATGTCGGCCAAGGTGTAGGCAAAGATGCGAGAAGGAGATTGTTGCAAAATACCGACCAAAGAGAGTTTGCCGTTGACCAAAGTCGTGGTGCAGTCAATACCGACGAGGTTGTTTTCACCCGTAGTGAGTGAACCCGTCTTGTAACCCGGAATGTCGATAGCAGAGTGTTCTTCCGCTACGACACGACGATTGTTCAGGTCGTATTGTTTGATTGTTACCTTATCGACCGTGTTAAGGCCCGACGTAACGAGGTCACTCATCCAGAGGTAAGGCCCACCAGGAGTAACATTGTCGAAGGCTGTACCAAATACGTCCATGCTCACGAGGTTGTTCAACTTATAGAAATCAAGCGTTACCTCGCCCTTGCGGTTAACACGACCTAAGGTGTTGTAATCACCTACCCAGAACTCGTCGGTGCGGGGGTCGTGAGCGATGTGTGTTACGCAGAGGTCAGCCTCTGAAGGAATGTCAATCGTGCTAACGAGGCGCTTGTTGCGCAAGTCAAGCTCGAAGATGCGGTTCTTGCGGTCAGAGCCGTAGAAGTACTTACCATCGAAAGTAAGGTCATTTACAGCATAGTACATGCCCGGTACAGAGAACTCTTCAAGGAAGTGGCCCTCGCGGTCGTACTTAAAGAACTTGCCCAAGAAGAAGTTTGACGAAGTGTAGAAGTTTTCACCGTCAAAGGTCACGCTGCTCTGCATATCGCCCGAAGCATCGAAAGCCTGCGTCACGTCCCAACGATGTTCGGTCGTTCCGCTTTGCGGCTTTGGCGTAGGGATGAAGTTGTACTGCAAGTCGCCGTCGCCAGTATTCTCAATAGTAAAGGTCTTCTGCGTCAAAGCCTCCAATGCGCTCTGTTGGTTAATGGTCTGTTCAGAGATGTTGAGCACAGGGTGTGTGAGGTTAGCCGTGAAGGTGGTGCCACTGTTGGCGTCCAACTTCCATTCCGTAGTCAAGAAGTTATAACCTGCTGCTTCGGCCGTAACGGTATAAGTGCCTTCTTCCATGCGAGGCAGGCTGATATTGCCGTTGGCGTCAGATGTCTCGGTGTAAGAAGCACCATTGTCGGCCGTCATCTTCACCAAGCAGTTGGCTACGGGGTGGCCCGCATTGAGCGTCTTAATCGTAGTAGCGTGCGTAGTGGGGTTCCATATCTTCACGTCGTCAACGAACCAGTAGTTGACGTAGCGTGCATCGTTACCCCAAGCGCGGAAACGAATCTTAAACAAGTGGTTGTTGGCCAGATACTTGTTCAAGGGGAACTCGTAAGTGCGCCAGCTGAACGAACCTACGTCGTTCTTAATGCTGTCCACCTGCGTCCAAGTGTTGCCACCGTCGGTCGAAATCTCAGTGGCGAGCACACTGTACAGTCCGCTTACGGCATACTTTAAGTTGTAGTCAAGACGAACTTCGTAGCGTATCCACGTATTGTCGGGGTTGGGCGTATTGAGTTCGCGTGTGACAAGACTCTGTGAGTAGTCAGCCATACTTGAGTAAGGATAGCAAGCAGAGAAGTCTACCAAGCCGTAAGCATAGTAGTCGCTCTTCCACTTATTCTCCTCGCCCGCCTTAGTGGTGGGGCGGCTCCAACGTGTAGAGTCAATGGTGTTGTCGTCAAAGTCATCGAAGAAGGGGAGCAAGCGCACGTCGGGCACTTCAACGCTGAGGGCCTCAGACATATCGCCTACCGTATTGTCCGTCATGACGGGTTGCACGGTGTAACTATAAGTGCGATAGTCGGGTACGTTGTCGGTAGCGTAAACGGCCTTGATTAACTCCGTGTTCACCTTCTCGCCGTCACGATAGAGGTTGAAACCTGCTAAGCGAGCGTCGGTAGAGGTAGCGCGAGCGGCTACTCTCGGACGCACTTGGTTCGTGCCGATGAAGATGTCGTCGAGCATAAACATAAACGCGTTGTTCGAAACGCAGTTGATGCAGACGTATTTGGCTTCTTTCGGAATGCGGTATTCAAACAGCGTCCAGTCGAGAGGAGCCTCGGTATAGTCGCCACCCTGTACGAAGGTGAAGTCAGAAGGACGTGTGCCCGTAGTAGAGTAACCTACCTTGAAGCGTTCCAGCCCCCAGGTGTCCTTATAACTCTTGGCGCGGAAACTGATTTGGAAGTCGCTCTTGAAGTTGAGTGCGGGCGAAATGATAAAGTCATTGTTGCCACCGTCAACGGTAAAGTCTACCAACATCTTATTGCCCGAGAAGGGTTGAACGGCAGGGTAAGTGCCAGTAGAAGGCGATGTCTTTGACGGATTAAACACGATGAAAGCCATCTTTTGTCCCTGATTGGGGAAAGAGGCTGCCGTCCACGTGTACGTTTTAGCATTATCGGCGTCGATGTAAGTCCAACCCGTCGTACCTGGCGAGTTGATGACAAAGTCGCTATGGCCTTCAAAGTCCTCGAATATACCGTCAGTGGCTTCAGGACTATTCCAGCGCAGCGTGACCGCCTTATTGTTAATGCTCGAAAGTTGGGGCACTACCTTGTCGAGTGCCTGCGCTTTCGCTGCATTAGCTGTAGCTGTTATCGCATACTTTTGTGCCGATGGGGGGGCGGTGGGCTGTTGAGGCTTCACCTTGCCCACCTGCTGTGCCAACACGGGAGTGGCCAACAGGGCGAGTATGCTGAATAGAAGTTGTTTCATTCTTTTCTTTTATATTGGTTGTTTTTGGGTTGACAAGTTAACGAGTAAACAAGTTGATGGGTAAGTTTGTTTTTTTTGTTGACAGAGGTTAACGAGTAAACAAGTTGACGGGTAAGTTTGTCTTTATTATATAAGGTAACTTACCTGTTAACTCGTCAACTCGTCAACTTGTCAACCCAAGAAACTTTATTGTTTAACAATCACCACTCCTTCGTAGCCGTTCAGCTTAACGGCTGCATGGGCTGCGGTAGGAACGAAGCGGAGCAACTCACGGCCGTCGGTAGCATAAAGCGTAACAGCCTTGTTGGGAGTTAAGCCAGCTAACGTAACAATGCCTTCTTTGCAGAGAGCACGAACGGGAACGAGTGAGGCCTCGCCGTTGGTGGTCACGTCGGTAATGCCCGTAGCTTCTGCGTCGTAAATGGCGGGGACAGAAGATTCGTAGTAGAGCATACCATCGCCTGCGGTGACGATGAAGCGGTAACGACCTGTGTTGAACTCACCTGGAGTCGTTTCGTTGATAGTGACTTGCGTGTCGCGGCCATTGTTGCCAGAAGCACCCATTGCCAACGTGTCGAGCACAACACCATCGTTGTAGGTCAGACTAAAGTTGGTGATGTTGACCAAGCGGCCTCCAAAGTCGCAGACCATGCGCAAGCGTTTGTAGGTCTTGCCCTTCATGTAAGTACTGAGGTCGACAGCAGTACCGTCGGCATCAACACTATTGATGCGTTGCAACTCACCAATGCGCGTCCACGTCTGGCCATTGTCGTTAGAACCTTCTACGCCAAAGGTAGAAGTTCCGCGTGGCCCGCCCGACTTCAGTACGTACTGAATGTTGGTAATGCCGTCGGGGTAATCAATGGTTTGAACCGTTCCGCTACCCGTGAAGTACATCGTACCTGTGCCGAGTGAAACCTCACCTACGGCGTCGGTCACGTCGCTTTCGGGCAAGAATTTAGCCGTAACGTTCTTCTTGTCTGTTTCCTTATAGAACTCAAGGAAGTAAGTAGAAGCATTCTTTACTTCATTCCACTCTGCGTGTAAGGCATCGCCTTGACGGCCGAAGGTGGTAATGACGGGTTGCTCCAAGCGTTGCGTCATCATAATGCCCCATAGCCAAAGAGAACTCTGCATACGTTCAGAGGTGCAAACCAAGGCCACGTAAACGTCCTTGCCAGCAAAGTCGCTGAGGTCAACCTCGTCGACGGCCATGGCACCAAATTGGTCGGCCAATGAGAATTGCTTTACCAAGTGGAAGTCGCTCACCTCGCGTGAACGAGTAGAAACGTACACGTCAAGCTTTTCAACGTATGAGGGGTCCATTACACCGCGCAAGATGTAAAGGCCACCGCGTTCGGGCACGTGCAACTTCTCAGAGATAAGCCAATCGTTACCATTGTTCCAGTAGTCGCCCGTATAGACCATAGCCTGTGTGCTCGCATCGTAGTTCCACGTGTTGGCATCGTTGTTTTGGTCGACAATGCGCCAATAACTCAAGCCGCCGTCAACGTCGGTTTCGTCGAACGTGAGCGAAAGCGGAGCTTGCAACGGCGTGTGCTCCGTCTTAACCGGTAGGGCAGCGCCATAGACGGTGGTACCGTCGGCCAAGGTCATGTAAGCACGCACGTAGTAGAGCGTAGCGGGTTCCAAATTGTCAATTGTCAGCTCAGCCGTGTTGGTCGTAGCTACTGCCTTGTGTTCGCTATCAGAAGGGTCGAGGGTAGGTTCTTCGGTAGCGTCGCTCCAGCAGAACCCCATCTCCTTGATGTCTTGTGTAGCCTTACCAACCTTTGCCTTTACGGTAATGGTGGTAGAAGCAATGTCAGCGTAACCTACGGGTTGCGTTTCGATGCTTGATTGCTCCGTAGCGCCGCCCTTCACTTGGAAGAAGACGAGACCGTTATCTTCGCGAATGTTGGTAATCGGGGTGCGTACCTTGTCGCCCAACCAGTTGTAATAGTCAGTGAAAGAGGTTACGCCCGAAGTGCCAGGATAGGTGTCGCCCTTACGCGTGTTGGTGTCGTCAATGCCGTCGGCCGGTACGATGTACATACAGCGGTGGCGCGCATTGTTGTTAGGCCCGTTTACACTCCAATATTTGTTCACCATACTCTTGGTATAGTCTAAGTGGTAGATTAAGAGGCCGTGATAAGGAATGTAGCTATCCCAACCCGTCTTTTGACGATTTTCGAACACGTACCATTCGTAGCCCTCATCGTCGCTGAGTCCAGGGCGTGCGTCAACGTAAGCAGCCGTGTTGCTGGTCATGATAGGAAGGGTAACGTCTTCAGCTTGGCTGAGTTGGTGAAGGTCCTCCTTCTTGATCCAGCCCATTTGCAAGCGTTCAAAGGTCATGAGGGCTGCTGGGGTGCGGCTATTGTTGTTGTAGCTACCTGAGGCATAGAGGCTGTAAGCTCCTGGGTCGATACCGATACCACCGTCGTAGTCGTCGGTGTCGTACATATCTTTCAGACCTAAGATGTGGCCAAACTCGTGGGTAAACGTACCGATACCGTCCATGTTGATGCCCGAAGCGCCTACCAACTCGGCCGAGACAGAGTAGTTGTTGACACGAATGCCGTCGATCTCTATCGAAAGGTCTTCGTCGCTTGTCTTGAGGCGGTAAGAGTGAGGCCACATATCTTTGTCATCGCCTGATGAGGCTTGACTGTAACCACCGATTACGACGTTGATGTTGTCCATATAGCCATCACCGTCGTTGTCGAACTTAGAGAAGTCTATCTCAGGGTGGTCGGCTTTGGCCTTCTGTGCAGCCTCAATGACGAGGGCTTGCGGGTTGACGTCGTTACCCGTGCCACCGAGGTCGGCAGCGTAGTAGGTGCGTTCGTGGTCGAGCGTGTAAGGCCCTACTACGGTGAAGTTGGGCACGAACTGTCCCATAGAGTTGTCACGATAGTAGTCTTTGACCGAACCTGTACCGCCATTCTTGCTATAGCCCTTTTCGTTGAGCCAAGCGTCGAAGTCGCTATCGGTGAAGTGGAACTCGCCGTCGGCATACTTTACCAACACAACGAGGTATTCACTCTCTTTGGCTTCGCCCGTTTGGGCATCGACTTTGCGGCTTCGCACGCTAGCGGGAAGCGTTTGACCGACGGTCATGGGTTGCACGTTGCCGCGCAATGATTTGAGCCATTCCGCGTCCGTCTCTTTGCGAATGGGGCGCAAGGTGCTGAGAAACTGGTTGTCGGCAGCCGAACGCTTATCAGCATTCAGTGCGCGACGAGCTGTCAGTTTGCGCGTGCCTTGTGAGGCATCGGTCTGCACATACTTGAAGTATCCGTCCTTGTCGCGCTGAATAAGGAAGCCGTCGGTGGTGGTGATGTAGTGAAAGTTCTCATCACCATGTACGCGGATGACCAAGGTCGTTCCGTCGGGTTGCTTTACGGTGATGGGCTTCGGACTTGCCTTAATGGCCCATGCCGTACCCGATGAAGCTACCAACAGTCCAGCTGCAAGCAGATACCGAGTGAGGTGTTTGTTCATAAAAAATGAATTTGTTATATATTTTGGTTGATTTTCAATTAAAACTCACATAGGGGGTAAAGCAAACGTAAATTTGCCTTGCCCCCAATGTGTTTCATAGGTTGGATTGATGTTCTGAGTTTTAAGTTTAATGAGTTTAGGGAGTTTAATAAGTTTAGGGAGTTTAATGAGTTTAGGGAGTTTAATCAGACCGCGTGTTAGAAAGTACGCGTTACGTAGGGGTAAACTTATTAAACTTATAAACTCATTAAACTCATAAACTCATTAAACTCATCAACCTTACTTTACAGTTACTTTCACCGTCTTGCCGCTATTGGTGCGAACTACGTAAACGCCCTTAGGCACGTTGACGTTGCCCTTGCCCTTAGCTACTACGCGTCCGGTGATGTCGAACACTTCGATGCCTTCGCCGTTAACGCCTTCAATCTGGCCATTAGCCGTGTTGACAAGACAAGTGTCTTTAGCTACTTGGTCGATGCCTGTAACGTCGGTTTTAAACGCTGCCGTAGCCGTGTAGCCGCTGCTAGCTTGTGTTACCTTAATCAGGTAAACGCCTGCTTTGGCTTGTTCGCCATCGATGGTGTAAGTCATCTTGTAGCCAGAACCGTCGTATTGATATTGAGAAGAAGTGAGATAGCTACCAGTAGGCATGCCGTTGGCATCTGTTGCGTAGAGTTCACCGTTCCAATAGTTAGATGATGAAATGATCAAGTCGCCTACGCCAGCGTTTACGCTATACCAAATGGGGGCGTTGTAGCTGGCAGCCTTCATTTCGAAATCGCCAGCTTGGAGCTCGATAGGCATAGAAGCATCTTCGCCGCGCTCAATGTCGCGCTTGATGATGTTGACGGGTGTTTCGCCATTGGTGGCATATACCTGAATGAGGTAACGGCCCGTTGGATTGTCTTTGCCATTTACAACGAATTTGAGTACGGCTTGGCTAATGTTGGTCGTGTTATCGTAGTTAGTCGAAGCACTGGCAACAGCCGAACCTGTTTGGTTGCCTTGGTCATCGGTAGCATAAGCATCGGCACCAATATAGGTATTGTGAACTTGTCCGTCGTTAGGATCGTAAGTCGGTGTCTCGATGATGCAAACCCCCGTCTGCTTGGCATTAATGCTGAGCCAAATAGGAGTGGTGCGTGAAACGTCAGAAGGTAAGGTGTAAGAGTCGAGTTCGGTCAAGTCGATAGCTGTGGCAGCCGTTTCGCCAGGTTGCGGGTCGGCCATCTTAAAGCTCAAGTTAATACCTTGTTGAGCGTCTTTCAATACAACGTTTACGTATACTTGATCGCCTTCGTTGACAAAGATAGAGCCTTCGAATACGTTAATCGATGCAGAACCCATCGACTTAGAGCTCACGAAGTTTTGCTTCTGACCGTTCTTGCCTACTTGAACGTAAAGCGCGTTCTGACCCAAACCAGCAGTCATGTTTGACGAAACGGTCAACTTGCCGCTCTTCGGAGCAGTGTAAACGTACCAATTGTCAATGGCCTTGGTGGGGAGAGATATAGCTGCGGCATCACCTTCGCCTACGACTTCGATAGGATTGTCAATCGATTCTCCTTTTGTAAAATCTTCCAAAGAGAGGTAGAAGGTGGAGCCTTCTTCGGTCATACCGCTAATCTTGATAATTACGGGTTGACCTGCTTCCACTTTAGCTTTGGTAATAAAGCCAGAATTTACGGCATCGTACTTGCTCTGCCCATAAGTGTCTTTCCAAAACTCAACGTTAATCGTAGGTTCGGTGTCGATGGTCAACCAACCAGCTTTAGTAGGAGTGTAGGTGAAGTAGGTGTCGGAAGTCTTTTCAATGGTGTTGTCGCCCTCATTGGCCGTAAGTGGCTTTGAAGCGATGTCACCGTCTTTAACCTCAGATACGCCATAGTTGAAGCTAAAGGCATTCTTACCTTCGTCACACTTCCATGCAATGATATAGGTAGTCTCTTCAGCGTAAGTCTCAACCATTTGGCGGAAACCATTGCGGCCGCTCGTTACAGAGTAGTTGCCTTGAGAGTCCTTTGTGTAAAGGTAGACTGTCGTTTGGGTAGCACTCTCGTTCGTCGAAATGCCGCTGGGTGCATTAACCGTGATGAAGTGCTGTCCTTTAGGAACGGTGATACTATAATAATAAGTACCATTGCTTTCGGGCACGGTCTCGGTACCACCGTTAGCATTCAGTGCGATAGGATTGTTGAACGTATCGCCAGCCTTAGCAGCTTCGAGCGTTAAAGAGAACTTGTTATCAGCGTCAGCAGCATTGGCACGTTCGATACATATATAATAGGTAGTGCCTGCAGTCGCTTCAAAGCGAAGATCAAACTTACCTGTTACGCTGGTGATAGGCTGATCGTAGGTGATTTGGTATGCTTGGTTGTAAACCTTAATCGTACCGCCAGCCAAGTCAGCATCAGACGTGAGGCTAACGAAGCCTGCTTGTGACGGAGTGAAGGTGTACCAAGTCTTGCCTACCTCTTTAGAGAGAACGTTTGCATCGCCTTCTTCAGCCTTAATAGCTACGTCGTAGCTTGAGCCTTGTTTTACAACAACCTCATCGAAGGTAGCAAACAATGGGCTGTAGTTGGTTACGCGAATGTAGTAAGTCTTGCCTGCTTCAACGTTTACCTTGCCTACGTAAGTGCTTACGCCATTTACGTATTGGCTGTTGACATTGAATGAAGTAGGTGTGCCGTCTTCGCCCTCTTGAATGGTGGCGTCCATTACGTAGCCTTCGAAAGTCATCTGCAGTACGTCGTTGTTCGTAGCAGTATATTTAATATAGGTGGGCTTGTTGTCATAGCCACCATAGCTATTTGCTTCGCGGTTTTGAGGTACAAAGAAACGGTTTTTGCCGCCTTCAATGGCCGTAGCAATCGTTGAACCGTCAATATTGGCAGCCTTTGAGGTAGCGCTGAAGCTAACGTTCTGGTCGCTTGTCATAGCAACGAGATAGATTGTTTGGCCTGCCTTAACGGGTACAACCATGGTTTTGCCATTATTCTCGTTGGCATAAGAGATGACATTGCTTGATGTGCCGTCAGTAGTGGGCAAGAAGCTACCGTTAAAGTCCTTGTTGATGTAAAGTAACTGGTCAGCATCGGCAGTGTACTTAAAGTAAAGGGTAGCGTAGCTGGCTTCAGCTTGTACGTAGCTGTTGTTGCCTTCTGTTACCTCTTGTGCGGTTTCAATCGTTGTTTGTGCGTTTGCGCAAAGAGCAGCAAGCCCCATCGCGCCAAAGAGTAATGGTCTTTTCATAAGCATATATGATTTTGTGTTCGCTCTTCTGTTTTCTTAGTTAACTCATCAATTCGTTAACTCGTCAACTATCATATCTAACAAATTGACACCGCAAATATACCACGCTTTTGTATGTTTTCACAAATTATAAGGGGGATATAAAGGGGATATCTTATTTTTGTAATTATATGCAGTGCTTGTTGTATTGCGCTGATAATCAATGAATAATAAAATATGTATGGCGAAATAGGAGGGGATAATGCTATAAAAAGCATCAAATGTAGATCGTTTTATTATGAAATATCATTTTGCAATTTCTTTAAGCCTATTGCGCCAAAGTGTAAATATTATGCAACTTTTCTTTTCATCTCGCAAATAATGCCTACATTTGTCCGTAAATGACTGATTAAAGTCTAAGAATGCGTAAATATCCCCCAATTCATCGCAAAATATTTCCCTAATGTATTACTATTTAAGGTTCAACATACAGCAGCTGTTCCGTTTCGTAATGTTTAGCAGTTGGTTGGTGCTTTTACCCCTCACGACGTGGGGTGAGAGCAGCGACACGGCACGCTCGTTGGTGCGGCAAGCCGCCGATGCAGCGGTGAAGAAAGACTACCGCCGTTCGTCCGAACTTCTGCTCCGCGCTCGCACCGAGGCAGAGCGCGTTACCGACTACGAGCAGCTCTTTTGGGTATATACCAACTTAGGCATCAACCAAGCCGAGTTGCTCAATTATGCTGATGCGTTGCAGAACTTTACGCAAGCCTATCAGATTGCTACGCAACACCTCGATAAGCGCAAGGTGCTGAGCATTCGCAATAATATAGCGGGCCTTTACATGATGAATGGCGAAAAAGCCAAAGCTCTCTCTGAATACCAACACATCTATCACGACCTCAAACGCGGAAAAGATAACGTTTTCATCGGAGGTTGTGCCCTCAATATCGCCACTTTGTTGATAGACGACCGACAATGTAAGAAGGCGCTCCCCTTCATCGAAGAGGCCGAACGCTTATTAGGGCGCGATGTGGAGAATAAACCCTCATTAGTAGCTCTCCGCATGGACTACCTGTTGCAGATGGGGCGTGCGGAAGTCGCTTATGATTTGGTGAAAGGGGTACAGCAGAAATATCCCGATTTATCCGTTCACCCCGATCTCTTGCTCTGCCAAGCGCGTACGGCGCAAGCTACGGGACGCGCTGATGAGGCCGTGGCAGCAGCGCAGCGTATCTTGCTGACCAAGGGTGGGGTGGATTTGTCGATGAAAAGGTCGGTTTTTGAACTTTTAGCCTCGGCTTATACGCTATTGAATGACTTCCCGCAGGCTTTGGCTTGTAAAGACTCCGTGGTGAGAACTGCCGACAAACTCTCCAACGTCACGGGGCAGAAACTCTTCGAAGCGCGACAGATTCAGTTCGACATCTGGCAGAAGCAGCAAGAAATCGACACTTATCGTAGTCAGCACCGCTTGGAGTTGGCCTTGATGTTGGTAGCTGTAGTGGCATGTGCCATTTTGGTGTGGGCCTTGTGGGTGCAGAAGCGTAATAGTCGGCAGCAACGTCGTTTGGCGGCACTTGAATTGGAACGCGAGCAGGAGCGTCGTGAACTTTTGCAACATCGCTTGGCTGACGAACAGGCTGAGCAACAAGCCAGCCAGCGCACTATTGAGCAGCGCAGTCGTGAACTCATGTCGAAGGCCCTGCAAGCGGCCAACCGCACCGATGCCCTGCGAGATCTCATTCATGCGCTTGAAGCGAATGATGTGTTTAGCAAGACGAATGATGCCGCCCTCAAGCGCACGCTCAGTGCCTTGCGACACCAGTTAGATGCCTCAGTAGAGTGGAAGGACTTTACCACTTACTTTGAGCAGTCAAACGCTCAGTTTATCGAAACCTTAAAGGCGCGTCACCCCGATCTCTCGCCCAGCGACATACGTTTTCTCTCGCTCCTCTATATCAACCTATCGTCAAAAGAAATTGCCCTCTTACTCAATATTACCCCCGAATATTGCAAGAAGAAGCGCCAGCGCATGGCTCGCAAGTTAGGCCTAACCGACTCTCGTGAGCTATATAAGTATTTGACAGGGTTGTGAGGTGAAACGCAATGTTACCCACACAATCCGTTATAGAATCCCAAAATTGAATACCTACTTACTTATTTTATTTAATAAGTATTCTATTAAGCGTTGAATTAGTTTTCCCAATTTAGGAGCAAATATACCTGCTAATAACATAGAGGGCAATATATAAATAGCTATAAAAACGAATAAATTCATAGGTATTTGGATTTTATGTAACGATAAAAAAATAACTTGGTACAAAATGCGAAGCAGATTTACACCTAACGACATAGTTTCGGAAAAGTTTAAAACTATATCCTTTAACCATGTATTGCTTTATACCTTTTGCAATCGATTGCAAAAATAGATAGAATTTTGCTGAAAAATGAAATGCATTTCATTTTTCATATTAAAGTTGTGTATAATAAACTGCAATTTATCGGCCTAATTGGGGGAACGCATCCTAACCTGGGGGCGACGCGTCCCCGCGTCGGTATTGCCATGTTGGGGCTCGAGGCCCCAACATGGCAATGCTTTAAATAGAAGAGCATTTGCTTGTCAAGGTATCGAGCCTTGACAAGCAAATACCGACGCGGGGACGAGGCTGCTGATAAAATAGCGGTTTATAGAGTTAAAGTCTTC
>ERZ791902.927-NODE-927-length-16642-cov-5.069271_pt1 | contig 16642 bp, 11 predicted proteins | sample MGYA00510149_ERZ791902 | MGnify/ENA primary metagenome ERZ791902 (study PRJEB30046, sample SAMN00792060) | human gut metagenome | study: EMG produced TPA metagenomics assembly of the A metagenome-wide association study of gut microbiota in type 2...
CGACTCATAAATCTACCCTTAATCGTGTATTGGATGATAGTTGCGGATTTTAGGTGAAATATCTACTAAAACGTTTCCTCATTTAGAAATAAAAGTTTAATTTTGCAGCAAATAACGAAACTTTTGATATGAATGATACTGAAAATATGACCTTTGAGAAGGCTTCTGAGGCTCTCGTCCAGGAGATGAAGGCGGGATTGGACCAACTTCGTGCTCGCTTCGCGGGACAGACGGTCAACTGGTCTAGCTTGCAGGAGCGACTGACGAAAGTCATCTCCAATGACGATGAAACTTTGTCTTGCCATCCTGAGGTTGTGGAAGTGCGACCTCGTGAGCTGGAATGCGATGTTGTGAGATTCCAAAACAACAAGGAGAAATGGGTGGCATTGGTCGGTCTGCTCAATGGGCATCCTTACGAAATCTTCACGGGATTGCAAGACGACGAGGAGGGCATCATGCTTCCGAAGTCGGTGACCAAGGGTAAAATCGTGAAGACCGTGCTCGGCGAGGGCAACAAGAGATATGATTTCCAGTTTGTCAACAAGCGTGGATATAAGATAACCGTCGAGGGATTGAGCGAGAAGTTCAACCCTGAGTATTGGAACTATGCCAAGTTGATTTCCGGTGTGCTCCGTTATCGCATGCCTATCAAGCACGTCATCAAGTTGGTCAGCCAGTTGCAGCTTACTTCCGAGAGCATCAACACTTGGAAGGTGGGCGTGGAGCGTGCGCTGAAGAACTATCTCAAGGACGATGAGAAGGTAAAATATGACGAAAGCTTGGCTAAGTTGGACAACGAAGTGAAGGGTGAGGCTAGCAAGGAAATAGGAGAAGGCGTATGAAACTGAAAGAAAGTTACATCGTATTGCAAGACCTCCGCTTCCATGCCTATCATGGCGTATTGCCACAGGAGCGGCTCACTGGCAATGACTATGTGGTCAACTTGCGTATCGGGTACGACATCGGCGATGCGATGCTGAGCGATGATGTCAATGATACGCTCAATTATGCCGAGGTGTATCAACTCGTATCGCAAGAGATGGCAGTGCCCAGTGGTTTGATAGAGCGTGTGGCAGGCAGAATCGGCGACCGCCTCTTCAGACTTTTCCCTAAGATAGAGAAGGTGGAGCTGAAAATCATCAAGCAAAACCCTCCGATGGGAGCGGATGGCGATGGAGCTGGCATTGAGGTTTGTCTCGTCAGAGCATAGAAGGCGTCTCGCCAAATCATAGATGCGAGCCTATCGCATCTTACTCATTCACTTAATAAATAATAAAACTTTATGGCAGTTGTAGGTTTTCTGCCTAGAAATGCTTAATTTTGCACTATCATAGATAAAGTATGTTGAAGAAGATCACTCTATTACTGGTTGCGTTCTTATTCTTGGCGGCAGGTATGTATGCTGCCAATAAGCGTTTTACACTTGTCATCGACGCCGGTCATGGTGGGCATGACGCTGGAGCCTTGGGCGCCAAGTCGAAGGAGAAGAACATCAATCTGAACGTAGCTTTGGCTTTCGGAAGATATGTGGAGCGCAATATGCCAGACGTGAGGGTGATCTATACTCGTACCACGGATGTCTTCATCCCATTGCATGATCGTGCCAATATCGCCAACAAGGCGAATGCCGACTTGTTCATCTCCGTGCATACCAATGCCTTGCCTGCCGGTAAGATAGCACGTGGCTTCGAGACCTATTCGCTGGGTATGCACCGTGCCAAGGACAACCTCGATGTGGCTATGCGAGAGAACTCTGTTATCTCGATGGAGAAAGGGTATCAGCAGACTTACCAAGGGTTCGACCCCAAGTCTTCGGAGAGCTATATCATCTTCGAGTTCATACAGGGCAAGAACATGGAGAGAAGTGTGGAAATCGCTCGCTCTATCCAAAACAGTGTGTGCCAGAATGCCAATCGCCCTGACAAGGGTGTGCATCAGGCTGGATTCTTGGTCTTGCGAGAAACCTCCATGCCAAGTTGCCTAATAGAGTTGGGTTTCATCACCACTCCTGACGAGGAAAACTTACTGAATGACGAGAGCAGAATCGATGATATTGCCAAGGCGATTTATGAGGGCTTCGCCAAGTACAAGAACAAGTACGACAAGCGAGTGACCATACCTTATCGCTCTCAGGCGAGTGAGGGGAATGACATTCCTTCCATCGTGCCGGACAGTTACAAAAGGACGGTAGCACCTGTCAAGAAGCAAACTCCTGCTTCCGTGAAGTCGGATGCACCAATCTTCAAGGTACAAATCTTGGTGAGCAGCCGAGTGCTTCGCAAGGGGGACGCCCACTTCAAGGGCGAGGAAAACTACGACTCATACCAGGAGGGCGGTATGGTGAAATACACCATCGGTGCCTCTGCCAACTATAATGAGATCTATCAGTTGCGCAAGTCGCTGCTCGATAAGTTCCCTGAGGCTTTCATCATCGCCTTCAAGAATGGCAAGAAGTATGACGTGAACCAAGCCATCCGTGAGTTCAAGCAAAACAAGAATCGATAGAGCCTTGGTGCTCTTGCAAAATAAGAATCAATAGAATAAACGATACAAGAGAATGAAAATAACAAAGGAGATAAGGATAGCCTTGGTAGCTATCGTGGGTATTTTGGTGATGTACTTCGGAATCAACTTTCTGAAGGGCATCAATCTGTTTTCTTCCAACAACTACTATTACATGACGTTTGATGACATCCAGGGCTTGGGTGCCTCTACGCCTATCTATGCTGATGGTTACAAGGTGGGAACAGTGGATGCTGTCGATTTCGACTATTCCAAGACTAGACCTATCAAGGTGAAGGCAGACATCGACCAGAACCTTCGCATCCCACAGGGTAGTCAGGCTGAGATTGTAAAGGACTTGATGGGCAACTTGCAGGTGAACCTCTTGCTGGCTAACAATCCTCGTGAGCGCATCGAGCCGGGTGGTATCATCCCAGGTGCAGTCAACGATGGTGCCTTGGGCAAAGTTTCTGCCATGGTACCTATCATCGAGAAGATGTTGCCTAAGTTGGATTCCATCCTTGCCAGCGTCAATGCCTTGTTGGCTGACCCTGCCTTGACAGCTTCGCTTCACAATGTGCAGACCATCACCAGCAACCTCACGGTTTCTACACGAGAGTTGAACACCTTGATGAGCGGTCTCAACAAGCAAGTGCCAGGTATGATCAATCGTGCCAATGGTGTGCTTGACAATACCCATCGCTTGACCAACAATCTGGCTTCGCTCGATGTGCAAGGTACTTTGGATAAGGTCAACAAGACTTTGGACAATGCACAGGCATTCACCGAGAAGTTGAATAGCAACAAGGGTACCCTGGGCTTGTTGATGAACGATACACAGTTGTATGACAACATGAACGCTACCATGCGCAATGCCGACTCGCTGGTCATTGACCTCAAGCAGCATCCTAAGCGCTATGTCCATTTCTCTGTATTTGGCAAGAAGGACAAGTAAAAGGTGGTGCTTTTCTTCAAGAAGAATCAGCTAAAGGCGATACACGCTTAAATAAAAATCGTCTAAATAAGATAGAGGAATGTTTCACGCCCTCGAAGCAACTTTCAAACTATTTGTTGATGAGTTGTTTTGAGGGTGTTACATAATTGTTTCACTGAAAATGCGAAAACGGAAGTATAGAAACGCTATCTTGTTTGTTTTCAGATAGTTAGTGGTATCTATGCTCTTCTTTGTGGAAAAGTGTGGATAACTTAATTAAAAGGTTGATACTTAGTGGCTTATGAGGCTTTATTAAAATATTATAAATGTCCCTATTTGGTATTCTCCCATTTATTTTGTAATTTTGCACACAAATCGGTGTTTTGCGCCGTTTACGCTTAAGAACAAATTAGAAATCATCTAAGATATATACAGTATGTTAGCAAGTCCTAAAGCTCTTTGGGACAATTGTCTTGCGCTCATCCGTGAGAATGTCTCTGAGCAACACTATAATACGTGGTTCAAGCCCATCGTCTTCGAGTCGTACAAGCCGGCTACGAAGACTTTGTTGGTGAGGGTTCCGAGTACCTTCTTCTATGAGTACTTGGAGGCAAACTTCGTGGACTTGTTGAGTAAGGTATTGCATCAAAACTTCGGTGATGGTATTCGTCTGACCTATCGTGTGGTAGTGGTGAAGGATGCCCCTGGTGGCACTACGCCGTTGCCTTTGGACAAGGAGGATGCCAGTGACATCAGTCCGAAGCTTCGTGACCCGGAACAGAATGCCGGAGCACAGGAGGCGCAGACGGAAGACATCGAGACACAACTCGACCCTAAGTTGACGTTCAACAACTATATGGAGGGCGAGAGCAATAAGTTGCCTCGTTCCGTAGGACTCTCTATCGCCGAGCATCCTAACACCACGCAGTTCAATCCGATGTTCATCTATGGTCCATCGGGTAGTGGAAAGACGCACTTGGTGAATGCCATCGGCGTGAAGGCGAAGCAGATGTATCCCCAGAAGCGAGTACTCTATGTGAGTGCCCGACTCTTCCAAACGCAATACACCGATGCCATCTTGCATAACTCTAGCAATGATTTCATCAACTTCTATCAGTCGATAGACATCTTGATAGTGGATGACATCCAGGACTGGGCAGGCAAGGCGAAGACCTTGAATACCTTCTTCCATATCTTCAATCATCTCTTCCGCAATGGAAAGCGTATCATCTTGGCGAGCGACCGCCCTCCAGTTGACTTGCAGGATGTGCCTGACCGCTTGCTCACCCGTTTCTCTTGTGGTTTGGTGGCAGAGCTGGAGAAGCCAAATATCCAACTCTGTGTGGATATCTTGAGCAACAAGATACGTCGTGACGGACTGAAGATTTCGAAGGATGTCATCACCTTCATCGCCCAGACTTGCAATGGAAGTGTGCGCGACTTGCAGGGAGCCATCAACGGATTGCTAGCTTATAGCATCGTATATAATAGTAATATTGACATCCGATTGGCAGAACGTGTCATCAAGAGAGCCGTCAAAGTGGATGACAAACCTTTGACTATCGATGACATCGTGGAGAAGGTTTGTACGCATTACAATGTGACCACTGCTGCCGTCAACAGTAAGAGTCGTAAGCGTGAGTATGTGATGGCTAGACAGGTGACGATGTACCTGGCACAGAAATATACCAAGATGCCAGCTTCCAGAATCGGCAAACTCGTTGGTAATCGTGATCATAGCACAGTTATCCACAGTTGTTCAAAAGTGGAAGAGCGCTTAAAGATAGACCATGAGTTTAGCGATGAAATCATGAGTATTGAGAATTCATTTAAGTTGAAAGCATAAAAAAAGTCTTGCCCATTGGCAAGACTTTTTTTATGCTTTGTTATTTATCATTTGTTTCCACTTCCTATATCCTGCGATGGCGATGACCACGTAGAGTCCGTAGAGCAATGCCTTGAAAGGAATTCCTTTCACCACGTAGAGGTAGCAGCAAACGGCATCGACGATAATCCAGAAGAACCATTGCTCGATGTATTTGCGAGCCAACGCCCACAAACCCACAAAGCTCAACGCATTGGTGAAGCTGTCTTGTAGGGGCACCGTGGAATTGGTGAAGGTCACCAATATATAATAGGTGGCAGCCCAAGCCAGCAGGAAGCATACCAGGGTAGGGAGGTAGAGGCTCTTCTTCATATAGGTAATCGGAAGTTCCTTCGCTTCGCTATTCTTGCCCCATTTCCATACGGCATAACCATAGACGGCGGCAAGCGTGTAATACACAGCCATACCTGCATCGCCGTAGAGTCCATGGCTCCAATAGAGCCAGATGTCAAGCGCAGGCATGATGATACCGACCACCCAAAGCCAGATGCTGGCACGGTACTCCAACAGGATATAAACCAGTCCGAGTACCGTGGTGAAGATATCTAAACCATGTGATGTGATGAAATCCATCATATTGTTTGAGATTTTATCTGTCCTCTAGAGAATCCTAGAACTTCAATGTCAAGTGAGCCATGCAAGTGAAGCCTGCCATCGGGATATAGCTGAGGGCTGTCAAGCGATGGTCGTTGGTGTAGTCACCTTCCTCGTTGACAGCATTGTACCATACGAAGCCGCTAGGTGCATAGTGACGGTTGAAGACATTGTTGAAGTCCAAGCCAAGTGTTACTTGCTTGATGCCCAAAGCCTTCTTCACAGCACTGGTGTAGTTGAGGCTGAGGTCACTCTGAGAGTAGCATGGAAGTGAACGTTCCTTGCTCTCTGAGTTGTCCAGGTATTGGCTGCTGACGAAGTTGGTATGCCATGTAGCTGAGAAACCAGCGTAGTGGAAGTCAACGAAACCATTCAAGATGGCTGATGGAGAGAATGACAAGGTAGAGTTGTCGTAGTGGTTGACACGAGTACCTGTATTGCTGCCCCCGTCTTCTACATACTCATCGAAGTCCTTGATCTTGTTCTTACTCAATGCGGCATTGCCCTCGAAAGACAACCATGACAATGGTGCCCAACCGGCTGATAGCTCTACACCCATACGGTAAGAGTCCTTCACGTTGGTGGTCAAAGCCTCACCAATCTCACTTTCCTGACCTGTCTGAACCAACTGGTTGTCGTAGCCCATGTAGTAGAAATTGGCACCTGCATGCCAGTTGCTACCCTGGTACTGATAACCGAACTCTACATCAAGCAACTTCTCCTGTTTAGGGAAAGGATAGTTGTAGTTGTCGGTGAAGTTGTTGCGCTCAGGCTCACGGTTGCTGTAAGCTACAGAAGCGTATGCCTTGTGACCATCCTTGGTGTAGCTGATACCTGCCTTAGGATTGAAGAAGTTGTACTTCTCGTTGATGTTCAACTCCTGGTTCTTGTATGTGCCATCTGTTTGCTCTACGAAACGGTCGTTGATACCATCGGTCTTGTACTCCACACGGCGATACTGCAAGTCGGCGAAGACATTCCAGTGGTCGGCAAAGCGATAAGAAGCCTTGATGAAGGCGCTGTAGTCGTACTTGTGAGCGTCTGAGTCATAGTACTTGTACTGACCATCCTTGCCCAAGAACTTCTGCTCTGCACCTTGGTTGGCGATATAGGTGAGGTAGCCCCAGTGGCTGCCACGGAACTGCTGGAGGTTCAAGCCGCCGATGACATCCCAGTGCTCATCCTTGTAGTTGGTGTTATATACGATACCGTAAGTGTGCTGGGTCAAACCCTTCTTGCGCACGAAGTCAGAAAGTTCGACGGTATTGCCGTCTGCATCCTGGTAGATGAGACCAAACTTAGAGAACTTGCTGTTGCTCTTGAACTCCTTGTAGTAACCATATCCGTAGGTGTAGTGGAGGGCAATGTTGTGGCTCCAGTGGCTACCTGGTGTCCAAGTAGCGGAGAGGATGTTATGGTTCTGGTAGAAGTTATCGGTAGTCTTGTCCCAACGACGACCATCACGCATGGTGTAAGGGAGCAGGGTGTAGCTGCCCTTGCCATTTCTGCGCAAGCCGGCAGTCAAGATGTTGAACTTGCCGAGGCCAGCCTCATACATATCCTTGTAAGTGCGGATGCCATCATCCATCAAGGTGAAGTTGGTGTCGTAGTCGCCACCGAGTACACCGCTCCATGCCTGACCGGTCTTCTCGAAGTTGCCGATGTTCTTGTAGCTGATCTTGAAGTTGTCGGCAAGCCAAGTCAAACCGCCATAGTAGGAACCAGAACGACCAGATGTGCCGTCGATATAGCCATCGGTAGCTGTCTCGTGGTAAGCGCCATCAAAGATGAGGTGCTTGCCCATCAAACCGGTAGAGAAGCTCAAGCCTGAATTATAAGTATTGTAAGAACCGTATGAACCGGTGAGTTCTGCGGTAGGGATGAGGGAAGGAGCGGCTGTTGCCATAGAGATGCTACCACCGAAGGCACCATCACCATTGGTAGAAGAACCGACACCACGCTGTACCTGTACGCTACCCAAGAGAGCAGCATAGCTGTTCATGTTAGCCCAGAATATAGTTTGATCCTCAGGGGAGTTGAGTGCCACACCATCGAGTGTGACATTGATGCGACTGCCTGCCGCACCACGAATACGCATGTAGGAGGTACCAGTACCGAGACCGTTCTCACCCCAAGCCAAGATGCCAGGAGTACGAGAAAGGAGGAAAGGAAGTTCCTGACCCGTGCGAGAGAATTGCTGGAGTTCAGCTTTCTTGATGTTGGCTACGGCGTAAGGCGCATCCTTACTGGCACGTACAGCCTTTACTACTACTTCATTAAGATTCTGCACCTTGGTGGTGTCGAGCTTGGTTTGAGCCAAGGCAGCCTGACTTGCCAATGAGCAAGCAGCCACGCTCAGCGCGATTCCGCTAAATCTTTTCATTTTAAATTACCTAATTACAATCAATAAGGGGGAATTGCCGTAGTGTTCCTAACCTGCATTACTTGGTCTAGGTTCAATGGGTATGTTCTCAGCATCCGCAAAAGGCGGTAGCACCCCCCTTAGCTAGCAGTCTGTTAACCAAGGTGCAAAGTTACAACAAATTTGCGACTTAGCAAAATCTGAGGTCCGAAATTGTTAAATAGTGGTACTTTTCTTTAAGAAATCTCTCAGTTTCCACCTTTTTTTATATTTTTGCAACCATCAAAAGAAGAGTAACAACCTAAAACAGTAAATGATGGCAGTAATCATGCAACATTCGAAGAATATCCTTTTGAGTTCGGCGGCATCTACTCTGATGTTGCTCGTTCTTCCGTTACATTCCTATGCGCAGCATCGGAAGTTGCGACTTTCCGACTTGGATACCTTAGGTCTCTCCAGGTCGATGAGCATCGTGGAACCGGAACTGTTGAAGAAAGGTGTGGTCAACAACGCCTTGGATGCCTTGAATGGCAAGACGGCAGGTGTCAACGTGACGACCAATGGTCTCGACCGCATCGCCATGCTCAACAGTGTGCGAGTGCGTGGTACCACCTCCATCATGGGTGGCAACGACCCACTGGTCATCATCGATGGCGTCACCTCAGATGTGGCTACCCTTGCCACCATCTATCCTGCCGACATCGAGAGTTTCACGGTGCTGAAGAATGCCTCCGAGACCGCCCTCTATGGTTCTCGTGGTGCATCGGGTGTCATCCAGGTGACCACCAAGAAGGGTACGGGCAAGGGATTCCAAATCTCCTACGAGGGCAACTATGGCATCGAGGCGATGTACAAGAGTATGGAGATGCTGAATGCCGCCGAATATGTGGCTGCTGCCCAAAAGTATGGGTTGGAGTATAACGACAAGGGGTACGATACCGATTTCCATAAGGCGATGACCCGAACTGGCAATATCCAGAATCATTATCTTGCCTTCAGTGGCGGCAATCCGCAGAACAACTATCGTGCTTCTTTCGGATATATCGATCACAATACCATCATCCGTACCAAGGGCTATCGCAACTTGGTGGCGAAGATAGATGTTTCGCAGAAGGCGTTCCATAATCGTCTGACGGGTGACTTCGGTGTCTTCGGCTCTTCTTATAAGAACAATGACATCTTCGACTCGCAGATGCTTTTCTATTCTGCCGATGCTATGAATCCAACTTATCCTTATGAGCAGGAGAATGGCAGTTGGGTGAAGAATGGGGCTGCCTCGCAGGTGAATCCTCCAGGGGCTTTGCTCTATGAGCGCAATGATACGAAGAACATGAACTTCAATGCCCACTTGAAGGTGACGTATGACATCTTGAATCGACAGCGAGAGAATCAGACTTCGGGGGCATTCTCTGAAAGCTTGAACGTGTCAGCCTTCGGTTCCTACTCCTATTCTTCAAACGAGAACAACCAGTTCTGTCCTACCTGGGTGTGGGCGCAGGGCAATCTCTATCGAGGGGAGTTCAAGAGTGAGGACTGGCTTGGCAATATCTCGCTGAACTATCAGCGCAGTTGGGGCATCCATGGTTTGAAGGCGATGGTGGGTGCCGAGTATCAGAAGAACATCCGAAGTGGATTCTGGACTTCTGCCAAGGGTATCACCAACAATGACATGAACTATCATAATATCGGTGCTGCTGCCTCCCGACCATTCGGTGGAACGGACAGCAACTATGAGGACCCAGCCTTGGCTTCCGTGATGGGCAACATCGACTATACGTTGATGAACAAATATTCGCTCTCGCTCTCCATGCGTGGCGATGGGTCGTCGATGGTGGGCGATGACCATACTTGGGGTTTCTTCCCATCCATCTCTGCCTCTTGGGACATGAAGAAGGAGGCGTGGCTCATGGCTTGCCGAAATGTCTCCATGCTGAAACTTCGCACGGGGTATGGCCGTTCGGGCAATCTCGGCGGTATCTCTTCTTATACCACGATGAACTTGGTAAGGCAGAATGGTATCGTGTCGGTGAACAGTTCGCCTACCGTGACAATGGGCATGATACGCAATAATAATCCCGACTTGAAGTGGGAGACTCGTTCCACTTGGAACATCGGTGGCGACCTCGGCTTGTGGAACAATCGACTGGTGCTCACTGCTGAGTATTACTATTCGAAGACCACGGATATGCTCTATGCCTACGAGGTGCCAGTGCCGCCGTTTGCTTACGATAAGTTGCTTGCCAACATCGGTTCGATGTCCAACCAAGGTCTTGAGATTGGATTCTCCGTCACGCCGATAGCGAAGAAGGACATGGAACTCAACATCAATATGAACTTGGCTTGGCAGAAGAACAAGTTGCTCTCGCTGAGTGGCGAGTATGATGGCATGCTGATGTCGGCGGCGAAGGTGACGGCGATGGGCAGTTTGTCGGGGGCTGGTCAGCATGGTGGTTACAACAATATTGTCTATCAGATCGTGGGGCAGCCTTTGGGTGTGTTCTATCTGCCTCATTGCAAGGGTATCGTGCCGGATGGCAATGGGCATTATCGCTATGACATCGAGGACTTGGACCAAGATGGAACGGTCGATTTGAGCGATGGTGGTGACAGATATATCGCTGGTCAGGCTACGCCAAAGGTGACGCTGGGCTCCAATATCAGTTTCCGTTATCGGGATTGGTATCTCTCGCTCCAGATGAATGGTGCTTTCGGTCATAAGATATTCAATGGCACTGGACTGGCTTATACCAATATGTCGAGTTTCCCAGACTACAATGTCTTGAAGGGGGCACCTGAGAAGAATATCGTCGATCAGAATGTGTCAGACTATTGGTTGGAGAAGGGCGACTACCTCAACTTTGAGTATCTCACCATCGGTTATGATATTCCTATCAAGAAAGGTGTCGTCCAGTCGCTCCGTGTGTCGGCGAGTGTCAACAATCTCGCCACCATTACTAGCTATAGTGGGTTGACGCCTATGATCAACAGTTATGTGGTCAATAGCACGATGGGTATCGATGACAAGCGAACCTATCCACTATATCGCACGTATTCGATAGGACTGAGTGTGCAGTTTTAAGGGAAGAATTCAAATGTTTTTATATGAGACTTGATATGATGAAACGAGATAATAATAGAAGTGGTTCAATGAAGAGTAGTATGGTGAAGGCGAGAGCGTTGGCGGCTTGTTCATGGGCTGTAGGCTTGCTGATGTCATTGTCCTTCTCATCCTGTTTGGACGAGCATCCGAAGGATCAGTTGGATGCTGACAAGATATACGGTACGCCCTCTGATATCTATGTCAATGCCGTGGCATCACTCTATAATTATATAGGTGGAGCCAATGAGGGCGAGGGCATCCAAGGCACTTGCCGTGGCATCTATGACTATAATACCTTGACTACCGATGAGGCTATCATCCCAATACGTGGTGGTGACTGGTATGATGGTGGATTGTGGAATGCCATGTACCAACATAGATGGACGGCGGATGACGAACCGCTCTATGATACTTGGAAGTATCTCTACAAGGTCATCGTGCTCTGCAACAACTCTATCGACATCATCCACTCGAAGTCTTCTTCCGGGATGCAGTCGCCTATCTTGACCGATGAGCAGCGAAATGCTTATCTAGCAGAGGTGAGGGCTGTGAGAGCCTTGATGTATGATGAGGCGATGGATATGTTTGGCAGGGTTCCATTGGTCTTGTCGGAAATCGAAACACGTTATGCTATAACGGATGATGAAACGGATGCAGGCAAGCTGAACGGCTCTCAAAACACTATCGGCAATCTCCCGACTCAGTCGAGTCGAAGTGAGGTCTTCCGCTTTGTCTTCAATGAGTTGCAGCAAGTGTTGCCTTATCTCCCTGACGAGCACAGCAACAAGGAGGGTAATTACTATGGCCGCATCACGCAGCCGGTCGTCAATTTCCTTTTAGCGAAGTTGGCGCTCAATGCAGAGATTTATATGTATGATGACTGGACGAATGGCTATGCCCATCGACCTAGCGGAAAGGACATCTTGTTTGATGTGCCAGCTGGGGATGGAAACTCGCTTGTGAATGGAGATACAGGAAAGAACTCTCTCTCCAATGGCTTCTTGAAGAAGAATGCCTGGGAGACTTGCATCTACTATTGCAACCAACTCGCTAAGGAGGGCTATGCCCTAGAGGATGATTATGCCTTCAACTTCTCCACCCATAATGAGACTTCGAAAGAGAACATTTTTACGATACCGATGGATAAGAACATCTATACCAACCAGTTCCATTATCTCTTCCGCTCTTATCACTATACCCATGGTGGAGCCTTGGGATGGGGTAGCGAGAATGGTACTTGCGCCACGATTTCTACGATGAAGGCTAATCATTATGGTGAGGCTGACGAGGATGCCCGATGCAAGGTGAACTTCGTGGCTGGTGTGGTGAAGGTAGATGGCAAGGAACTGAAGATGGACAATGGCAAGCCATTGGAATATCAGCCTTTCGAGGTGATGCAGAATCTCACCAACAGTCCTTACATCAAGACGGCGGGAGCGAGAATGGGAAAGTATGAGGTGGATCGTACTTCCTATATGGATGGCAAACTGCAGAGCAATGACATCGTTCTCTTCCGTTATGCAGATGCGCTCTTGATGAAAGCGGAGGCGAAGGTTCGCAATGGTGAGGATGGCAGTGCGGAACTCAATGCCGTCCGTGCTCGTGTGGGGATGCCTTCTCGTCCAGCTACCCTCGACAATATCCTCGAAGAGCGATTGCTGGAGCTTGTTTGGGAAGGCTGTCGTCGCCAAGACCTCATCCGCTTCGGCAAGTTTACGGAAGCCTACGACTTACGAGAACCTTTGGAGAAAGAGGCTTCGGGTTATACCATAGTCTTTCCAATTCCTCAGAAGTGCAGGGACTTGAACAAGAATCTCCAGCAGAATCCCGGATACTAATACAGTATTAGAATGCTGATGACGTATAAGAATACTGATGAAAGCATAAGAAAAGAATCCATCCTAAGCAAACTTGGCTTAAGATGGATTTTTATTATATGAAATGGGGAAAGAAGATATCACAAAACTATTGCATAGACGGCAATCTTTGGTCGTAATAGACGACCAGCCTTTGTCACTATAGACGACCGACGCTAGTCGTAATAGACGACTAAGGCGTCCCCTCTTTTTTCCTTTGGACTTCCCCACTTCTTTTTTTGGACTTCCTTCCTTCTTTGGAATGGTCTTTACTCTTCCAGCGACTTGATTTGCTTCTTCGGTGTCACGCCGAGCGACTTCAGGCTTTCCACTCTTCTCATCACGTTGCCCGAACCCTCGTAGAGTTGCTTCTTCGCCTTGTCGTAGGTGGTGGAGAGGCGAGAGAGGACATCGCCGACGCTAGTGAAGGTTTCCTCGAAGCCAGCTACCTTGTCGTAGAGGTCGGCGGCGGTCTTCACAATCTTTTCCACATTCTTGTTCTGGCGATCGTATTGCCAGAGGTTGTAGGCGAGTTGGAGAGCCATCAGCAAGTTGCTAGGCGAGATGATGATGATCTTCTTCTGATAAGCATAGCGACTCAACTCCGGCTGTTGCTTCATGGCGGCGATGTAACTGGTCTCGTTAGGGATGAACATCAGCACAAAACCGATGGCATCATCCACCAACTTGCTGTAGTCTTTCTCTGCCAGTTCGTCGATGTGCTTGCGAACGCTCAGGGCGTGTGCTTTCATCAGTCTGTCTCGGTCGGCATCATTGTCAGCTGCCAAGGCATCGGTGTAAGCCGTGAGGGAAACCTTGGAGTCGATCACCACGCTTCTGCCCTCAGGGAATCGGACGATGACATCCGGACGGAAGTTCTTGCCATTCTCATCCTTGGTGTTCTCTTGGATGAAGAACTCCTCATCCTTGCGCAAACCACTGTTTTCGAGAATCGTCTCCAAGACCATCTCTCCCCAGTCGCCCTGCAACTTGCTGTCGCCCTTGAGCGCCTTGGTCAGGTTGGCGGCATCGGAACCAATCTTCGAGGTTTGCTCCTTGAGGGAGGTGACGGCTTGCTGCTGTTCCTGCTGGAAGAGCTTCATCGTAGCCTCGAAAGTGCTTTGCAGTTCCTTCTTGTTTACTTCGTTCTGGGTCTTGCTGTCTTCCACCGATTTCTTGAAGTCGGCAAATTGCTCCTTGATAGGTTTCAGAAGCTCGTCCATCTGCAGGCGGTTGTTCTCTTGGAGCGCAGACTGCTTGGCAGCGAGTTGCTCAGCGGCAGCCTTCTGCTGCTCGGCAGTCATTCGCTGCATCTCTTGTCGCAAAGCCTCCATCTTCTCCGCCCATTGGCGGTCGTTCTCTTGTCTCATCTGAGCGGCGTATTGACGCTCGCTTGCCATCTGTTCCTTGAGGTTTTGCATCTCTGCTGCATGATGGCTTCGCTCGTTCATGAGGATGATTTCTTGGTTGTCTTTGAGAGCTTGCTTCTCGTTCTCAGCTTGCAGCCGAACTTGCTCTATCTGTTTCAGCAACTGCTCATTCTCCGACACTTTCACTTGATAGTTGGCGAGCAACTGTGCTTTCTCTTCGCCAGCAGACTTTGCTGTCAATAACTTTCCGATGATGCAGCCGATGACGGCTCCGACGATAATTCCGATGATGATTTCCATAAGATAGCTTTATTAGTTGTTGGTTGTAGAAGTAGGCACTTCCTCCACGTGTTTCACGAGCGAGTCCTTGCCGTTGAGAAGATAGAACTGGACACGAACCACGTGGTCGATGTCGGCGCAGCCCTTCACCTTGACGTGGCGAGTCTTGCCGCAGATCAAGGTATCACGGCGAGAAGGGTAGGAGACTAGCTCGATGTACTCCTTGGTGGAGCCACTGCCGATATAGTACATCCCCACGCTATCCACGATGGCTTTCTGAGCCGCAGCGGTCTTCTTGGCATGGAGGGCGGCGGTGTCCTCAGGATAAAACTCGCTAGCCGCTACCGTGTCGCCATCGTTTTGGTCGGGAGCGAACTTGCAACTGGTCGTTGTCGTGATGAAAGTCGTGGCAATGATGGCTGCCACCATATATAAAAGTTTCTTCATTGTAGTATTTTTTGTGATGCAAAAGTACAACAAATTCTTGATAAGTAGGATATTTAAGGCTGCCTTTTACGCTTTTTTTCCTTTTTTCCTTTGTACTTTCGCAAAATCGTGTTACCTTTGCAAAAGGTAAGTTGCACTCGGCAATTAGAAAACAAGTGAAATCCAATAAAACCTAATAAAACTTATGAAGAAAATACTCGTATCTATTTCCATGCTGGCATTGGCTCTTGGAGCCAGTGCCAACGTTCCTGTGATCAAGAGCGACGCCAAGGTGGAGGCTCAGGTGGAGCAGACGCTCCAGAAGTTGACCTTGGAGGAGAAAGTGGGACAGATGATGGAGCTGGTGAGCGACCTCTTCGGTGCCAACGACAAGAACGGCGTGTTCTACATCGACGAGAAGAAGACCGATTCCATCCTCTCTCGTTACAAGGTGGGTTCTATCCTCAATCCGCCCAACACCTGTGCGCCGACGGCAAAGCAGTGGGAGAAGTACTTGCAGCAGATACAGAAGATCTCGATGAAGCGCATTGGCATCCCTTGCGTCTTCGGTCTCGACCAGAACCATGGCTCTACCTATACACAGGGCGGAACGCTCTTCCCTCAGAACATCAATGTGGCTGCCACTTTCAATCGTGAGGTGGCTCGCCGCTCGGCTGAGGCTACCGCTTACGAGACTCGTGCCGTGAGCATCCCTTGGACCTACAGTCCTACGGTCGATTTGGGTCGTGATGCCCGTTGGCCTCGTATCTGGGAAAACTTTGGTGAGGATTGTTACCTCAGTGCCGAAATGGGCAAGGCGATGGTCTTGGGCTTCCAGGGTGAGGATCCTAACCACATCGACCAGCACCACATCGCCACTTCCATGAAGCACTTTATGGGCTATGGTGTGCCTTGGACTGGCAAGGACCGTACGCCAGCCTACATCTCGCCAGCCGACTTGCGTGAGAAGCACTTCGCTCCTTTCTTGGCTGGTATCCAGGCAGGTGCCCTGACCGTGATGGTCAACTCCGCCTCCGTCAATGGTATGCCGATGCACGCCAACAAGGACATCCTCACGGGGTGGCTCAAGGAGGAGACCGGATGGGATGGTGTCTTGATTACCGACTGGGCTGACATCAACAATCTCTATACCCGTGAGATGGTGGCAAAGGATAAGAAGGATGCCCTTCGCATCGCCATCAATGCCGGTATCGACATGATTATGGAACCTTATTCTTGCGATGCTTGTGGCTATCTTGTAGAACTGGTGAAGGAAGGTAAGATTCCGATGAGTCGCATCGATGATGCCTGCCGTCGTGTGCTTCGCATGAAGT
>ERZ791902.928-NODE-928-length-16623-cov-5.169604_pt1 | contig 16623 bp, 18 predicted proteins | sample MGYA00510149_ERZ791902 | MGnify/ENA primary metagenome ERZ791902 (study PRJEB30046, sample SAMN00792060) | human gut metagenome | study: EMG produced TPA metagenomics assembly of the A metagenome-wide association study of gut microbiota in type 2...
AAATCACCGAAAAATGATGGTTTGTCCGTAAAATGCGTTTTGCTTACGGACAAATGCTCCAAAAAGAGGCTTCTGTCCGTAATTTCTCATTATAATGTTCAAAAATTTACGGACAAATCAGCAAAAATTGGCTCTTTGTCCGTAAATTTGAGTGAAATCTTAGCGGACTGCCCCAAAAATAAAAAATACGTGCCATCACGGCACGTATTTTTATCATTATTTAGTTGCGTACGGGCTCATAAACGTTCGGCTTCACACCTTGTTCTTAGCTCATTCATCTTGACAAAATCATTCGTGAAAATGCCGGCAACATTTTTTTCCATCAATTCTTTTGCTTCTTTTTCATCATCAATCGTCCAAATGCGCTGAACGCCGTCAAAATCATGATATTTATCGGGATGGATGCCGGAAAGTCCGTTGTCCGCAACAACTTTTTTGGGATCGGAAATTTTTTTGTCCACAAGCCAGTTGCAATCAAGATTTTTATCAATCGCAAGGCATCTCAGCATTGTCTGCAGATTAAACGATGAGTAGATGAGCGGATGCTTGAACTCGTATTCTTTGGCCATGTTGAGCACAATCTCTTCAATTCCCCGATACTCGTATTTATCAGTCTTGAATTCAAGGTTTGCCAAAGCGTCATGTTTTTCAATCAACTCAAACACGTCCTTTAAGTCCGGAATCGTTTCGCCGTTTTCCAGATGAAACTGCTGCAGCTCCTCATGCGTGTAATCCTTGATGTTTCCCTTGCCGTCGGTGGTGCGGTTGATTTTTTCATCGTGCATCACGACCGGAACCTGATCCTTTGTCAAGTGAACGTCAAATTCGATTCCATCTGCACCGTTTTCCAAGGCGTATTCAAAGCCTTTAAGCGAGTTTTCCGCAAATTTTGCGGGATAGCCGCGGTGTCCAAAAATTTTCGTTTCAATTTTCATAAAAAAATCCTTCTTACTTGTCAAAGCCGTTAGCCTTGTTATTTGATGCAACGTATTTGTTCATTGAAGTCTGTGCCTCAGTCAAAGCGGTCCTGGCATCTTTTCCGTCATAAATCTGTTCCATTGCGGTTTGGATCAACAGACGGTTCTGAACCAAATTCTGCATGAAAATGCCCGAGTTCGCCTTGTTTGGCGTCGTACGGTTAAGCTGCTGACTCGGAATCTTTGCCTGCGGCATCTTCTTGTAAAGCTTCTTCAAAACATCCTGATCTGCCGATTGCCTGTTCAAGGCAAGATATCCGGTTTGCGCCTGCCAGCTTGCCTGTGATTCGGGCGTCAAGAGATATTTGACGAGTTCCCAGGCACCGCGTTGAACATCTTTGGACTTGTCATTTGAAATCCAGAGCGAAGCCCCGCCAATGGAGACTCCGTTGGCTTTTTTGCCGTCTTCATGCGGATAGTAGCAAACGCCGATTTCATCCTTCGTTCCCGTTGTCAGCTGCGTGATCGACCCGGACGATTGCAAAAACATCCCTAAACGCCGTGACAAAAATGCCGCCGTTTCGTTCGTTCCGGCATTTGAACCAGCGCCGTAGTTCATGAAACTTCCCTGCTTGAGTCCGTTTTGGATCCACTTCATCGTATTGACGGCAGTGCCTGACGTGAAATCAACCGCAGTCGGGACACCGTTATGGCCGTCGTCTTTGTTTGCCATGCACACCCCTGCATTTGCCAGGAACTGTTCGAAGAACCAGCCGTAGATTTCGATGCTCATGCCCTTGATCTTATGATTTGATTTCTTATAGATTGCGTTTGCAACGCGCGTGACGTCAGAATATGACGGATCAAGCGGAGGCGGCGTGATGCCGAGCTTTTTAAGCAGCGACTTGTTATAGTAGAGCACAGGCTGCGAAGAGTTGAACGGCATCGAAAGCTGCTTGCCGTCCTTTGAGTAAAAGGCACGTGCCACTGATGAAATCTGACTGACGTCATAACCGTCCTCGTCAATGAACTTTTGAACCGGCGTCGTATGCTTGCTGTAGTACATCTGTGCGCTCGAAATATCCATTGCCTGGAAAACCGCCGGCGAAGCATCCGTTCCGTGAGTGTTCAAAATTTTTTGCACAGCTTCATTATAGTCGCCTTCAAATTCCGCTTCAACTTCATATTTGTCCTGATGCTTGTTGAATTCGTTCACCAAGCGCTTGAGTTCGACCTGCGCCGGACCGGTCATTTCATGCCAAAACACGATTTTCGTGCGCTCGGAAGCAGAAACGTTTTCCGGATTGGCCGCAAACGCCATGATGGAAAATGCAGCGCCCAATGCCACTACGATCTTTTTGATCTTCATTATTTGACCGCCCCTTCGTTAATGCCTGATTTAAACGACTTTTGACCAATAAACAAGACGATCAGCGTCGGAATCACGACAATTGCCGCACTTGCCTGAATCATTCCCCAGTCGTTGAACGTTTCCTGTGATTGCAACTGACGCAAGCCGTCCTGCACCGGTCTGTATTTGTCAGAAAAAGTCGTCAGCATCGGCCAAAGATACTGATTCCAACTGCTCAAAAAACTGTATGAGGCAAGGGTCAGCAGACTGATCCTGGCATACGGCAGCGTGACCTTCGTGTAAAATTTCCAATGGGAAAGTCCGCAAACGTCGGAAGCTTCCTTCAGTTCAGCAGGCATCTGCCTGAAATTCTGACGCAGCATGAACGTGCCGAAAGCAGACGTCAAAAACGGCACGACCATTACGGAATAAGTGTTAAGCAGATTCAGCTGGCGCATCGTCGCAAAGTTCGGAATGACTTCTGCTTCAAACGGCAGCATCATCGTGGCAAGGAACAGGCCGAACAGGAAATTGCGGCCTCTGAATTTCAAAAAGACGAACGCATAGGCGCTCATTGAGCAGAAAATCAGTTGAAATGCAGTGGTCAAAACCGAAATCACCAGACTGTTCAGCAAATAGCGGATAATTGCCGTGTTTTTCATGGCATTGACGTAGTTGTCAAGCGAAATATGAGTGCTGAACAAGCTGCCTGACGAAATGTCTGCCGTTGGCAGGAAACTCGTCCAAAGTCCCAGAACAAACGGCGTCAGGATAAAGACCGAAAGCAGGCATAAAACCACGTAGCGACTGATGCGCTCTTTTTTCGACATTACTTCTTCCATCAGTATGTCACCTTCTTTTCCAGGAATTTAAATTGAATCAGCGTAAAGATGGCGATGATGATTGCCAAAACGACCGATTCCGTGCTTGCAAGAGCATAGTTGCCGTTTAAGAACGCATCTTGATAAATGCGATAGACCAAAAGATTCGTGGTGTTGTTCGGTCCGCCGGCCGTCATCATGTCGATCAGTCCGAAACTTTTGAAAGCATCGATCAAAGTAATGATTGCCGCAAAAAACAGCGTTGGCGAAATCATCGGAATCGTAATCTTAAAGAACTGATAACGCTTGGAAACACCAGCGATTCGCGCTGCCTCATAAAGCGTCACCGGCACCGACTGCAACGCTCCGAACAAGATCAAAAACGTAAACCCGAGATTCATCCAAACGGTCGAAACAATGATGGCAAACATTGCCCAGCCAGGCTGAGTCAGCCAGTTGACCACCGGCAGATGAAGAAATTCGGCAATCTTGTTCAATAACCCGACCGAAGGATTGAAGATGAACAACCAAAAAATAGCAGCGACGGAAACCGACACGCCCATCGTGGAAGAAAAGGCGGTTCTGAAAAAGCCGATGCCCTTCAGTTTGGAGCTTGCGGTTTGTGCCAGAAGCAATCCCAAGATAATCGTCAGAATCGACACGAACAAAACGTAAATGAACGTGGCTTTCATGCTGTTAAGATAAGCACTTGACGTAAACAGATCTATATAATTCTGCAACCCGACGAACACGGTCGGCTTGCCCAAACTGTTCGTCAAAAAGAAGCTCATCCAAACCGTCTTGATCATCGGATAAAAAACAAAGACCGACAAAATCAAAAGGGAAGGTCCAAGAAAAAGCAGCGCATAATGCTTGTCATGTGCTTCGATATCGTACCCGATGCTGATTTTTGAAGCCTTATCGTGCAGCTGTTGCGACAAACTCTTCTTCTGATCGACTTGTTCCATTTGAAGAACCTCCCTTTGCGAATAATTTCCCTGTTTTGTCAAAGATGTAGAAAATCCCCTGCGGCTTGACGAGCATGCGCTGATTGATCATCCAATCATGATTCATGTCGTCATCAACGGTCACTCTGATTTCGTCACCGCTGTCAAGTTCAAGCTCAATAATTGACATGTTGCCGAGATATTCAGCATTGACGACTCTGGCATTTGACCGGTCGGCTGCTTTTTCAACGGAAAATCCAGAGGGGCGAACGCCGACGATGTAATCATCGCGATCCATGCCGTCTTCGCAGTCAAATTCCAAGCTTTCATCAACGATCAGCTTATTCAAACGAGCGTCATACGTTGCTTCAAGCAGATTCATGCGCGGCGTGCCGAAAAATTCGGCAACGAACGTATTTGCCGGATGATTATAGATTTCAAGCGGTGTGCCGATCTGCTGAATCTTGCTGTCGTGCAAAACCATGATGCGATCGGCCATCGTCATGGCTTCGACTTGATCATGCGTTACGTAAATCATGGTCAGGCCAAGTTTTTGCTGCAGCATGCGAATTTCGGAACGCATCTTGCCGCGAAGCTGCGCATCAAGGTTTGACAACGGCTCGTCCATCAGGCAGATTTTTGCATCGCTCGCAATCGCGCGCGCAACGGCCACGCGCTGGCGCTGACCACCGGAAAGGTCGCGCGGCTTGCGGTCGCCGTACTCGGTCAGATTGACCATGTCCAATGCTTCGTCAACGCGTCGCTTGATTTCCTCCGCATCCATTTTGTGTTCCTTGAGTCCGAAAGCAACGTTGTCGCGCACGCTTAAAAACGGGAACAACGCATAATTTTGGAAAACCATCGTCAAGTTGCGGTCTTGCGGCGGCAAATTCGTAACGTCTTTGCCGTCAATTTCAATTTTTCCTTCAGAAATCGAAATCAATCCTGCAATCATTCTCAAAAGCGTACTCTTGCCGCATCCGGACGGACCAACGATTGCAAAGAATTCACCGGATTCGATTTCCGTCGTGATGTCGTTCAAAGTCCAAGAGTTGCCATCGTAACTCTTGCCGATGTTTTTCAGTTCAATTGTCATTTAAAGCTCACCCCTATGTGTTTATGGGTAAATCTTATCTGATGAATGTAAGGGAATAATCAGTTTAACGTAACGGTCATGTAACGGTTAAGTTAACATTTTGTGAAAGCGCTGCATTTTTCATTACAAACTTCAGCTCAAGGCACAAAAAAGATGCTTTGAAAAAAACTCTGTCTCAAATCGAGAAACTGGATGATTTGCAATCAATTGCAAATTTGATCCGTTTTTTTGCATATACGTGACGATCGCCTTCCATGATGGAAATAACCCAAAACAGCCTGACGCGCTGATTTATCAGGCGCTGCATTTGGCAAAAGCGCTGTCGTTTACGGACACATCGATGAAAATGGGCCTTCTGTCCGTAAATGGCCTGCTCGAAAAATGGCGATTACGGACAAAATGGGCAAGAACGGTCGTTTGTCCGTAAAAATTCAGACGTTTCGGACCCGATTTTACGGACAAATGCTCCGAAAAGTCGGCTTTGTCCGTAAATCATCATCATGACAGGCAAAAATTTACGGACAAATCAGCCAAAAACGGCACTTTGTCCGTAAATTTGAATGAGATTTTGGACGGATTGGTTGAGCAGTACTGCCGCTTGAAAAAAGTCGTTCTTATTCATTGGAAATTAAAAAAGCCGGACAAAGTCAGTCGCAAATGACCGCCTTCGTTCGGCTTTTCGTTTGATTCAAGTAAGAAAAGAGACTTTTTCCAAGACTCCATTTCATTTTCCTATTCTTTTTCAAATAAATTCAGCTTATCGATCCGTTCAACTGCCTCAACCAGTCTTTCGGGCGAAACGAGCAAGCCGATGCGAACGTACCCGTCGCCAGCCTCACCGAAGCCCTTGCCTGGCGCAACGGCCACATGTGCTTCGTTCAGCAGAACATCGGCGAACTGTTCACTGGTATATCCCTTCGGAACGGGCATCCAGGCGTAGAAAGTCCCTCCCGACTTAAACGCATGCCAGCCGATTTTTTCAGCCGCATTGACGAATGCGTCACGGCGGCTCTGGTAAAGAGCAACGAGCTTTGCAATTTCAGGATCGCGCTCCGGAGACTCCAAAGCAACGATACCGGCATCCTGGACTGCCGGATAGACGCTGACGAAAAGGTGGTCCTGAATGAGGTTCAAAGCTTCAATCATCTCCTGATTGCCGGCAGCAAAGGCCAGGCGCCAACCGGCCATGTTAAACGTCTTTGAGAACGTGTAAAGTTCGATGCCGACGTCCTTTGCACCAGGAGTTTCAAGGAAACTCGGATTTTTATAGCCGTCAAAGCCGAGCGCACCGTATGCGAAATCGCTGACGACGCCGACATTGTATTTTTTAGCAAAAGCAACCGTCTTCTCCCAAAACTCGCGCGTTGCAACGGCACCGGTCGGATTATTCGGATAGTTAAGATAGATGAACTTGGCTTTTCTGGCAACATCTTCCGGAATATCGTCATAGTCCGGCAAGAAGTCGTTTTCAGCCTTCAACGGCACCGTTTCAAGCTTGACCTGACCGAGCGCAACGCCTGAAAGGTAGTCAGGATAGCCTGGATCGGGCAAAATAATCGTGTCGCCCGGATTCATCAAAGCCCACGGCAGTTCGACCAGCCCGATTTTGGAACCTCCGAGAACGCAGATTTCTTTTTCGCTGTCGAGTTCGACGCCGTATTTCTCCTGATAAAACGCTGCACAGGCTTTCTTGAAAGTCGGCTGGCCGCGAAACTGCGAGTACTTGTTGTTGATTGGTCTTTCTGCCGCTTCTTTCAAGCCTTCGATGATGTAGTCGAACGTCGGCTGGTCAGGATTGCCCTGGCCGAGATTGATGACGTCGTATCCTTCGGCAATTTTTTTGTTAACCTTGGCAACAAGTGCTGCAAAAAATTGCTTTGGCAATGTTTGCATTAAATCTGATTCTGGAAATTCCATTTGATGATCCTTCTTTCAAGTACAGTAAAATTAGTCACGCTGCAATTTTTTGGCACAAATGTCGCCCACAGTCTGCACGATTTGAACCAAAACAATCAAAACAACGATCGTCGCATACATGACTGACGGTTGGTAGCGTTGGAATCCGTACTGATAGGCAATGTCGCCCAAGCCGCCGGCACCGACCAGACCTGCCATTGCGGTTGCGCCGACAAGTCCGATCGTCGTAATCGTCAACCCGCGAACAAGACCTGATCGCGCTTCTCTCAAGACGACGTTGACGATGATTTTTCCGTTGGAAATGCCCATTGACTGATATGCTTCAATAATCCCGGAATCGACTTCAAGAATTGAAGATTCGACCAAACGAGCCAGGTACGGAACACAATAGAAGACAAGCGGCAAAATCACCCCGCGGATTCCGATCGTCGTACCGGCAATAATTTTTGTAAGCGGCAAAATCAAAAACAGCAGGATAATGAAAGGCAACGAACGGAAAATATTCACCAGCCAGTTGACGACCGTATAAAGCGACTTGTTCGGATGAAGTCCCTGATCGCTTGAGTTGACAAGCAAAACCCCAAGAGGGATGCCCAAAATTACTGAGATGACCAGAGTAATCGACGTCATCGTCAGCGTTTCTAAAAATCCGGTCCAAATCGTCGGACCCCATTCATTGATAAAAGACATTAGATCTCAACCCTTTCGTAATAAATATCCTGAGTTCGCAAACCTGCCATCGCATCGTCAAACTCTTTTTCGCTTTGAAAATCAAAATGAACCAGCAGACGTCCGTAGGCCTTCTTCTTGAGATAACCGATGCTGCCGCCGAGAATGTTGGGCGACACGCCGTATTTTGCCGAAAGATCGGCAATAATCGGTTCATTGGCCGTTTGACCGATAAACTTCAAGACAACAAGCTGTCCGTTTGTCGTATACGGTTTGAGAATTTCAAGCGGAACACCCATTGTGTCCGTGATGCCGATGAACTTCTTCGTAGCTTCCTTTTCCGGATTCGTGAAAACATCCAATACATTGCCCTGTTCAATCAGCTTCCCCTTCGCCAAAACGGCCACGCGGTCACAGACGCGTTGGATGACGTCCAGTTCATGCGTAATCAAAAAGATCGTGATATGCAGTTCCTGATTGATTTTGAGCAGCAGTTTTAAAATCGATTCCGTCGTTTCAGGATCAAGCGCGCTCGTTGCCTCATCGGACAATAAGATCTTCGGCTCATGTGCCAAAGCACGCGCGATTGCGACGCGCTGCCGCTGACCGCCTGAAAGTTCTGCCGGATAGCGATCTTTTTGTTCCCACAAATCCACGATTCTGAGATACTTTTCCGATCGCTGTTCGGCAAGTTCTTTTTCAAGTCCTTCGAGCTTTAACGGCAGCGTCACGTTTTCAAGAACCGTCGCCGTTTTCAAAAGATTGTATCCTTGAAAAATCATTCCTATTCTTGACCGTTGCCGCTGCAGTTTCTTCTTGTCCGTCGGATCTATCTTTTCGCCGTCAACGATGACTTCTCCCGTTGTCGGAACTTCAAGTCCGTTGATCATGCGAATCAACGTGCTTTTCCCGGCACCCGAATAGCCGATGACGCCAAAGATTTCTCCTTCCTTGATGTTTAAAGAAACGTCGTCCACAGCCTTGACTTCCCGTTCCTTATCCTTGTAAATTTTAGTGACGTTCTTGATTTCGATCATTAAAATCGCTCCTTACTGCTGCCTGCTTCTTACTTGCTTGATGAAAGCACTACCGAACCCTTGAATTCCTTCTTGATGAATGCAGCGGTCTGCTTTGAGTGATAGTACTTATCGATCTTCTTTATGACCGCATCGTTCTTGTGTCCTGATTGAACGACAAAAACGTTCGGGTACGGGTTGTTCTTCAACGGTTCATGGAAAATGGCATTTTCGTTGATTGAAAGTCCGGCACCCATTGCAAAGTTCGTATTGATTGCCGCCGCAGTTACTTCACCGAGCTGCTTTGGAAGCTGCGAAGCCTCAAGTTCAATAATCTTCAAATGCTTGGGATTTGAGACTACATCCTTTTTAGTTGCCGTCTGCCCGACGCCTTTCTTAAGCTTGATGATTCCTGCCTTTTCGAACAGCTGCAGTCCGCGCGTTTCGTTGCTTGCATCATTTGGAACAGCAATCGAATCGCCGTCCTTCAAATCCTTCAGACTCTTGATTTTCTTTGAGTAGACGCCCATCGGATATGCCACCGTCTTGAATGCCTGATCGAACTTGTAGCCCTTGTTCTTGATCTGATCCTTCAGAAACGGAATCGTCTGATAGCTGTTTGCGTCAAGGTCACCTGAACTCAAGGCCGAATTCGGCGTATTGTAGTCCGTGAACGACTTGACCTTGATTTTTAAGCCGTCCTTTTTGGCTTGTTTTGCGACTTCTTCCATGATCTGCTGGTGAGGTCCTGCAGTTACGCCAACCGTAATTTCCTTTTTGCTCAGTTCCTTTGAATCCTTTTTGCCGCAACCTGAAAGCACCGTACCGGCAAACAACAAAACAGCTGAAAAGCCTAAAATTGATTTAATTACGTTCTTTTTCATAAGACATCTTCTCCTCTTTCAATTAATACGGATAAACAAAAAGTACCCGTCCTCCAAAAAAGGACGGGTACCAAGACCGTGTTACCACCTTAATTCGCAACATCTTCTCAGATGCTGCCTCAAAAACTTCGACACACTGCGCACATGCGTAAAGTCTTGCGGTGGTAACGTCCGCAACCACGTTATCGGCTCACCTCGCTCACCGATACCATTCCAAGCCCATCTTCAGTCTGCTTCGTACTGCCTCTTCACACCAGCCAGGGGCTCTCTTCAAGCGTCCGCAAACCTACTCTGCTCTTCATCATGTTTTCCGTTTGTTTATGTATGTTAGTTTAATACCGTTATCACCGATTGTCAATTATTTTTTAATTTTTTTATCAGATTTTCTGCAATCAACCCGATAATCAACAAAAGGCTGGGGAAAACTGTGCCCAACTAAAAGCCCTGACGATTCACAATCAATCGCAAATTCCATCCCAGCTTTTGTGTATACAGGAATAAATTTGGACTTTGCCCGTAATCGGAGCCTGCTTTTTACGGGAAAATTTAAAAAATCACCGTTTTCCCCGTAAATCCGTCTTGGCGAACCGTTTTATCAAATAATGCGCAGCACTGCATTTGGCAAAAAGAACTTCATGCATCAAAATTAAGCAAATGCCGGACAAAACCAGTCGAAAGGCGACTGAATTTGTCCGGCATTTCATTTGATTCAAGAGGTAAAAGGGACTTTTTTCACCAAACGTTCGTTGCGTTCAACGTGTTCAATCCGCCAAAAGCACCGTCAGATTCGGCAATCTTCTTGATTGTCGCAAGTGCTTCTTTAGCTTCGTCATCCAATTTGAGATGTTCCGCAAGCATCACCTGGTTCAGGCGCTGATATGCCCACTTTGCCTCCTGGGCGACATTTTCATTTTTCTTCAGATTGACTGCCGTCTTGTTGACGGCTTCGTTGACGTAATCATTTTGGCATGCTTTGGCAAAACGTTCCAAAGCAAGAGCAAGTTCCTGCTTCTCATTCATCAGAATTACTTCCTTTTCATTGATATCTGTACTTAGTAAGTGTCATGAGTCTTTCAAGCGTTGCATCCGGTCCGACGTACCGGTGCACGACCTTCCCGTGCTTGATCAGGACAACGGTCGGCGTGTACTGAAGTCCGATGACGTTGTTCATCATGTCAAGAAACTTCCCGTCAACATCCTGTGGCGAAACCTTCGAAGTGTCAAAATAGCCCACAGGAACTCCGGTCTCATCAAGAAACGTCCTCAGCGTTCTGGAAAACTCCCTGCAATACGGACAGCTTTCACGTCCGAAGAAGACCACGAAGGTCCTCCTGCTGTCGATTCCATTCTCAAGTTCCCTTACGCCCATTGGAATCGTTCCTGTAATGTTGGCACGATATTCACCCGCATCGACGTTCGTCATCACGTCTGCTGACACTCTTGTAAAATTCAGTGCTGAAAATGCAGCTAAGGCGCTAAACAGTACCAACAGTATAATACGCTTTCTGACATGCATAATCAATACCCCCCGCCCGGGAACCTAGCAATGGCCGATTGTAGCCTTGCCGCCGGTTCCTACTGCGGCGCCCCATCTGTTGACACTGCATCCCCATGCCTGTCCCCAGTCCACGCGGCACTTGTGCTTGCCGCAGTAAACGCCGTTTCCATAATACTTGCCGCCCATAATCTTCTTGAGTTCTCTTTCGGAAAGTTGTCTCATAATTTCTGCCTCGCTTTGTTTAATTTGCTGACCATTTGATCAACAACATCATCATAGCATTCGCTGTGCATTTTTTGGCTTTTTAATCACAAATGGTCAATTTGAATTCGTAAACGGCAAAATTGGCCGTTCATTACACTAAAACAACCACTGACGACTTTTTCTACCATTCATGATTTTTTGGTGCTATATTTGAAAATGTAAAAACTTATCAAAGAGGCACATATCATGGAAAATGCAAAACATAATCTCAAAAAATTGTCCGAAGAGGAATTGAAAAAAATAAAGGGGGGCAAGGTTCAACATAACAGGCTATATCATGCTAAGCCAACAACCTCTCAAAGCTATTGCCTATATAATCCTTTTAAAAAAATATGTTGGAGATAATCACTATGCACACTTTTGGCGCAGATTATTTTATTCTTAGCGATATCATATATTTGTTTCTTTCATCAATCTGCTTTTTCAAAATATCATCTAAAAAAAGCAAGACGTTCACCCTTTGCTATGCCGTATTGGCATCTATTGCATTTATTTCAAATACGTATTTTTATGATATTGCAGATTACGTTATGATTTTAGGAATGCTATTTCTTTCGTTAATGATTGATCCCCAAAATTTATCAACTAATATTATGAATATCTTGATTTCTTTTTCAATCATTGACTTGTCAACCCTTATTGGTTCATCCGTTCTGACTAACATCCCTGTTAGTTATGATAACAAACCTTTATTTTTAATGATGATTATATGGATAATTGAAACGTTTAGTTCTTTAATTATATATAACATTTCAGGTAAAATAATAAAAAAATACAGCGCTATACTGAACAAAAGAGCCAGCTTAACTGTTGCATTATACGCTTATATTTCAGTTACCTTTCTTGATGTTATATCGCATAAAATTAATATATTCGGCCGTATTATCCCGCTCATAATCACTTTTCTAATCATTCAGTGCATCTTTGTCATCATTTTGTTCAACTTCGAGTTGTCGCGACATGACAAGCTAAATGAGCAAAAAATCAAACAAACTGAGATAGAAGGATTATTGAAATATACCGAAAAACTTGAAAAAGAGGAGCGAAAACTTCGAAAATTCAAACATGATTATCAAAACATGATGCTCAGTCTAAAAGAATTGGCTGATTTTGAAAACAAAGAGAAATTTAAAGAAGGCGTCTTAAAGCTCGAAGAATACTTTAATATCAAGTTTGCGTCAAACCAAATCTGGGGTTTCAACGATTTTGACAATCTGAAAAATCCCTATCTTAAAAGCATCTTCATCAGAAAGGTTCAAGATATGCGAGAACAGAAAATCATTGCTGAATTCTCCTGTCCTCAAATAATCGAAAACATCAATATCCCTATTTTTGACTTTGTACGAGTTATCGGGATAACGCTTGACAATTCAATCGAGGCGGTCTGCGGCCATGAAGACGGCCGAATTTTGATGAATATTTCGAAAAATGACGACGCTACAAAATTCGTCATTTCCAACACGATGTTTGCGACACAAAAACCTATCCAGCAATTAATAAGCGAAGGATATACCTCAAAGGACAACCATTCTGGATTGGGTCTTAAAAACATCAACGAGATTCAAACAAACAACAGCAACTTGTTTGTTTCCTACAAGTATGAAAAAAACTTGTTTGTTGCAACAATAATAGTTCAGGAGTGAAAAAATGTTTCATAGAATTTTTATATGCGAAGACAACCCTATCCAATTGTTATCTTTAAAACAGTATGTAGCCAACTATTCTGCATTTCACGAGCACGACTTTAGTATCAGCTTGGCAACACAGTTGCCTGAAGAAATAAAGCAGTTCATCGAGACGTTTGATGTAAGAGGCGGTATTTACTTTCTTGACATCGACCTTGGAAAAAAACATATTAACGGCATCGAATTAGCCAAATGGATCAGAGAACATGATGCCGAAGCAAAAATTTCGTTTATTACGACACACGATGAAATGGTTTCAAAAGTTATCAAAGAACACCTCGAATGCTTGTCATTTATTTATAAAGATGACGACATCACAAACATTCACAATGAAATCAATTATAGTTTGAGCGAAGCACAAAAACGCATCGATGCTATTGAGAAGACCAACCAAAAACAGTTATCTTTTAAAATCGGCAGAGAGGAACATTTTATCAATTTTAACAAATTGTTGTACATCAAAGTTTCTGACGTTATCCATCGTCTGGTCGTCGTAGCCAAGGATGAACAATCCGAATTTTATGGAACGATTTCCGAAATTTCAAAACGATACCCCGAATTGCTTCAAGTTGACCGTTCCTGCATGGTTAATCCGCAAAACATCGTCAGTTTTGATTCAAAACAAAGAAAGATTTTCTTTGAAAACGGCATTTCGGTCGATGTTTCACGCAGAAACGCAAAAAATGTCAAGAAGACAATGGAGCAATATTGCAATGATATTCAGTAAAAAATACCCTTATATTCCACAAGTTGATGAAATGGACTGTGGCATTGCCTGCCTTTCAATGATAGCTAAATATTACGGTTCTGAATATCATCTTTCATACTTGCGAAATCTCGCCAAAATAACAAAAAACGGTGCAAGTGCTTGGGGGTTAATGAAGGCAGCAGAAAAAATAGGCTTAACGACAGATTCTTTTGAGCTTGATTATGATAATCTCTGCAACTTTCCAGAACTTCCTTTAATTGCCTTCGTAGTAAAAGAAGGAGGAATCAGTCATTTTTGCGTAATATATCAAGTCACTGAATCATATGTTCTAGTAGCTGACCCTGATCCTACGGTAAAGATGGTCAAAATTTCCAAAAGTTCTTTTGAAAAAATATGGACCGGTGTCATCATTACATGCCATAAAGGTGATGATTTCAAAATAAACCATGTAAATTCTAAAAATTTATTATCATTTATTCCAGTTTTGATGGAAGAGCACCAAACAATTGTGAAAATTTTCGTTACCGCAATATTTATCGCGACGGTTAATATTATCAGCTCATATTTTCTACAAGAATTGATAGATTATTATATTCCAAAACAAAACATCAACCTTCTTGATATTGTTTCTGCAGGGTTGATAATATGCTACATATTTCAACAAATTACTCTGTTTTTTCAACAAAAACTTCTTTTAAAACTGAGTAATTCACTTTCCAAATCAATCGTTTTGAAATATTGGGGGTACATAATCAAATTGCCAATGTCTTTTTTTGAAACAAGAAAAACAGGCGAAATCACTTCAAGATTTTCTGATGCAAATACTCTTATAGAGGTACTGGGGGAAACTATCGTAACTATTTGCTTGGATTCAATAATCGTAATATCGATTCTTTTTTTCATATTTCATCAAAACGTCACTCTTTTTTGCATATCTTTGTGTATCATTCCGCTCTATATTTTGCTGATATATGCTTTCTCAACGTACTTCAAAAAAGAAAATTACAATCTCATGCAATCTTACTCAGAAGTAGACTCATCAATCATCGATAATATTACTGGAATAGAAACGATAAAATCGCTTTGCTTGGAAGATTTTTCCTATTCTCATGCAAAATTTAAATACACAAATTATATCCAAAAATATGTTAACTACACGAATCATGTCAACATGCAAAATTGCTTAAAAAATTTGATACAGCTGATTTTTAACGTCATCATACTATTGATTGGTGCAAGGATGATACATACCACTTCGCTGACAATCGGAAAACTGATGACTTTCAATGCTTTGCTAGGATACCTAGTGTCACATCTCGAAGGAATAATATCATTGCAAACCAAAATACAGGCCGCCAATATAGCTAATATCCGTTTAAACGAAGTATATTCTGTCGAGCAAGAAGACAACTATGGAAACGAATATCTAGGAAATGTTGAATCAATAGAAGTCAACAATCTGTGCTACAGCTATGACTACGGCGATAATACGATAGATAACTTAACGATGATCATAAATAAAGGGGATAAAATTGCTATTTGCGGTGAAAGCGGGACTGGCAAATCTACTTTGGCCAAATTGCTTGCACGCGAAATACTTCCAGATTATGGTAATATTCTCGTAAACGGAATTTGTACAGAAGAGTACAACATAAAAAGTTACAGGCATAAGATAATTTATATTCCTCAAGAAACGACTCTATTTCCTGGAACCATTTCAGATAACATCACAATCGGGCTCAATGATTCTTTTTATTCTTCAAAGAAAATACAGCATCTTTGTGATTTAATCGACTTCTCCAAAGACATTAGGGAACTTCCAAATGGTATTAACACTCAAGTGAACTCAAACGGTTCAGGATTATCAGGAGGTCAAAAGCAAAAGCTTGCTTTAATTCGCGTAATGGTTAGAAACCCGCAAGTTATTATACTCGATGAATCATTATCAGCCATCGATTCAAAAAGTAGAAATAAAATACTGAAATTTCTGACTGAAAAACCTGATCTGACGATAATCTCGATTACTCACGATAAAGAAACCTTACCTTATTTTAAAAGAATATATAATATGTGAAATAGATGCTAAGGAACCCTATGTCTCAAACTAAAAGACAGGATGATTCACAATCAATCGCAAATTTCATCCCATTTTTTGGATATACAGAAACAAATCTGGATTTTGCCCGTAATCGGAGCCTGGCTTTTACAGGCAAATCCCCAAAATCGCCGTTTTGCCCGTAATCCCGTCTTGGTTCATTGATTAAGCGGACACTGCATTTGACAAAAAGAACTTCACGCATCCAAATTAAGAAAATGCCGGACAAAACCAGTCGAAAATCGACCGAATTTGTTCGGCATTTCATTTGATTCAAGAAATAAAAGGGATTTTTTCACCAAACGTTCGTTGCGTTAAACGTATTCAATCCGCCCAAAGCACCATCAGATTCGGCAATCTTCTTGATCGTTGCGAGTGCTGTTTTAGCTTCGTCATCCAATTCTAGATGTTCCGCAAGCATCGTTTGATTCAAGCGCTGATATGCCCATTTTGCTTCTTGAGCCGCATTTTCATTTTTCTTCAGACTGACTGCCGTCTTGTTGACGGTATCGTTGACGTAATCATTTTGGCATGCTTTGGCAAAACGTTCCAAAGCAAGCACTAATTCTTGTTTATCGCTCATCTTGAGGACTTCCTTTTATATAATCTGGCTTTATTATACTACTAAAATCATAGACCGAATCACTAAATTAGCACACTGCATTTTACACAATTGCCAAACAAAAAGCCCTCGCATAAATGAAGTGCCCTATAATTGTTAGACAAAGTAGTCTAATGATTGTGGGGTATTTTT
>ERZ791902.929-NODE-929-length-16607-cov-44.426353_pt1 | contig 16607 bp, 16 predicted proteins | sample MGYA00510149_ERZ791902 | MGnify/ENA primary metagenome ERZ791902 (study PRJEB30046, sample SAMN00792060) | human gut metagenome | study: EMG produced TPA metagenomics assembly of the A metagenome-wide association study of gut microbiota in type 2...
ACTCAAAACAAATGCTCTATTTCGCTATTTTTTGCCTTTTTATGCGTTCTTTTTTGAAAAAATATTCATGAACGAAGTGATTTTATGAGCTCTTTTCTTTCAGTTTTTTTTATTAGCTGCTTATTTTTCAGTTCTTTTTCAAGAAAAGCAACTTTATCATTTTCATTCTCAAACATTAATTTGCCAACAGGGAATTTTGCAGAATAAATAGGTAAAGACATATCATCTTTAGGAACAAATAGTTCTGGCTGGAAATCTTTATAAGAATAGCTTCCATAAATATTATACTTAATGTCTTCCACCAATAGCCTATAAGCATATCTAAACTCTAAGAGCTCGGGGCAATTATTGGGTCCCTTTCCTTCTCCACATGATTTAATAAAAATTCTTTTATTTCCGATTTCTCGTTCAATGTAAACAGGTGCAGAGCCTATTTGCTCAGGAAAATACACATCGGTGTGACAATAGTCCTGAACGAAATCTTTGCGTATAGTAGCTTCCAGGCCTAGTGTTTGAATAGCTATTTCATGATTTCTAAACATATACTTGTCAAGCAAATCCGGATCAATTGAGTTGTTCGGAGCGATTTCATTCCATACTTCTTCTATAGTACGTGTAAAAAAGTAATACGGATATCCAAAGACGGATGCACTATCTCCCATTGTATAATATTCTGGGGTTATTGTTTTTTTCAAATCCTTATAAATCTGACTTGGAGATGTATATCTTCTAAACTCATTAAAATAACAAATTAGTTTCCAAATTTTAGCGTAATAGTATCTATACATCGCATTATCCCAGTTTTTTTCAAACTGAGAAATCGTGAAGTTTTCAAAAAAGACATCTTTGTTTAATCTGCCATCTACAAATGCCATGGGAGAATACAAAGCATCAGCTATAAAATGGAACGCTTTTCCTGAGATTGCAAAATGGCAAGGGTTTTGTGATCCAATAAATTTCTCAACAGCAGCAACTGCCTCTTCACTGCTATGAAAATGCTGTTGTTCATTCATGCCAATAAGAATATCTGCCATCGTACGCACTTGGCCATATTGCTCCATTATTTCAAAGTGGTTATGATATATAAACTGCTCTGGCTTGACTTTCTGCAAGCAAACGGTGCCATCTCCCATTTTAGCGACCAGCTCATCATGCAGCAAAGAAAGTATTTTAATCTTAGGTAACTTTTCTGTGTCTTTTATTAGTTCTTCCAGGGCAATATATGTAAAACCATGCCAACCTTTTGCTCGCTTTAAAGGATATGAGTGACTATCGTAAGAAGTTCCTACCCCACAACAAATGTAGCCATCTTTTTCCAGAAGGTTGACCAGGCCAAGTAAACCAACAGAAGTTCCATTGCCACCCGTGAAAACAGAATAAACACCCACTTTGTTGTTTACAACATGTTCATCAATAAAACGTTTTATGATGGGATAAAAAACATTTATAACATCATCACATAGTTGTTGAGATAGACTACCGGGCCCCAACAGTAAGTTTACTCCAATATTAAGTAAATATTGATTTTCTCCTGTCTTGACAACAATACTTTCATAGGCTTCTTCAAGATTCTTTTCTATAATGGCATTTATTTCCGAAAAGCAATCTTGAGTATCGTGAGAACATGGATCATAATGAAGTACGTTATGGAGGCCACCCATGCATACATTATAAACCAATGCCAAAGTTTTATCGCCAACAACTAAACGTATATCATCTAAGTCTGCATAATCCTTAGATTCCTTGTTGCTATCTACCAAAGGCAACACTGTTGATTTCGAAACCTCTGTTGGCTCCGAAGTCTCTGTTGTAGCACAAGACAACATTCTTTTTAATATTTCCAACAATTTCATATCACTATTTTTTTATAAATACCTATTTCCCTTAAAAATACGTCTTCACTGCAAACAAGAACTGCTCGATAAAGATTTTCTTGAAAGCAGCGATGTTATTCTGTTCATAAAACATGAGCATAGCCTTCTTATAGTCGATGGAGTCAACGGTTCGGAAAGAAATCGGACAATAGCCATTTGCTATTAAGACAGCATTGCTTGTGATTCTTGCAGTCCGCTTGTTCCCATCCACAAAGGCTTGAATATACGATAATAGCACTAATGTCAAGAGTGCTTTCTCAAAAACATTATCTTTTCCATTCACCAATGTACAAGTATCTTCCAAAGCCTCACGAATCTGGAATTCATTATCAAGAGGGCGATAATTGGTTCCCGTGATACCAACACGACGATGACGGATATTTCTATCAACTTCCAACTCCTTTGTCAAGATAGAATGAATATTCTCTATTCGGTGCACAGACAGTTCTTTCAAATAATCTGGTATGTCAAGCACAAAATCAAGTGCTTCCTTATGGTTAAGCAACATGATAGCTTCTTCTTTTGTCTTCCCGGAAGCCGTCTGCTTATCTTTTAGCAATCGCTCAGTTTCTAAAAGAGAATAGGTATTGCCTTCTATCTGTGAGGATTTCCAGGACAAATCAACTCCAAGACGTTCCATTTCCTTACGATATTCCAATTCTGTCATACCTTCAGTATTCTTTTTAAACTCCATTTGTGCTGCATTCAACACTTCAAGTTCTTCTTTTGTGAAAATCTCCACCTTAGGCAGAACATCACGAATCAAATCAAAGTTGAAAGATTCTTGTACTTCGCGCTCATCAATATCTTTATCAAAATAAGTTGCCAAATCCAAAGGCATTGTTACGTGAGCCTGTGGAGTAAGTTTGTACTTCGTAGCAGGACCACGTCCAGCCTTCTCAATATTTCCCTCCTTAACAGCGGCAGAAAGTAACCTTTTCATTGTACTATCACTGGGAGCTTTCGTAAGCCCCGCCATAATCTCTGCCCTATTTGCCAAGGGATGATAATGTAAAAACTGTAATATTTCTATATCTATTGTCATATTCTTTATTTATTAATCGGCTCAAATTTACTCATTTTTTGCCAATAATTGGGTTTGTTTGAGCCGATTTTGTGTATGTTTAACGGGTTTTTGAGCCGATTCGGCAAAAACATCTTGGGGAATAGACGAAATGGAAAAGATAAAACCAAACTACTAAAACTTCACAATGGCGGCACTTGTTATGCAAGTGAAAGGCTTCCAATTTCAAGGTAAGGTCTTGCGCCAGTTCTGCGCCATTTTTCGTGCAAAATAAGCGAAAATGCTTAAAGACGGCACTTGAATATCAACGAGTTACAGAAGATGGTAGAGTGGTATAAAATCCCTCTCTCTCCGCACAGAGTCCTGTAAATCGAAAGATTTACAGGACTTTTCCTTTTTACGCTTTTAAGTAGTAATAAAACATCTATCTTTACAGTTAGATATTTAGCTTTGTAATAAACTATGAGTATATTATACGGAACAAAAATAAACCAACTGCTTGCCAATACCGCACCGACAGGACTATTGTTTGCTGACAGTTACATGGATCTATACTATGTTATGGAGCAACTGACCACCCTGCGTTCTTATGTTGTACGGCAAAAGTAGGTAAGCGGCTATATCCTTGGAAAGACAAAACATTTGTTCAAAAATGAAAAAAAAACGGCAAGATTGCCGAAATATTTCAATAGACATATTATGCAGATACATGGAGCAACGATATGTAAGTAAAGACGGTAAATGGCAGAGGAAACAACTTGAAGTTGATTTTGTTATCAATGAGGGCAGCCAAAAGTATTACATCCAATCCGCATTAGCCATGCCAGACGAGGAAAAGCGTAAACAAGAAATGGCTTCACTTTTGAGAATAGGCGATTCATTCAAGAAAATAATCATCGTGAAAGATGACATTAAACCTTGGACTGACGAGAATGGTATTCTTACAATGGGATTAATGGATTTTCTTATGGGCGACGCAAAAGATTTAAATATCTAAGATTAGCTTATACATTTCTATCCCATTCACCTCAAATACACATACTTGACTTATAGGTATTTGAATAATAATGGTAAGACAGTGGTCATGGTGTAGTATTATACCCCTTTCATAAGGGCAATCGGAGGAAAGTTAGATTCAGTACAGCATAACTCATTGAAAATCTTGCATTATTCAGAGGGTTGAGACGATGGCTTTACAAACGTTTGCATAACTTTTACCCCATATTTTCCATTTTCCCTAATATAGCGTAATGCAAAAATACATATATTTGCAGTCGAAAAAACACAAAAAACGAGGATAGTCTTGGTTCTGCATAATGTGCAGGACCTGCTCTAACAACCTTAAACGTAGCATATTTATAAATAACGCAATAATTAAAAAAAGATGAAAAAGTTAACTAAAAGCCTATTTGTCCTTATATTGATGCTTGGGACAATGTTGGAGATGAAGGCGGCAGATGTGTATCTGCTTACAGCCCAAACAATCAATGGTAGCGTTGGTAACTATGAAGTGCCAAGCAACCATCAGCTTGCTCAGAACACTCTTTCCGCAGGAGAAAGCGGTGGAACTGTTGCACAGTCTGCAACAGATGTCGAACCGGGTTACTATCTCGTGGGCAATTTCTTCTCAGAACATAATGTCGGCGGAGACGTTAATCCGGGAGGCGACGGCGCAACGATAGAATATACAAAACATGTGTATTTCAAATTCGAACAGCAAAAAGACAATAGCTATGCGTTCAGCATCCCGGCATGCCTCACGGCACATGCACAGATTCTTGCTGTTGACGATTATGACAATAAGATGGTTTACGGTCCGGGCGAGATATACAGCCTGCATGGTGCAAAGGATAATGCCAGAGCATTGCCGTCAACAAACGGAGCGGTAGGAACTATTTGTGGAACACCAGCGGCAAAGACACTTGTCGGTTCTAAGACATTAGCAGAGGGCAACAACTACTGGGATCTCGTGACCCGCAATGACGGAGTGACAGACGACGATGGTATGTATACCTTCAGCTTTACGCTTGACAAAAAAGGAAACCCCTCCGACTGGAAGGTAGAGCATGATGCTAAAAGATGTGTGTCTTATATTATTGGCAACATGACGGGGGCTACGGCGCAGCCGCTCTATGATAAGCGTAAAAATGATGGTGACACAGGACCATTCGACAACAATATTGAGGCTTCGCTCTATTTTGACGGATCGAACGGTTATTGGGGAATAGGATTTATCGTGAATGATGCGAAACGTAATGAACAGCTTGAGCAGGCAAAAAAAGCTACACCCAATATGCATGCCACACAGAGCGTGAATGACAACTCCGGAACTCACGATAAGCTCTTCTTCCTCGGCAATGGAGGATATCCCTATAGTAATTCCGATTACCACGACAAGGTATGGGCTAACCAGAAACCTTTCTCCCTTAATCTGCACGGTATAAAGAGAGTTCAGTATAATCCCGCTCGTGGCGATAATGACCAGGTGGTGAAAGACGGCAGTTACGGCATGTCGGGCAGTATATATATTGATGGCGCTAACCAAGCCGATTTCACGATAAATACCATGTCCATGATAGGTGATGCTGTGGGAGGAACTTATGATGCGAAAACGGGCAATTGGAATTATACTTCTAAGGCAGGAGACATGGAGTATGACGCCAATGAGCGTTGCTTCTCGTTGACGATATCTACCGAAGACGAAAAATACGACACCCCGCATTATTTCAGGTTCGTTGCCAACCATAGCGCAGAGCAGAACTGGGGTGAGACAGAAGATAATGTGACAACCAATACCGGACTTGCCAGACCCAGATATGATGGCGCAGATGATGACAATCACTCTTGTATGGTAGGCGATCCGAACGATGTGCAGTACCGTACTGCTGCCAGAGGAGAGACCGAGGCAGACTCCAAAATCAGAACGGATATTCTCTGGAATCGTCCCGCAGGAATCTGGAGGATAAAGTTTTACCCTGATATCGACAAGGACAAAAAGGATGCATCCTACTACACCATATCAGGAACAAAAGTCGTCAAGATGCCTTTCACCTATCACGTAAGGAGGTTTATCCGTACGTACAGCAACAGTGTTGCAATGAAACCCGCAAAAGGCAATGTGAAGGTGTATGCGGCATATAAGTACGGTACACCTGCAAATCCAGAAAACCTAAAATCACAGGGCAAGATTTATCTTCGTGAACTCAAGTACATTCCGGCAAACATGGGAGTAGTGCTCGTGGGTGAGGTGCCTGCGGACAAGCAGCCTGCGGGCGGCTACAAAGACGGCGCTAAAGTGGATTTCTATTTGAAAGAAACGGATGATCTTTATCCTGATAATAATTATGAAGCGTTGTGGGTAAAGACAGAGGATTATGTAGCTAAAGGTGATAAGTGGAACAACTATCTCAAGCCGACAGTCACGCCTATCGACAAACTTGGAAATGCTGATACCGACAATAATGGAAATATAGCCCACCGTTACTTCGGCCTTGCAAACTTCCATTCCACAAAATATTACAAGGAGAATAAGACCGGAGACGACTATATCGGTTTCTTCCGCCTTACGCAGAATGGCAGAAGCGGCGCAAACAAGGCTTATCTGAGTATTCCGGCAAATGCTGATGTAGACGGTGGAGTGGGAGCTACGTACGGGTATATTGACTTTAACGGACAGTTCCTCGGAAATGAGACGGACGACCCGAAGAATCCGTCGCTTGCCAAGGTGGCTATTGTCTTCGATGACGAAGATGATGGCGGAAGCACTACTACTGTAACAGAAGTCAAGCCGAATAGTACAGACGCCGACGCATCGTTCTATACCCTTCAGGGAGTAAAGGTGTCAGGTCCTGTCAAAGGAGTGTATATCCATAATGGAAAGAAATTCATCAAATAAAAACTAAGGAAAAATGAAAAACTATATAAAACCGGAAGTCACGGTGTATGAAGTTAGAATCGAGTCTCTTCTTAGTGGAAGTGGAGAAGGTGGACAGATACCAGAAGGGGGTGCCCCAAAACGTGACTATATTCTCTTTGATGAGGAAAATGATGACGGAGATACTGGTAGCTGCGGTCTTTGGGATGACGAAGACTTTGAAGATTGAATGAAATATTCTGAATAAATGCAGTTTTAGTTGCGTTAAGCAATAGTGTGAAATAGACAAAGGGCTGGACTCCAAATCTGGAATCCAGCCCTTTTTGACGCTCTTTTCATTATCTGTTTCTATAGCAGACGATGGTGTCAGTCATCGCCCCACTTATTGCTGTTCGACTCTCCCCACAAGTCTTTGTAAGTATCCTTGGTATCCTTCTCGTTGACTACCTCAAAGTTGCTGATACATTTTCCCGTGGTACTTCCTCTGAATACGCTCGCCTTTACGATGCTTTCGTTGCAGAGAGCCTCGAGCTGTATCTCATTAATTTCTGGAGTTATATAGTTCTTCTTCATTTTGCGTAACTGTTATTTGGGGTTTATCTGATAATTATCTTCTTTCCGTTCACTACATACATTCCCTTAGGCAATCCCTCCAGACTGCAACTGCGGCGCACCATCTGTCCGTTCATGTTGAACACGCCATCTATGCCACGCTTGTAGGATGTGCAGTCGGTGCTGCCGTGTATGTCGTCGATGCCTGTGGTGCTGTCTTCCACTCCGTCGATGAGTAGCGATACTTGGCTCGGTTTTCCTTCGGCAGAAGTATTGTTCTTCAGTTCAAACCAGCAGCGGAACGCCTTCAGTCCGTATGAATACGGCTTGCCGTCGTCCATATTGCCGTGCGGCACCTGTATCAGCTTTCCCTTATACATGAAGTAGTCGCCGTTGAGGTCGTCTCTGCCCTCGATAATCTCGCCTTTCTCGTATGTCTTCGCCATAGTGCCTTTGCAGTCCATGCCACCGTCGGTGGCAGAGACGATTGTTTTTGATACCCAATTGGTGGTGTTTACATACTCATTCAGCTTCTTCCTGTCGAGCGACACCATCGTGATGTCGTAGTGGTCGGCTTTCAAGGTCTTCGTCAGTCGGTTGTTTTCGTCCTTAGATTTCTCGTAGTTGGTGCCCAGCCATTCGCTGTTGTCCTCGCCCTCTGATGTGTAGAAGTGTTCTACGGTGTAGGGTGCTGACTTCACCTGTGTGTATGGTGGGTACACGATATATGGCTCGAATGCCTTTACCATCACTTGCTCGTCGCTGTCTGGCTCCACGGTCACGAACTGCACGCTGTTTTCCGTCAGTTTGGCAAGCTTCGCCACCTTCACTGCATCTCCGAACGTGCGCTTCATCTGTCCCCATGTCAGGTCGACGGGCAGAATGAGCGAGTTCCACATATTGTCGTTCAGCTTGCGGTTCAGATGCAGCACGCTGTTCTTGTATTCGTCTGCAGCCTCGGTAAGATAGCGCAGGTCGGTAGACTCCTCGTCGAGAATCAGCTCTGGGTTGCGTCGCGGTCCGGCATAATACAGCTTGAAGTTGTCTACGGCAGTCAGCTCGTTGGCGGCTACAGCCGGCTTTCCGTTGGGTGTAGAGTCTATGTAGAAGCCTATGCGGAGCGTAACGGGATTGTCGCTTGATATTTCGTTCCCATCCAGGGCTTTGTCGAGACATATCTGCACCTGGTTCTCATACTCTCCCTCGAAGAAGGCATGTCCGATACCGGCTTTATCGTATGTATTGCCAAGCGACTCGGCATCAGCCTGACTGATACCGTTGAGGGTTGCTGTTGAGTATTTGTCATTAATCGGGTTGTTGTTGGCATCGAGCACCGTAATGAACAGGTTTGCAAGCGGTTTGCCGTTCTGCTTGATGTTCTCCGAGCTGTTCGCAGTGCTGAATCCGTTGCATCGCAGCAGGAACCATCCTCCCTTGTGTACCTTCACGTCCTGATAGAAATTGAAGCCGCGCAGGCCTTTGGTGTAGCAATAGAAATACTGGCCGTAGTCGCGCTGATGATCTTCATTATAGTGTACCCAGCTATTGGAACCTGTACTCTGTAGCTTGTCATGCGTCTTATACATATTTTCGTCTCCGAAGCGCACGTGGCTTTTCCAGTCTGTTGGCAGATCATTATCTTTACCTGTGATGAGCCATTTTGTAGCGTCCGCATCATTTGCTCTGAATTCCGGACATGCAATAAGGAAAGAGGCATCGACAGGCGACTTCATATATGCAGGGTTTGTGTTGAAGAGCAGGTAATACTCATTCTTTGTAATCACCTTCCATTCCTGGTTCTTGTATTCCTGGGTGCCCTCCTGTGCTATATCTTTCTGATAATCGCAAAGTTTGCTCTCGTTGTTAGGATAAGCAGTGAGATAACCTAATTTTGTGTTATAGCCGATTCTGACGAGATATACCTTGTTCGTTTCTGAATAGTCCTTGGCTTTATCAAATCTGATGATGCATCTCTCGTTGGCTTTTTGGTCCATAAACACCTGGTTATGTTTTGTGTCGATTCCCATATATGGATTGGTTACAGAACCTTTTATCTTGCTCTCCAGGCAAAACGTTTTTGAATTTACATTCCAAAACATATAAATGGAATATGGCGTAACATCCAATGAGGCATGAGTTCCCCACATACCACCAACGCTTAGAAACTTCTTCGCTCCGACGTTATACAGACACACAATCTTGTTTCCGTCAGTTTCATTTGTGTGATTTTTTGTGCAATAAGTTTCCGAAGGATCAATGCCATAAAGTTTGTCAACACCTTCAATAGTATTTCCTGTTCCGTTGCTTTCCGTCGCTTTATTTTGTGCCGAGGCTACAGTAGCATTTGCAGCCATCAGCACTGCGGCCAAAGCGACAGCCGCAATGCTTCCTTTTGCCTTGGCAAAAGAAAGCAGATAACTTTTAATCTTCATAATTTATTAATCCCTATTGTAGATTTTTTCTAAAAATACTTATTCATTCAAATGTGTCAATTGTAACATCTATGCTGTCATCCTGATGTGACATCTATGCTGTCATCCTGATATGAAATGCCTACAAAGGTATGAAAAAGAATATTTACGACGAAAATCCCCCCCCCCGCCACTATTGTTATTTATGATTTATTAATACAAAATGAGCTGTAATAGTTCATATATCAAGAAGAAAGCCTGTCGGTAATGAAGAATTTTCACTACCGACAGGCTTATCTGTATTCAACGGGAACGCCTCATGAGGCGTATTGTATACAGCCCTTATTGGCTTCGGACGATTTTGCCGTTCGTTGTTAAGAGTGCTTTCTATATACGTACACAGGCGTGGGGCTTTCGGCGTTGCTCGTTTCGACAACATCCACACTAAAGGCATCTGCCCGTATGCCCAAATCCACTAAAGCTTTCCTTACATCATGCTGCATCTTCTCTCTTACGAAAGAACAGGCAGCGCGACGTAGTCTGTCGCTGATTTGAGTCTTCGATAATTCACCGCTAAAGCCAAGGAGTTCTCGGCTGAGTGCAATATCCACGTCTTCGGAGAATCTGGCAATCAAGTTCCAGCATTTGCTGAGACTTGTACCTCCTTTGAAAGCAATATGTTCTACATATGGCAAAGTATGAAGGGCTTTCAACACCTGCGTTACCCACCAGTCCTTTTCGATACTTGACGGCGGCAATCCGGTCTGCAACGCTACGGTATTGATAGCTTCACGTTGTCTATCTTCTGGTATGTCTATGAATTTCATCGTGCAATTAGTATTTTGCGCACCCATGCAGGGGCAAGTTTTATATCATGATTGAAATCGTTGTCGTTTACATTCTTTGCGTGCTCGACAAGCACGTTGCGTTCTTCGTTGGTTATTTTTTCTTCGCCTATGGTGCGCATGGCTGTTACAACAAGCATCATCAGCTCTGATTTATAGGCAAAGTTCTTGCCCGAAGAAGAATGCTTGAACAGGATGCCACGCCCGTTTCCGATCTTTATCCTACGTGGTGCGCCGTTGGTCAGGAACACGACATTCATGGGCATCTGTGTGGACAATCCGAGACGATTCAAGGCATATGCTCCCATAGGTACAATCTTCGCCTTGTCTCGCTTGGCTATAGCCTGGGCAATGTCTTCAACAGACGGATAGATAATGCCAAGTCCATATTCCTTGTCCTCTTTGGGGTAATAATAGATACCATGAGCCAGCCGCACAACATTCCGTCGGTGTACATTCGATGGAATGTTGACTTCACGGCTGATGGTGTTCCGCAGTCTGCATAGTCTTGTTGAAAGACTATCGAACCACGTCCTTTCCCTCTAAGCCTCATTTCTATCTTATTTACAGTGCTTTGGCTTGATGTCTGTACCATATTTTTGAAACCTTTTTATTATATTTTTGGTTCTTGTTTGTCTGCAAAGGTATAGTATTTTCTTCTAAACGCCAACGTTTTTTATTGAATTATTGCTGTCCGGTAAAACTTTTTCAAACAAAATAAATTAGGGCTGACACTTCTCACGAGGTATCAGCCCTTTTAGTTATCTTTGGCGATGGATCGTGGTTACGTCGACATCGCACAATTCCAACGTCTTACCGAAGGAGGCGTGTGCTACGTGACCAAAATGAAGAAAAACCTTAAGTACGAGGAACTTGAATCCATTACTTACGTCAACCCGCAGGGACTGGTGACGCACATAGACAAGAAAGTGCTTTTTACAAGAGGGGAACTCACCCATGAGGCACGTAGGGTGGAGATATTTTACGAGACAAAGAAGCCGGTTGTGCTGTTGACCAACAACTTTGAGTTCACGTTTGAGGACTTTTGATGAACTTGGTGATGTACTTGACTCAATGATAGGCATAATTTGTCTACGGCTCCGCCGCCATAGCGTGTTCCTCTTCGGGCAGTGTATAGCGCTTGACACTATGGTCTTTTAGGAAAATGCTGTTGAGCGTGAACGCCAATGACTCGAGTGTTTTCTCTCTGACAGCAGGCTTCAGCTGACACTCCCACACCGTGATGCAATGCCAGCCCATCTGGGCGAGTTTGCGCTGCTCCTCTATATCGCGTGCATGGTTGCGCTCTATCTTCGCTTGCCAGAACTCGGCGTTCGACTTCGGCAGCACGTAGTATTTGCAGTTCTCATGCCCGTGCCAGAAGCATCCGTTCACGAATATCACCGACCGGTACTTGCGCAGCACGAGGTCTGGTCTGCCGGGCAGACGTGGGTGGTTGAGCCGATAGCGGAACCCTCGGCTGAACAGGAACTTCCTCACCGTAATCTCCGGCTTGGTGCCCTTTCCTCGTATCGATGCCATGCAACGGTGGCGTTGCTCTTTTGTCAGTTTGTCCATTGGCTGTTTATCTGCCGCCCAATCTCATTCCGCATTCCATGCAGACATGCGTGCCGTCAGAGTAGATAGTTTTGTTTATATCTGACAAAGATAATGATTTGTTTTTTAGGAATGCAATAAAAATTATTTATAAACGTTATGATATATAAATAATGTGTAATGGTTAATAATCCTGACCACTGGAAGTAAAAACAACTAAAAACAAATAAATAGTATGAACACAGACAACCAGGGCATATATGATGCCCGCCAACTGGGCAAGCCCAAGTTTGCAATTCTCGGCCTCCAGCATCTGTTCGCCATGTTCGGAGCCACAATTCTCGTTCCGCTCATCACTGGACTCGATGTGAGTGCCACATTGCTTTTCGCCGGTATCGGCACACTCATCTTCCATCTTGTTTCTAAGTTGCAAGTGCCGGCATTCCTCGGTTCCAGCTTCGCTTTCCTTGGCGGCTATGCCTCTGTAAAGCAGTTGTGCGTGGCGCAGGGTCTGACAGACGAGGTGGCGCTCAACTATGCCTGCATCGGTGTGGCTGCGGCGTCGCTGCTCTATTTCGTGATGGCGTTCCTGCTGAAGATGTTCGGCACGGAGAAGGTGATGCGCTTCTTCCCGCCGGTGGTTACCGGTCCGATGGTTATCGCTATCGGTCTTACGCTCTCCGGATCGGCTATCAGCAACTGTCAGCAGAACTGGCTGCTTGCCGTTACGGCCATCGCTATCGTCATCGGAACATCTATCTGGGGCAAGGGCATCATTAAGATTGTGCCTATCCTGCTCGGCGTTGTCGGATCGTATATCCTGGCTGCAGCAATGGGCGAGGTCGACTTCTCCAAACTCAATGAGGTGGCGTGGATTGGTCTGCCTATTGATATGGATCGTACGGCAATCTCTGTAATGAAAGACCCCAACTTCGACCTTATCGTGACGTCTATCATCGCCATCTTCCCTATCGCCTTCGCCACAATCATGGAGCACATTGGCGACATGTGTGCTATTCAGAGCACTGTGGGTAAGAACTTCATCAAGGAGCCCGGCCTGCACCGCACGCTCTGCGGCGATGGTCTTGCTACGTTCCTCGCTTCTGTGTTCGGCGCTCCTGCCAACACCACATACGGCGAGAACACCGGTGTGCTCAACCTTACCAAGGTGTTCGACCCGGCTGTCATCCGCCTTGCAGCCTGCTTCGCCATCGTGCTCAGCTTCAGCCCCAAGTTCGCCTGCCTCATCGGTCTGATGCCAGCCGCTACAATCGGCGGCGTGAGCCTCATTCTCTACGGTATGATTTCGGCAGTAGGTGTGCGCAACCTTGTCGAGACATCGGTCGACTTCTCGTCGTCGCGCAACGTGTTCGTGGCAGCGCTCATCATGGTTGTGTCTATCGGCGTGCAGTACGGCACAGACGGTGGTGTGAAGATCGGTTCTGTAGCCTTCTCTGGTCTGGCTCTTGCCGCTATCGTCGGCATCTTCCTCAACGCTATCCTTCCCGATCAGCTCGGCATGAAGGTGAAGAGCTTCAACGGTAAGGAGAAGAAATATAGAAAGTAATCGGTTTGTATGAACATTGAGCAAGTGAGAGACTTTACGTTGTCGCTGCATGGCGTCACAGAAGACCAGCCGTTCGGCGACGACAACATAACCTTCCGTGTTGAGGGCAAGATATTCCTGTGTCTTTGGCTCGGCGACGGCAAATGCGACGTGCGTGGCAGCGCGTCGCGCTTCGCCTGCAAACTGCTTCCCGACCGCAACGAAGAACTGCGCGACCGTTACGACGCCGTCGCTCCCGCCTTCCATTGGAACAAGAAACACTGGAGTGACATCTATTATGAGCAGCTCGACGCCGACCTCGTCACAGCGTTGATAACCGAGTCGTATCGGCTTATCGTCAGCAAGCTGCCGAAGGCGGTGAGAGTGAAGTACGAATCATATTAGGGTATCTCGTTTTTCACGACATCAAGCACCATATATCAAGAAAAATACCTACTTTCGCAATCATGATAACAAAACAATCGATAATACTTCTCAACTTTACGGGCGTGTACGACTACGAGGCGTTTGCTTCGAGCCCCTACATCACGCACGTCGACTGCCGCGACATCAGCGGTGTCGACTGCTATTGCGACGAGGAGGCGAGGGCGGAGCTGCGCCGCCGACTGGCGCCTTATCCTGCCAAGGCGCTGCACTTCATCGATTCGGGCGACTTCCATTATCTCACGGAGTATTGGGTGTCGCGTCTCTGCGAGCCGTTCTCGTTGATAGTGTTCGACCACCATCCCGATATGCAGCAGCCGCAGTGGGAGGGTGTCGTGTCTTGCGGCGGATGGGTGGCGGACGTGCTTCGCAACAACCCGTTCGTGCGCAACATCATCGTTGTCGGTGCGTCCGACGAACTGATAGCGCAGATTCCCGACGCGCTTAGGGAGAAGGTCGTGTTCTACAGTCAGTCGGAGATCGACCACCATCGTGCGTGGCCTTCCAAGGCTGGCTGCCTGATTCACGAGCCGGTGTATATCTCCATCGACAAGGACGTGCTCAGAAAGCAGGATGCCGTTACCGACTGGAGCAACGGCGATATGACTCTCTTGCAGCTGCAGGCGGTGCTGCGCATCATCTACGCTCACGAGCAAGTGATTGGTGTAGACATCACGGGCGAGTGCTCCGCCTCTCTCGACTATCTCTCCGAACTGAAGAGCGCTGCTGTAGACAACCGCGCCAACGAGGAGCTGATGCGGATGATTTGCCAGCACGACTGCGTATAGAAAAACGCTGCGTTTGGGGGCGGAAAGTGATATTGGTATCAATAAAAACACTATAATTCAGAGTTTTCTCGTTATGCATAGATTCAAGAACTCTTTCCTTGAGTGGCTTGTCTACTCGCTTATCTTCTTCTTCCTGTACGATATCATCTGGATATTGGTTGACCTGCCCGACTTCCTACAGTCGGTAAGCGGACTGTATCCTGAGTTGCTTGTTGACTTTGCACTCTGCGGTTTGTTCTCGCTTTCGAGTTTGTATCTCAACCGATGGTTGTTCAAACAGCGGCGCTTTAGGCGCGAAGGGCAGGGACACCGTGTGTTCGTGCAGAACGGACTGGTGGTGTTGGGCTTCAACCTGCTTATTGCTGGTGGCTGCGAACTGCTGCTGAGCCTTGTAGCACCTAAGTTTATGATGCAGGATATCTGGGGAACGTCTTTCCTATTTGGACTGATAGCGAGTCTTGTAGCACTCATCCACCTTTCGATGCACTTCTCCGACATGATTGTTCTGAAAGGCAAGGAGAACCTCGCCTTACAGAAGCGATACCTTATGCTGCAGTTGGACCCACATTTCGTGTTCAACAGTTTTAGTTCACTTGCTGGAATGATAGGGGAAAACCCGAAGATGGCTGAGGACTATGTCGTGAAACTCTCACATATCTACCGCTACATACTTCAGCATATCGACAAGGAGTATATAACCCTTTCCGACGGCACCGACTTCATCAAGTCGTACATCGGCCTGCTCAACATGCGCTACGACAACACCATCGTCCTGCACGCCGACAATTTGCACGGCGACCGCAACGAATGCATCCTCTCGCTGAGTCTACAACTTATCATCGAGAATGCCGTGAAGCATAACTGCCCGCAGAGCGGCACTGAGCTTCATGTGTCTATTGGGCGCCAGGGCGACATGCTCGTCATAAAGAACAACCGCATATATACCAACCAGCCCAACGACCAGAGCATAGAGTCGTACGGAATAGGTATCAGCAACCTAAAGCAACGCTACCGACTGGAGGGCGAGGCAGAGCCAGAGTTCATAGCCCATAAAGATTCATTTGAAGTGCGACTGCCAATCATAAAACGAAAATAATAGAAGAACGATGAAAAAGGTTTTGATTATAGAAGACGACCATTTCAGCGCAAGACGTCTGAAAAGGCTCATTATGGATATTGACGACACGATAGACGTGCATGGACCGCTGAAAAGTGTGGCGGAGGTCGCAGAGGAGCTTGCCGCCAACAACGACTATGACCTTATCTTTTCCGACATCCGACTTGCCGACGGTGACGTGTTTGAAGCGTTCCGCAAGGTAATGCCACAGTCGTTCGTGGTCTTCACCACGGCTTACGACGAATACGCAATGGAGGCGATAAAGAACAACGGACTCGACTATCTGATGAAGCCGATTGACGCAGACGAGCTGCGTGCCGCAATCGGAAAACTGCGGCTTAATCGCAATGCACAACAGTCTGCCGTAGAGAGTCCTCTGCATGGCGTGCTTAACGACACACGCCAATACCGCGAGCGCTTCCTAATCACGAAAGGCGACGAGCTTTGCATGCTCTGCGTCGACGACATAAGCTACATCAATATGCGCGACAACCGAATCACGGCGTTTACTGTCGACGGAACATCCTATCCGCTGCCCATGAGCATGAACGACCTGGAGCAGGCTTTAGACCCTG
>ERZ791902.940-NODE-940-length-16484-cov-123.059529_pt1 | contig 16484 bp, 18 predicted proteins | sample MGYA00510149_ERZ791902 | MGnify/ENA primary metagenome ERZ791902 (study PRJEB30046, sample SAMN00792060) | human gut metagenome | study: EMG produced TPA metagenomics assembly of the A metagenome-wide association study of gut microbiota in type 2...
GCGGCTAGACAGACCATATTGAGAATGGTTCCCATTAAGCGGCATGATGCACCCGACACGCCGTGTTGTGTTGACTTGTGCGGTGTGGTGTGGTACGCGGAAGTGTGCGTGGTGAGACGGTGCGGTTGTGGCGTGTCGTGTTGTGTGGTGTGGTATTATGTAGGTATCGGTTTCGATGAAAGGAAAAAATAAAATGATTAATGATACTGTTATTAAGGATTATGTAGAGGATTATATTATTAATAGCAACCAGTTTATAGATGAATTTGATATTGATTCGATTGTTGAGAATCTGCATCATGTCGCGTTGCTCAATGATATAATCATTGAGGATTATGATGATTGTGATTCGTTTCCGGCTGATGATTTTATTGAAGCGTTCGAGCAAGCGTGACGAATAGGAGTGATATAAATGAGTTTCATGAATATTGAAGCATTTGATAATGGTGATGATGACTGATATAAACAACATTGTTTAAATGAGTATGATAAAACCCGGTAGGTAGACAGCCTACCGGGCTTGTTTATTGTTGTGTGGTTGTTGTTTTTAGTTGGTTATTGTTTTCCATGTTATGTCTTCGGGTGGTGTGTCGGTGTGTACGGTGGTTTCGTTTGTTGTTTCGGCGCATAATCCGTAGTTTATTCCGTCGCATGATATTGATGCTGTAAACTTATGTGTTCCGAATGCAGCCGTGGTTTTCATATATATTCCGGTTTCGTTGTATCCGAATTGTATCCAGTTTTTCCATGATTCAGCGTATATATGATTTATGGTTGGTTGTAGGTCTGTTATTTGTCGGTTTGTTATTGTTGCTTTTAGTGTTACGTCTAGACCGTTATTTAGGATTTTAAAGTTTATTGTTGCGGTACCGTTTATATTCGCTAGCATTCCTTGTGCTAGGATTATGTAACTATCTACGCTTTCAGTGTAAGTTATTCTGTATAGTTTTTCGATTTTTGATAGTGGGGTGTTTGGGTTTATTTCCGCTTGCATGTATGTTATTTCGTTTTGTGATACGCGTCTTGTTTCTCCAGCTAAGAATTTGTATTTTGGTAACCAGTTCGGGCTTTCTTGTTTAATCATTTCGAAATTTGGATATACATGAATTTTTGCTGTTGGGTCTCCTAGTATTATCATACCGTTTATTTCCGTTGTTGCGGGGTTTGCGTGTATTGCTATGAGGTCATCGCCTGATTCGGTTGATAGACTGCTCATATTGCTCATGTATCCATTGATTACTAGTGAGTTGCTATTGTATAGGTCATCTTGATTTACGCCGATCGCGTGGCGGTCTATGTAGCAGTTTGTTATTATCGCCGCACTGTTGTGAAGGTTAAAGCCGATGGTTTTTTTTATGTTTTTGTTGTTGACGCCCTTCCATGTTTGACATCCTATGAATCTTGTTAGATTTTTTCCGGCGGTTATTTCGTACCCTGTGCCCCATCCATGTGCGTTGCATCCTATGAAGGTTGAGTCTTCTGCACATGTGTAGGCGGTGGTCATTCCGGTTGTATTGGTGTCTTTGGTGGCGGTGCAGTTTACGAAATGAGTTTGCCACCCGTCCGATGTTATGGCGGTTTTGATTGTATTATATATTTTAGTGTATGCTATATAGACGTTATTCATATGATTTAGTATTGCATTTGTGGCGTTATTGTTTCCGTCGAAATATCCACCGAATATTAATGTACCGTTTTTGCTGTAACCCTCCGCGTCCGATACTTTATTTATGATAATCATGTTATCTATTGACGTATCGGTTGTTATTTTTGCGTTTTTGTCAAAAATAATGCTTACGTCGCCCTTGAAAATTAAGGGCGCATTTATTTTATATGTACCTTCGGGGAAGAATATGGTTTTATGAAGTGTTTGATTTATTGTAGCGAATTGCGTGTTAATATAGGTTGCACCCGTATTATCTACATTTGCGTCAAGTACAGAATAGTTTTGTACTATTCTTTTATACAAATCAGTTGCATCATTAGTTGAATTTGCATGAAGTATGTTTAATATTGTATCAATGTCGGCTATATCGTTTTTGTTCGTTTGCGCTAACAATAAAGCTCGCTGTGCTTCTTGGCGATATGCTTCTACATCGTTTTTGTTCGTTTGCGCTAACAATAAAGCTCGCTGTGCTTCTTGGCGATATGCTTCTACTTGTGCGTTGTAGTTTCCTGTTAGGGCCCAATAATCAGTGTTGGTTATGTCGATTCCGATCGGCACGTATTGGCGTGAGGTGTATGAGTTTCCTTGGTGGATTACGATTGTGAGTGATTCGTAAGCGCGAGTGTTGTTCCATTCTGCGGGGTCTGCAAATAGGGGTACGTATCGTGCGCCGATGTATTGGCGGACGGGGTTGTTGGCCATGTTTTTTCTCCTTTGTTATTTTGTGGTTGGCTGCTCGACGGGTTGAGCGTCGGGCGTTACATCGTATGATAGTATAAGCCTACCGTATTCCGGTGTGCCGTATTGCATTCCGGTGTCAAATACTATCTGTTTCCATGATTCCGGTATGTAGGCTACGAAGTATCCGTCCAAGGTCAGCCCGAAGAATACCATTTTTATAGCCTCGCTGATTATGTTGGGCATGTTTGCTTGTACCCAGTCATATATCTGTTGATAGTAGTAGTCGTTGAAGCCCGATTCTTGGAATTTTTTGAATATTTCAGTGAGCTGATTCACTGCTTGCGCGGTTTCGTTTTCTTTATCGGCTAGCGCGTCCGCGTAGTGGCGTAGTTTGTCGTATTCGCAGCAGAGGTATTTTACTATTTCCTCTTGGCTTTTTGCATTCCAGTAAAATTTGGGTATTACTGGGGTGTATGCGTATAATGCGTAGAATGGCATTAACGCTATGATGTTTGGAAACATTGTTTTTCCTTTCGTTAGTAATTGTTTAGATTTACCGTCCACAACGGGCTGAAGCATTCCTCCAAGTGGTCTAGTAGCAATACGTCGATATCGACGTAATCGCCTTGTTTGATGCGTGCGATTTTATCCATGAAATTTCCGTTGGCGATCGTCTCATATTGATTATCGGTTGCGTTGCTTGCGTAATCCTGATTTTCGGCTAGCTGCGTGGCGGGGAAATCGGAGAACACCGTGCGCATTTTATGCCATGTGTCCACATCGGAGAGCATTACGCCGGTATTACCGGCAACCGCTGCGTATAATGGTTTCAGGGCGGGCATTATTTCGTCTATCAATCGTAGGAAATGCCGTTTCCACCGGCTTGCGGGTAGCACGCCTATTTCGCGGTCATAGTATCGGTTTTCGATTTTACGGCAGCAGCGCGTGTATTGCGTGTCATCGTATGCGCTTTCGCGCCATGACCACTCGTTGGAAGTCCAGTCGATACCACCGGGAACTAATAGTTCGCCTAATGTGATTGTCATGACTTGATGATATTCGTCATGTGTGTCATTCGGTGTGTAGTGTGGAAAATCGGTATCAAGATTCATCGTTGTCCGCCTGTTCCTCAATGTCAGTAAGGTAATTGTAGTTTCGGCTTATGTTGTCTTCGTTCCATACCACTTGTATCGGTTCTTTCAGGTATTTTGCGAATCTTGTGTTAAGAATTTCGCACGCGGCACGCCGTTCCTCAAGTTCGCTGAGCGCGCGTAGGTCAGTCGGTTCGCCGTAATCGTTGATTTCGTCGGCGGTTTGTCGTTCCATTTTCAACGGAAGATTTTTAATGCCTAACGATTGGTAAAACGCGTTCCAAGTGTTTTGAATGTCGTTTTGCAATTCCATGCCGATATATTCGACGTTGGTTTTCAGCACGTTGGCTTTCATCGAATCGGTGAAACCCGGTGTCGCCATGATTGCCATTTCACCGCCTGAGATTTGCTTGATAACGTTGATGCCCGCAGTTTGCTGTCCGGCTGGAACCTCCAATATGAACGGTGTTTTCTGATTGAAACGATTCTGCCGCCGTGTCATGTACAAATCCTCTATTTCATGCGCGAAAAATTCAATTGTCGGAATGAGTGGCGTACGTGCGCGGTTGGCGTAGATGAAAACACCATTGGAATTGTTCACCGGGAAACGCCAACCGTTGATACCGTAACTATCCCATTTCTTCGGTTTGTAGTACACGTTGAAATTCGATGTAGTAACCGCTTGCGTGCTGAAAAACACGCCCGGCTTGCTATGCGGAAACGCGATTGTGGCGTAACCGAAATACAGTAGATTGTATTCGAGAAACCACGCGTCACATGTTTTCGGCAGATTCAGCCACTTGAAACGTGATAACGCGATATTGAGCATTTGAGAATACGCCATCGAATATGCTTGAGAATTGAGCGCTTCGGACTGCTGCCACATCGGTGCGCCGCGTTCACCCATTTCCGCACGGGTCAATGACCTTTTGTGTGTGCGTTTACGTCCCATGTTTTCCCACCTTATAGATTGTCGTGTACGAAGTCGCCGCCGACTTCCTCGGGTCTGCTCCATATTGTAACACCGTTGCTGAAAATATCCTTGATTGTCTGCAATTGTTCATTCTGCGCAAGCGGGCATATCGTCCATACATCGGCGGCTTGCCAATACGTGAAATGCTTGCAAGGCGTTAGAATCGGCTGATTATAAAGTTTGTTGCTTGCGATGCCATAGCGCAGCATGTAATCGCCCGCCCCCGCTATCGCGCCGTTATCTTCGGTGACTATTTTAACGGTCATGGTGTCAAGCCCCGTGGCCTGTCTGAAGTTGTCACCACCGTACGAGCCAACGGGTTGCGCGGCATGGTTGAGCAAGTCACGCCATGCGGCGTTAACGTTGGAACGCGTGTTCATCATGACACGTTTGGCATTATCCACGCTCTGATTGCGTGACGCCGACGCGTTCGCGTTCGCCGTGTTCGCGCTTGTGGCGGTCATGTCAGTTGCAGCGCTTGTAGCGTATTCGTTGTTACGGTCGGCCTGTGTGTTCGCGCGAGTTGTCACGTTGGTTGCTTGCGTTATCGAATGCTGTGTTTGTTCGCTGTTAGCTCTGTTTGCATTTTTCGCTTTCGTATTGGCGACATTATTGGCCGTGCGGTTGAGTTCTTCGTTATTGGTTATGGCGACACCGGTATTGTACCCTTGCAGTGCAGCGCTGCCGATAGCCATAGAACCGGCCACCAACGGTGACGCCGCGCCACCGGTGCCGATTACCAACGCGGCACCGGCCATTGTGCCTATCGCGCTAGCGACGCTTGATAACGCTTGAGTCTGAGATCCCTCTATAAACGCCTTATTCTGCAACGTGTTATCCTGACCAACATCAAGATTTATCTTGATTGTGGCGGTATTTAAATCATCGTTCTGCCGCGTGGTCGAATATGTCAGATTATCAGTACGCACACTATTGGCTTCATCTTTCACCGCGGTGTCACGCTGATTGGCACGCGCCGTGTTCGATACCGCCGCGGCGCTGCTGCGATACGTGTTATCTCGCGCCGTGTTTGCCGAGCGTGCGCCGTTTTCGTATGAGATAATGGCGTTTTCGCGGGCTTGAGCGATTTCTTGATTGTATGCGTCGGCGCGGTGCGCGTCGATTGCGCGACGTTGCAACGCGTATGTCGGTATGTCGTGCGATATGAGTGTTTTGAGCACGTCCGCGTTCGGCACGTCGGCGGTGATGCTGTTTCCGTCGATTGCGTCAATGCCAATGGACGTACTGCCGTCGCTCCCGATTCCGTCAAGCCATGCGATTTGCCGCAACATCGGATAGCTGAGGGATGTGACCGTCTGTACCGAAAGACGTCCGCAGTCGGCTATTTCCACCCGGGTTTTATTGCCGATGTTGTCGGATATTTCCAAGTGTGCGTATGGTGCAAGATACAGTCGTGTTATTTGTTCGTATTCACTAGCGTAGCCGAAATCGTCGATAGTTAAATCAATATCGGATAGTTTTGTCCGTGCGCCGCTGACTGTATGCCATTCGACGCCGTTCACACTGATAGCGTTACCAAGTCGCATCATGTTTGCGGTGGCGACGAAAACCGCTGTAATTTGCGACATGATATGTGGATAATATGCGAAAAGCGTGTCGAAATATTCGCCCGATATTTTGGACGATTCGAGCGCATACACGCTTACGTTGCTTGCAGTAAGATTATCGATTGAATTGTATGATGCGCCCGCGCCGGTGACGTTTGACGTGGAAATATTTCCGGCACCCCACGAGAAATTCGTTACCGTGCCATCGACATTACTATATGTCGGGTCGCTGTCCGTGATATTCGTACCGCGCATGCCGCTCATGGTTTGCAATTGTTCAGGTGAAAACGTTGCGGCTACACAGATGTATCTTGTACCGTTTTGCAGATTAACCGGCGTGCTTTTCCTGATATTCGATGCGGCATTGCCATAGTCAACGTCGGGCAGCGTGAAATCGCGACAATTCGCGCGCGGGTTTTTCAACAGTTCTTGCGGCGTCATTTCCGTTAACGGCGCGTGACCGCGTGTCAGCACCATTCCGTTGATTGTGGTGCTGTTGATATAGTCCGTCCATACGTCGCGCATAAGCGTGCATGTTGTCGTGTTCGGCGCTTCCGCGCGTACGGAAGTGATGAAAAAATGATAACGTGTCTGCACGTCGGTTTTTTGATATGGCGTATTGATAATGTCATGTGAAAAGTCAACGACAATGTAATTATACTGTTGCGCCGTCATGTAGGGCACAGGCAATTTTATGCCGTCCGCGTCGGCGCGTGCAATATACATGTTCGTTGTGAGTTTGACGGTTTCGCCGTCCAGTTTGTCAAACCATGCGTCTCGTGCGACGTCATCGGGGAATTTCACGACGTCGTGGTAATCATCGTACCAATTCACGCGACATAACTTGATTACCGTGTTTGGCGTCCAAACATTGTAGTCAAAAACGTTGCGGTACTGACCGTATACGCGTGTATCCGTATCGGGGAACGCCGTTGCGTTTTGCAGATGTGGAAAATCCATATCGTACTCTTTTCTATATATGAAAAATGAGTGGTGCTTCATGTGAAGCATCACTCATTTTATACCATAGTCGTTTCAGATTATTCGACGGTGAACGTGCATGTCGCGGAATGTTCCGTAGTCTCGCCGTTCGGATTGACATACGTAGCGGTACCCGTCACGGTAATGACATCACCGGCCGTAAGGCCGTCACGCTGTACGTGCAAGCGTGCTTGGTCATCCACGAACGTATTGACGTTGAGGGCGAACGCCGCGCCGTGCGACTCCTTGTCGCTTGCGGCATGGTTCGCCGCAACCTCGTACGTCGCCGCGTTCGGCGCAACCTGAACGGCGGTGCCCGTCGGCTCGACGGTGGCGGTGAGCTTCGGCGTGAGCTGCATAAGGTCGCCCGCCTTGACGGTGCCCGTGGTCGGGGTCAGCGTGAAACCGGTCACGGTCTGGGTCACAACCTTGATGGAAGTGCCCGTATCGGTGGTGAACAGCGCGCACGGCGTGAACGGCGACACGCCATAAATGCCCCAGTGGTTGAGATACAGCGTGTTGGAAAGTGTTTGCGGATTATAGAACTGAGTAGTGCCGTACAGCGTATCGCGAACCTGATACCAATCGGTTGAAACAAGCAACGCCACCGCGCCCGGAATACCAAGACTTGGTACCTGAATGATACGATACGGCACATCGGCCTTATCCAACTGGAACACAGCCGACAACGCGTCAACATCGAGCGACGCGAGATATTCCGGTTCAATCAGCAACACCATTTGTTGCGGATTAGCATACGCCGGAATATCGGTAACGTTCAACGCGTTGTACTGCGTAGACGGAAACTGCATACGCCCCGCGGTCGCACGCAATGCCTTGAGCAGCGTCTTGGCGGTGGTTTCGTCGCTCGGCACCGCGTCAAGATGTACTTTGTAGAAACCAAGATTCTGCTCATAATGACGAATCAGCGCAAGCATGATGTTCATTTCATCATAATTATCACTGTTGCGTGGCGTTTCCATAATCTGCGCAATGAAACGGTTCAGACCGAAATCATCCACGAACGCCTGGCGCAATTCGTCATCGGTCCATGAAATCGGGTATTGGTCCTTGCGGTTCATTTCGTAGAACCACACCGCCGCTTCGGGCCGATGCATCTTCAAAAGGTCTTCCGCATCGTCCTTGTAGCCGTGCGCCTTAATCCATTTGACTGCGATTTCCTGTACGGTGCTACCCCAATACAGATTTTCCTTTTTGAAAACCGCAAAAGGATTTTCAAACGGTGCGTTCTGTGCCATTACGGTGAGTCCGATACGATTGACCATGCTCCAAACACAGTCGTTGAGATACTGCCGATTCATCGGGTCGAACAGATACCGCGCGGTGTTCGCAACGCCGGTTTGCGTCGCGCTGGGCACGCGCTGCTGATAATCGTCGGTGTTCTTAAGACGTACTTTATCCAAAATGGTTGCGTTGTCTATTGCCATGTTTCATTCTCCCTTCAGAGCGTGTAATCGAGATTTTCCAAGTCCTCTGCCGCCGCTTGCGCGATTGCGTCCGCCGCGTCGTCGTCGTTTTCCTTGACGGTCGCGCCGTTTTCAACCATTTGCGCGACGGAATCGGTGAAATTGTCATAGATGCCGTCGATTCGTTCGCTGATTGCGTCCATGCGTTCGCTTAGCGCGTTCACCTTGACAAGCACGTCACGCAGCATGTCGCGCAAATCATCGAACTCGCCCACGCGGTGCGCTTCGTTTTCCGTAAGGTCATCGCGTTCGGCGGTGTCCCTTTCCTCGGTGGTTTCGTCATCCATTTTTTTCCTTTCATATATGAAAAAAGTCGTACCGGCGAACGAATACCGAACCGGCACGACTTAAGAATAGCATACTTGCAACATGATTCACAACGACGGACGGCGCGCTTTTCCCTCACGGCCATATCATTGGCGGAGTCAACCGTGGTTATCAATGATAATGTTTTATCGCCCTCGCTACGACACCTTGCGTATGCCGTGTTTATTTTACACCAAAATTTCTAAGCATTTCACTCACGGCGTGTTGTGTTTCCACCATATCATAACGCAAATACCCTAACGCGTAATATGATGTAAGATTACGAATCAAATCTTTCGCCATGTTCGCGGTAAGATAGTTCAATTTGTTGTCATCCCTTGTGATTGCGAAATACGGAACATGCGTACCGGCATCGTATTTTGAAGATACGAAGACGTATCCACAGCGCAAATCAACATACACGCCGTATTCATGGCGCAACCAACGGAAAACATACGTAAGTCGCGAATGACCATGCGGTTTTTCGATAAAATCAGTGTCACGCCGTTTGAACCTGTTTTTTGCGGTCATGTCATCGTTGTTCTTCAACATGCGCCCTGACACCGTATTCTTCGTTTTCTGTTCGGCGTACGCGTCATCCCGCACATAGTCGAACAGACATGTTTTCCCGCCCAGCCATTGCAACCCGAACTCGGGTTCCAACGGCACGTCATAATGCTGAAAATACGGGTTGAACGCGTCGCAAGCGTTACCGAGCAGAAATATTCTTGGTTTTCGCAGTTCCGTATCGTCGGCACGTTCGCGCGTGACGGTATCCACAAGTTTCGCCAATTGTTCGAACTCGTTTTTCAGATACGTGTGGTACCGGTCATCGTTATCAATGATGATTTCGTCCATGCAAATATTGCGCACGTTAACGTAAGTGCTTTTCTTTTTCTGCTGTTGCAACGACAAAGGTATAAAATATCCGATTGTTTTCCATTCGTTTTCTTTCTTACCGGTTTTCTTTTTACGAATCTCGGCGATTTTATTGGTTGTCCGAAATTCATAGTCAGGAAAAATATCATCTTGTATAATACGACTGAAATAATTTGCCGCGACGTCGTTGTTTTCCTCTCGAAAGCGCGTCACTTCAACAAAACAGTATCCGTTTTTTAGATAATCCTCTATCATGTATTTTCGTACGCCGTATGTCTTACCTAATCCGCGTGCGCCGATAATCATATTCACGTCTGCGTTTCGCGGCAATATCAGCGTCTTAAGCCGATCATAATAATATTTCGCCATCAATACTCACAATCACAGGTTTGCCGTCCCGCACAATAAGTTCGCGCGGTGTTGTTTCCACATTTCGATTATACGTGCTCAGCATGTAAGATATATTCTCGCCGTTCGCCTGTTTGTCCGATTCACCCAGCCATCTACCGGACGGATACAATGCTATCGCTTCCGGCGCATCAACATAGTACGTCGCGCCCCGATAATCAGTGACGGTACCGACATACCTATCCCATACATGCGGACGGTTGCGTTGCAACGTATGGCAAATCTCATAATCAACCAACACATCATATCCAAGCGCCAACCGTATCGTTTCCGCGAAACCGTGCCCCGCGCGCATAACATCGGCAATAAAATCTTCTATGGTGTACATGCCGTCCGGTCGCGGAAGCCCCGCACAAGTGACATGCGCCCGCCCGTTCTTGTCCAAACTGACACGTGCTTTGTTCCACAATTCCATATGCTCAGCATACCGAGTTGTACCACCGCAATCCTCCACTTCAAATTTTCCGATATGTTCCAACGTAGACGCCATATCGGGCGCGGTATCTCTGACCCGTCGCATGGTAATGTTGATAGCGTTCTCTATCGCGGTGTGCAATGGTTCGAGCGCGTTCAAAAGTTCCATGTCGGATACGTCATCGGCGCAGCTGATTTTCAGACTATCGGTATCGCCGCCCGTAACCGTGACGCGATCGCCGAAATATCGATATAGCAGCATCATGGCTATCAGCAAGTGCATTCTGCTGCCCGCAACGATTCGCATACCGTAAGTGTAGAGCACGCGTGGTGTCTTCGGACGTTTTTTCGCAAAATTCTCGGGAGTGCAAACCGTGGTTTTATCGACTTCAAGCTCGCCGGTTTCCGTCACGCGATAATCAGCCTTCATGACGTCCTGTGCCTGAGTACCATAAATACCGTTGAATTGACCTTTCACGGTGCTACCGTAGTATGATTGCAAAAATTTCATGCTTAACGTGCCCGCTTTTGCATCGCGCGCGATTCCTTCAGGTATCGAATCGGGTATTTCACCCGCATACGCCGCTCCCTCACGGTAACGTTTAATCAGGTTTTTCACATCGGTTTTTCGAGCGAAAAGCGTATTAGATTGCAAAGTCACGTAATCGGGCGGAATGATTGTCTTAGTGGTACCCTCCCCATATAAGACGCGCATTTCATCGTACTCATATACTTGCGCCACGTTCCATAATTCAATCTCGTTAACGTGTAATATGCATTCATCCGCAGAATACAGTTTTCCGAAAGCGTATGTCGCATTAACGGCGGTATCAACGTAACCATGCGCCCTAATGCTGTTTTCCTGTGTTTTCGCACGCTCGTTATTGGCATAATCCGTATCCGCTTGCAATGTCTTTACGAATTTTGAGCGCGGGCAGATTGCAATACCCCACATGTCGAAACATGTGTTTTTACGTAATCTGAGGTTCGTAAATCTCACGGCAGCGTGTATACCCGTTCGGAAGGGGTCATTATAATTGGCCAATACGTCTTCAAGTGGCGTGTTAACGATACGTTCGCACGCCACTTGAAGAATATCCGAAGGTATAGGCGCAAACTTCACCGGCAAACGACGGCCATTGATAAAAGCGTGATGCATTGACGTTACATCCAAGGACGCAACATTATCCACAATAACGCTAGCGGTTTTCGCACTCGTAAACGTCAATCCGCCACGGAAACACGACTTGCGCAAGGCATAGGACTCATAGTTTTTCGGAAACTCTTGATTGCAAGTCAACTCAAACGCACGTTGAAGCGTCATCTGCTTACCGCTCTGCAACGTGATACGTCGCCCGCCAATCTCACGACGCGCCATCTGCCGCACAAGCGATGTCTTGGTAAGCACACGACAACCGAGCATGTCCGGCGTAAGCCAATGGTTCGCACGTAGCAGCCATTGCAGATATTGAGGTATCACTTGCACATCACGTCGTGCGTAAAACAGTTCTTCTTCGGTCAGTGGCGTTTCGGGCGTGCGTACAAGCGTGTAATCCCAGTCGCCCACCGCCTTCGGCAAACCGCATGTTTCGCCCATGGCGCGCAGTCCGCCCATTTCAAGATAGAACGTGTCCCAAAAACGGCACACCACGTCATTACCTATATACAAATCAAGCGTATACACGCTAGTTGCCGTCTGCGCATTAGCGGTAATCGTATACGACTGCGCCAATTCCAACATGAGAGTTTGCATGTCGAACATAAGGTTATATGCCGCAATGATTGGAACATAACCGTGCGTACGCCCGTATTCAATGAGATTATCAATGTACGATAGCGCTTCGGACGTGCGCCGGTAAAATCGCACATCGTCCGTATCGGGGGTGTACGATTCCAGTGGTGTGCTGCGTAAATCGTTGAAAATATATAATATCGGATATGCACGCGTTTCGGCACCTGTACCAACGTTCGTTGTTTCGGTGTCGAATATTGCCGCTACTCTGAAATCCTTACGTTCTTTCATCATCGTATCACATCAGGTGTTACCAACATAAGCCATATCGGGCTACCGCCGTCAACGTCCGTATCGTCTTCCAATTCGCCCGCATGCATTTTCATACGTTTGACGTATTGCAATACCTTTTCGTTTCGTGACATGATAGTGTCAAATAATTCGCTAAGTGAATCGGTGTCATATGCCTTCATGATAGCTTCCAGTCGTTTATTCGGGGCGACGTCGGGACGCTGCCATACGTTTTGTGTGTATCGCCAAAATATCTTGACTTTTTCACGACTTAAATCATCGCCCAGCGCGCTCGGCAATCCTTTAGAAGCCATTCGCATTTCGTTACGGAAAATATTAAACGAACGTGCGCGTTCTTTCGCGCGCCCTTTGCCGCCGCGCACACTTTCGGTTTGTCGAATCAGCGCGTCGGCTTTTTCATTGGCGCGCTGATACAATTCGTCACGCATAGCAGCGTTGCGGGTGCGGCCTACATATGTGTTTTTCAACTGCGTTTCAAGCCGTTGAATGTAAACACGTCGTGCGCGTGCTTCACTTTCGGGCATGGTGTCGGTAATGCTTTTTTTCAGACTGTTTATCGTACGCTGTACGCGCTTGCGTTTCGCGGTCAAAACGTCCGCTTGTTTATGCGCTCTAGACATGTTCACCACCTTATAAAAAAAGTGCCATAACGTATTATGGCACTTTTGTTTCATTCCGAACTACTTGATTTCAAGCGATTTCGTGGAACGCCCGCCGCCCAACGGCGTCTGCTTGACTGCAACGGTGATGCCGTCCGGCGCGTTGAAATCGGGGAACATATCGTAGATATCCAACACGCTGCGGTAGATTCCCTGTGACTGACTGAAATACGTCTGACCGTCCTTTCCGAAAAGATAGACGTTTGCGCATTTCTGCCCGGTCTGAGAACGGACACCCGGCGCGATATAAGCGCCAATAACCGTCAACGGTTCCGCGCCGCGCCCGTTCAGCGACAACGCGCTGTTACGTGCGTTGACGATGGCGCGTTTTCCTTCAAACGTGCTGTTATCCATCGTGCAAATGTAACGATAGTTATCAGCGATGTTCTGTGCGGTCTCGGCTGCGGTGTTGTCGTTCATCTGTTCGTTTTCTTCGTTCATTTCAGTTCCTTTCAGAATTCAATATCGTTGTCGTTATCATTGTCGATATCGGTACCGGTTACGTCAACCGCAACACGTTCGGCATGTTCGATGAACGTATCAACGTCCATCACGTACACGGTTTTATTGACCGTAATATCATCAATCAACACGTTGACGATACCGGCGTCCATAAGCGTTTTGACGGCCATTTCAACGGTACGAACGTTTCCGGTGGTGTGGAACGTCTGTGCCACGCCGTCCCTATCATAATAGCTTATGGTGCTGTCAGCGATTACCTTACGAATCTTTCGCATGTTTGTTATCCTTTGTATCTGTTTTATGTCAACCATTTTGGCGACATAACTATTTATAACACAAAAAATCGGCGTGCGCAAAAAGCGACACGCCGATTATTGACATTGATTCTCAATAACGCAAAATCTGACCCGGATAAATCAAACTCGGGTTAGACAAGCCATTAAGCCCGGCAACCCGCGCCCAATCACCGCCGAAAATCAACCACAAAGACTCACCGGACACAACCACATGCGTACGCGCCGTATCCGGCTGCGCAACCGTGCCACCGCCGTAACACACGGTTTCCCCCGGATAAATAACGGACGGGTTCCCGGACGCGTATCCATGCCACGACTGCCACGGCAACAGTCCAGTACGCGCAGCGATAGCCGACAACGTGTCACCGGACGCGACAACCACGCAAGCAGACTGCGACACATTCCCGCCGGCATTCGTTTCCGGTGTGGACGCATTCGCGCCGTCGCCGCGCGCGTATGCATCCCACTGCCATCGTTCGCCCCTGAAATAATTCAAGTCCAATCGTCCGGCATATCCCGACACATAACCGTTCGACGTGTACTGCCGCATGGCTTCACCATATGCGCCGTATAGCCACGGCGTTTCCTGATAGCCGGTTACATTCATAGACGCGTACTGTGCGACCCACACGCCGCAATGCTCACGCACATATGAGGTAAGCTGCCCCAACGCTGATGCTTGCACATAGACAATCGGCCACACCTGTGTACGGTCATGCACATGTCGCACCCACGTTTCAATCCACGCGCCATTACCAAACTGCGGATTATCCTGAGATTCCCAGTCCAAAACAAGTACCGCGTTACCGACGTATCCGCGCACGTGGTCTATGAAAAAGTCAGCTTCCGCGTTCGCGTCACGTCCCATCGCGTAATGATATACGCCGATGCTTTTACCGCTGTCCACTGCACGCCCGAGCTGATAGTTTGCGGCCTGATTCACGCCATTGGTCAGACACATGTTGTTGAAACCGCCAACACCCCATGTGGCACCCGCCACAACGAAATCAGCATCCACCGCCGCCGTGTCAATGTCACACTGCCAATTGCTCACGTCAATACCACGCATATCCGCGTTAGCAGACGGTACCACAGTCAGCAACAACGCACAAACACAAGCTAACACGCTACGCCATATTCGACGCATCATTATCCCCCTTATTATCCTTGAGCAATGCAATAAGTTCTTCGGTCAGCACATTGTTCTTAGTCATCAAATCATTAAAATCACTGAACGTCGTGGCGATAAACCACGCCATACCACAACACGCGACAATCGGAAAACCCACGCTTCCGACGACGGTTACAATCGAACTAATATCCATCAAAACACCTCACAAATAAAAAAAGGTCATGACACATCGAATGACATGCCATGACCCAATATATCACAATCGCGTGGCCTATCCGGGAATTGAACCCGGCACGCACATTTTATAAGAATGCCGCTCTAACCACTGAGCTAATAGGCCGTCACCACACCTCACCCATCCCACAATCCCCGCCGCATCAAATCAACAATATCACGACAATACGTAAACACATAATCGGACACATACGAATCACATTTAAACCACTTCGTACCCATGACAACCGTCTTAATACGACGCTCACCACGGCACCTGTACCCTTTAATGATATCGCAAGCATTACGTTTGCAAAACACGGTCAATCCCTTTCCAGCAAAGGTGTGTTAGCTAATGCGATAGCATCATTTAACATCTGTGTATAATCATTCGTGTTATATGAACGTAAACCTACCGCGTCTTTTAATCCCTCCGGCGTATCAAAACTAACAACATACCGTATTTCATACACATTACGAAATGAACACGAACAATACCACAACTCAATATCACCATTCTTGAACCAAGAATAAATCGTAGCAATTTTCTTATCATTCTTAATCATTGTAAAACCTTTCACAATCACCGATTAATCCGATACCCCAAACATATCGTACCCGGAACGTAAAACACGCCATCGTCAAGCACATCCCTAAGCCCGTATGCATCAATGCAATCGACAAACCGAGTTTCGATTAAGCAATCGGACGCAATATCGACAAAATACACGAACACATCGTAAATACTATTCACGTTAAAATCAATCGAATTAGACAACGCTTCAATATTCATGAAACTCATTTTGACTCTCCCTTGTTTTAATACTTCCATACCGTATCCCGTACAATGGCCGACATTTGACCCTTAGGTAAATCATCGAACGCAATAGGCCATTCAAAATTACACTCCTTAGCGATATTGAAAAGAATCAAACCGGCTTTACAGTAATTCCACATATTCGAATCAAGCCCACATTCATCAATATACGTGATGAACATTTTTTCGTAAAATTCTCTAGGTTTATAATTCGACATTTTATTTTTCCTTTCCTTAAGTTGACACTCATATAATACCACACCACACAACACGACACGCCACAACCGCACCGTCTCACCACGCACACTTCCGCGTACCACACCACACAACACATGTCAAACACACGGCGTGTCGGATGCATCACGCCGCTTAATGGGAACCATTCTCAATATGGTCTGTCTAGCCGC
>ERZ791902.942-NODE-942-length-16469-cov-70.088461_pt1 | contig 16469 bp, 13 predicted proteins | sample MGYA00510149_ERZ791902 | MGnify/ENA primary metagenome ERZ791902 (study PRJEB30046, sample SAMN00792060) | human gut metagenome | study: EMG produced TPA metagenomics assembly of the A metagenome-wide association study of gut microbiota in type 2...
GAAACTTGCAGTCACTCCTGCTACTTACGAGGCGTGCCTGCTCAAAGTTAGTACAGATTTTTAGTTAACGAGTTGACAAGTAGACGAGTTAACGAGTAAGTTACCAAAGTTAAGAAGTTACGAAAAGTGTAACACTCATCAAAGATGTAACACATAATATTTAACACTTAATACTTAAGTGAAAGTGTTGTCCAACCGATATTCTGGTGGTTATAGCGTTGGGGATCACCTCTTCCCATTCCGAACAGAGAAGTTAAGCCCAACCGCGCCGATGGTACTGCACACCCGCGGGAGAGTAGGTCGCCGCCAACTTTTTTACAAGCCTCTTTCAACAGATTTGTTGAGAGAGGCTTTTTTTTTGCGTTAATTTTTTTGGGGGGCGCGTCCTCACCTGGGGGCGACGCATACCCCTAGGTGAGGACGCGTTTCTTGCTCGCAATGAAAAAGATTAATGATAGATTAATGAAAAAGATTAATGACTGAAGTTTCGGATTTAACAAGGGCGGGCTGAAAGCCCAATGTAGCACATAGCCCAGGGCAAGCGAAGCGACACCCTGGGTATCACGTGTTGGAGCAGTCGCGCCCTGTAAGGGCAAAAGCTTTAAGACATGGCGCAAGTATTGAACAAAATATACATATGGTGTCCCACTTTAAAACCGCTAAATCAGCTATCAAGCAAGAATAACAATATAAAGGGTTAATGCTTTTGCCCTTTCAGGGCGTGACTGCTCCAACACGCGATACCCAGGGTGTCGCTTCGCTTGCCCTGGGCTGTGTGCTCCATTGGGCTTTCAGCCCGCCCTTGTTAAATCCGATGAGTTAATGACAGATTAATGAAAAGATTAACGACAGATTAATGAAGATTAATGTTTAAAACCTGCTCGCGAGCGAGCTTATGCGTTCTAAACGTTCGAAACGCTCAAAGCGTTTGATGTTATTCATGTTTGAAAAAGTGGAAATTACGCGTTAAATGTGTAATTTTGTACAAAATAATTAAAGTTGTACTATGATTACTTCGCTTTCTGTTTTAATTCCTGTTTATAATCGTGACTGCAGTCAGTTGGTGCGCGCCTTGCAGCGTCAGGCAATGCGCATTGAAGGGTTGCAGTTTGAGATATTGGTGGCCGATGATGGGTCGTCGCAGGAAGAACTGAAGGCGGCCAATCGTGCGGTCAATCAGTGGCAAGGGTGTCGCGTGGTAGAACGTGCTACGAATGGGGGACGCGCCGTTATTCGTAATTTGTTGGCTAAGGAAGCAAAGGGGGAGTATTTGTTGTTTCTTGACTCTAATGTGAGTCTGTTGCATGATGATTTCTTGCTGCGTTATGTTGAGCAAGGGGGAGAGCAGTCGAGCGAAGTAGATGTTTTAGTGGGAGGTTATGAACTGACTCCAGCAGCGGGTTATGAGGTGAAGGGCAATTTGCGTTATCGCTACGAACTGTCGTGTAGTGCGGCCAGTCGTGCGGAAGAGCGTGCCAAACGTCCGTATATGGCCTTTGTATCAAAGAATTTTATGATACGTCGTACAGTGATGTTGCAATGTCCCTTTGATGAGCGCATACGGCGTTATGGTTATGAGGACGTTCTGTTGGGCAAGCGATTGCAGCAGGCGAGGGCACAGGTGAAGTATGTGGACAATCCTGTGGGATTTTCAACGTTTGAGAGCAATGCAGCTTTTTTGCGTAAGACAGAAGATGCGCTGCTTAATTTAGTTACGTTGAGGGAGGAGATGAGCGGATTTACACACATACAGTCGGTGGCAGAGCGTTTGATGCGTCAGCATCTCGAAGGGCCACTCTTGGTGCTTTTCTCCTTGTTGCGTCCCCTTATGCGCCATTGTTTATTGGGTGATAATCCAAGTGTACCATGTTTTAATGCGTATAGGCTCTGTTATTACCTTCAGTTGCTAAAAAAACAGGTTAAGTAAAGTCGTAAAAATAGATTTCCCCCTTTCTTCTGCCGTTTTTTTAACTAAAAAGTAGTGTACACTTTCTAATTTTAGTATTTTTGTATCCTATAGTTTCTTTATTTATAAAAAAATACTAAAACTTAAATATGATAAGATCAATTATTCAACTACTGAGTCGTTTATTCCTGCTATTGTGTGTGGGGTGGAGTAGTGTCGCCTCCTTGCGTGCGCAAGTGCAGCATGCCGTGAGCGATTTGGTGAGCGGTACGTATTATCGCATTAGAACAGCCAATTCAAGAGCTGAAGCGTTAGCGAATGGTTACTTGGCCGATGAGAGTGGTATGGTAAAGGCACAAGCCTTTAGTTCGACCGATGCAGATGTGCAACTGTGGCTCGTTACGGCCGTAACGGGCAAGAGTGGTTATTACACCATTCAGAACAAGCTTACGAAAAAGTACTTGCAAGGCCCGGAGGACACAGAGAGTAAAATTGCTACTTCAAGTACAGCTACTGAGGTGTATGTGCCCAAAAACACGAAAACAGGTCGCAAGTACGAAACATGGTATAACATTATGACAAGTGCTGATGCCGCTTATAGTTATAATTGGCGTGGTGACTTGTATATGCGTGGTTATAAACCCAATGATGGTGAAACTAAAGATAATCTTTCAGGTTCGGAGTGGCGCTTTGAGGTGACTTATGCTGATGAAGATGCCTATATGGCGGCAGAAGGTCATGTGCTTCCTGTTGCGGGTGATAAAGTGTATCGCATATTTAACGCGTCAAGTCCTTTTTCTGATAACGCCATTTATGAATACGATAATGCTTTGGGAAGCATCACTGACGATACGAACGATGCACAGTATTGGCAACTTGTAGCTCAAAGCAATGGTACTATGGCCATTCAAAATTTGAAGACGGGGCATTATGTGCAGTCCTTGAATGGCATGAAGAATACGCAGTACAAGGTGGGAACAAAGCCCTATGGCTTTACGATAAGTAAAAATAGCAATAAGATTTGGATTCTTGGCTACGACATAATCGACGCAGAATCAAGCACAAAAGAAAAGTTAGGCTTAAATTGCACTGACAAACCGAATGGTGCTATTTATAGTTGGACGATGTTTGATGGTTCGAGCGACTTAAATTCGTGCTGGCACTTTACAGATGCTGGACTGACAGAAGAAGAAATTGCTACGATTAAGGCCAATCGCACTGCTTTTGCGAAGGAAGATTTGTTAACCGATATGCTAAGCAATGCCAAAGTGCGTATAAAGTCACGTCGTGCAGTGGCAGGACATCAAACGCGTGCTTACGTTACCGATTTGACCAATTCTGCTACCGATGGTGCAGGCACTTGTCGAATGCAGGTGGCTTTGACAGATGGCGATGAAGGTAATCGTCAAATATGGATTGCTGAAAAGAGTGGTACGGGATATAATTTCCGTAATTACTATACGGGGAAGTATTTGAACTATACCAATACGGGTGATGCACGAACCTTTTATATACGTTATAACCCCGACAATGCCACAGATGAATATTACGTTCATTTGTCTGAAAAATCTGATTTTAGCGGTAACGGTTTGCATTATCAGGTGGACGGTCACGTAGTAATGGGTTGGGACGTCAATGCCACTGACTACGAAGGCTGCGATTGGTTGCTTGAGAGTGTTGACCTTACTGACGATGCGGTATACGATCATTTCGACAAAATGGAGGGTCGATTGAACGAAGTCGTTACGGACCAGTATGTGGTAATTCGCGACGTTTACAACACAGTAATGACCGAAAATATTGGTACGGGTACTGGCGATGTAAGTGAACGAAAAGCTAAAAAGTATAATCAGTGTTGGAAGTTTGTGCCCGTAGAAGGCAAAGCAGGTTATTATCAATTGCAAAATGCCTTGACTGGCCATTACATCAACTTCGCAGCTTTTAATACGCAGTGTACTGTTACTTCAACGGCACCAGATGGCGGCTTTAAGGTGACCAAAATAAGCAATTATCCGAAGTTCAATACCTACTTTGACTTTACTATTAGCGGTCGTGAGTCGCATGGATTGCATAGTTCTAATGATCGTATATTGGTGTGGAACACTTATGCAAACGATGGGTCTACTGCTTCTACATGGAGCATTGAAGCTGCTAATATTACCGAAGCAGAATTAACCGCAGCAAAATTAGCGTATGCAGGTTTATCAGATGAGTTAGCCGCAGCCGACACTTACAAAGCAGCCATTGGCACCTTCTTTAGCGACGCCGCTTGCACTACGCTTCAGCCCACCTATCAAGCTATGAGCGACGATGAACTCAAGACCGCTATGACAAATGCGGGCATTACGTCTACTAATCTGCAAAATATGGCAGTAAAGGTAAAGAACAACAGTTGGGCCAAGTGGGAGAAAACCTTCCGCGTACTCACTGCTGAGCCTTATACCAATCCCGACACGTGGAACGACATCTTAAAGATAGGTTACGTTTACACGCGCTTGACCAATCCAACAGGTATTTGGAGTAAGTCCAACAATGTCGTTTACGTATTTGTAGGAGCAGATATCCCCGAAGGAGCAACTGTCAACCTCCGACAGGTAATGAAGTCTGACACTCAAGGCAGCAGCACGCAACTTAGCAAGGGCTTGAACGTTATTGCAACGAGCAACGAAGCAGCCCTTTATATCAGCTACGAAGTGACCACGAGCGATGCTACTGACTCAAAGAAGTGGCGTGACTATCCCGACATTCCTATCCACATTGAGGGAGGTGTCGTAGACGGTTACTTTGATGCTACCCGTACAGGCATTGATACTGATGCTGCTTGGAAAGAAATGGTAGCTGACGGACTCTTTGTGAAACCTTTTGCCATGATGAAAGGGCGCAACCTCATCTATCAGATGAACAGTACGCTGACGAAGCAAACTGTGCCCGAAAAGATGCGCGAGATAGTCGACTTCTGGGACTGGATGGTAGACGTACAACATTCGCTTATGGCCGTCAACGAGTACAAAGACCGTTGGCACAGTGTATTAGGTTTCTACTCATGTACGTATAACTATATGTTTGCGTCAAACTATGGTACGTATTACAACGAAAGCACGTTGGGCGAGATTCTTAGTTACGACAAGATGTCGGCCGGTGGTGGTTCGTTGTGGGGTCCTGCTCACGAGGTGGGTCACATTCACCAAGGTTTGATTAACATGATAGGTTGTACCGAAATCTCGAACAACCTCTTTTCACAAGCTGTGGTTCACTTGAATGGTAAGACTTCAACGCGATTGAATGGTCGTAAGTTCCGCGATGTAGCTAACAATTATGCAGCAGGCTATAGTTGGTTAGACTATGGTCGCAAAAATGGAAACGAGATATGGGACTGCAACACGCTCTATCTTAAGCTCTACCTCTATTATGAGGTACAGAAGCATCACCCTGGCTTCTTCTGCGAACTCTTCCGCAAGTTGCGTAAAGACCCCTTGAATCATAGTAAAGGTTCGCAAACCAATCCCACTCCAGCTTCAGGTGACTATTTGAAGTTTGCGGTGAAGTGTGCTGAGGTGGCGCAAGAAGACTTGAGTGAATTCTTTGAGGCATTCGGTTTCTTCCGTCCTTATGACCTTAAATATGTGGGCGATTATGGTGACTACTATGTCACTTGTACGCAAGAAATGGTAGATGATGCTAAGGCTAAGATAAAGGCTTGTGGCAAGCCCAACGGCAACATACTCTTCGTTGAGAACCACATTAAGCACGAACCCCAACAAGATCACGACGGCAACTTGCTCTATGACGCACAAGGCAATGTATTGTTGCGTACTGACTACAACACCGAAGATGCTGTAGGCAAGTGTGGCGACGTAGGTAGCTACTCAGAGTATGTAGCGGGTAACTACGCGAATGGTTATACCTACACACGTAGTGGCAACACGATTACTATGACAGGCGGGGGCGCAGTAGGTTATAAGGTGTACGACAAAGACGGCAACTTGCTCTACTTTGCCAACACCAATTCCTTCGTATTGCCCCAAACCGTGGCTGACAAGTTGGCCGAGACAGGGCAAAAGATGGTGCTCAAAGTGGCACAAGCCGATGGTACTGACGTTACGCTACCTGCAGCCGATGCTACGAAGTATACATTAAAGGTGTATCGTGCTGATGCTTTGACAGCTGATAAGTGTGCAACGGTTTATACTGACGGAACAGAAGCCACATTGCCAACAATTAAAAACAATGAGTTGGTATATATTGAGGCCACCGAAGTCTCTGTGCCAACTACGCTTACAGAGCAGACCAACTACGTGAATGCTACCGACAACACGGCCTACAAGCTCGTGCTTACCGACAAGCAAGACTTCTATGCGCCCTCGGCCTTTACGGCACAGACTGTCACTTATAGTCGTGCGAACACAACTGGTTATAATAGTGTATGTTTGCCCTTTGCCATTTCAGCAGCTGACTTTGGTAGCGAGGCACGTCTTGAACAGTTCACTTCAACTGATGGTCAGAGCGTAAGTTTGACTTCTACTACCGACGAGAATGCAGCTGGTCAGCCTTGCTTCGTTTACTGTCCTGAAACGCAGACTGAGTGGACACTCACAAAGCAGAATGCATACATTGTAGCCGAACCTATTGAGGCTTCTGACGGCAATGCTGTTCTTCATGGTTCGTTCACGAACGCTGCTATTGGTGCAGGCCAGTACAAACTTACTGCTGACGGCACGGCCTTTGGCGCAACAACGGCTCAGGGTAAGATAACGGCCTTCCGCACCTATCTCACTCCCGCCACTACGGTAGGAGCAGCCGCACTGTTGCAAGCCTTACACGACGGTGCAGAGGTGACGGGTGTCAACACAGCCGTTCAACCTGCAGGCGTTAACCAGCCCGCAGCCGTTTACGACCTCACAGGTCGTCGTGTGCAGCGCATTACGCGTCCTGGCATTTACATCGTGAATGGTAAGAAAACGGTAGTTGGAATGTAGGTTTAATGAGTTTAATGAGTTTATGAGTTTAATAAGTTTAGTGAGTTTAATAAGTTTAATGAGTTTAATAAGTTGATGAGTTCAATGAATTTATGTGGACTCATTAAACTTATTAAACTCACTAAACTTATTAAACTCATCAACTTATTAAACTTTTAAATACAGGTTATGAGAAAGGTAAAATATATAAGTCCAGAAAGTACAGAGGTACGATTACAAGCCGCACACATTTTGGCTTCAAGTCTTGGGGTCAACTCTTCTGCCAATGTTGACGAAAGTGATAAGTCAAATGACCGCCATTGGGGCAGTGATGAATTTTGGGCAGAAAAGTGTCAGAATGCGGAAAATTAAATAGATATTAAAACTTCTCCCCCCTAACCTCCTCCCCAGTCGGGGAAAGGTTAGGGGGGAGAATATGTAATTAGCAGTTAAGTTCTACTGTATCAGCCATGTTCCGCTCTTCTTTTGCGCTTTGAGGCGCGTGGTGCGGTCCATGGTACCGATATAGCGGCCAGCGGCATCGTAGGTGGGGTGGGGCGTGTTGTCCTTATCCTTTTGAAGGGAATGAATGCCCGTCTCTGTGCCCCCCATGAAGTCGAAAGAGATAAGACCAGTGGCAGACTCCGTGATGTTAGTCAAGGGTTTGCCCATTTTTTTTGTGCCTGCGGCATTCGTGTGGAAGAGCGAAGCAGCGGGGCGCGAAGAGTCCGTCAGTTGCGTCTTGTGTGAGGTGCCAGGGAAGGGGTCGCCCGAAAGGTTTTCGTAGCTCAGTTTATTATCAGCTGCGATGATAGAGCAGCGTTGGTGGCTTTTCACGTTGTTCACTTCATTGTTAAACCAAGCGTCCGCATCGTAGTCGACGTGAAGTACCAGAAGACCGTGTCCCTCAATCATAAGGTCCGAGCCAGTTTGTTGACGATTCTCCAATAGATAGTATTCGTCGGGATAGTTATCATTATATATAATATAAGCCTCAGGCGATTCAGTCAGTGCGGCCATGTTAGTAATTGTAGTGGCCTCCGTGAGGCGCTTCGGTGTGAGCCAGCCGCTCATCCAACGTTCGTAAGAGGTGTACCCCGTAGGTTTGTAACCATCGTCACTGTAGCAGCCGTAGTCCATAAGGCTCCAAGCGTCCATGCCAAAGGCTGAATTGCTTGATCCTGATGTGTCGTAAAGGTCGGGCAGCCCAAGGCAATGGCTAAACTCATGGCAGGCCGTGCCAATGCCGTCCATCTGAACAGGATAAGATTCGTTGCCCAAGAGTTCAGGCGAGCAGCCGTAAGTGTCGATTGTAACGCCATCATAGCTGAGCTTATAATTCGCAGCAGAAAGTTGCCATTCGTGCGGCCAAATGGTGTTGGCGAGTGAACCGTCTTCGTCAGAAGACTCACCATACCCCGCATAAATAAGGTACACTTGGTCCACCTCGCCGTCATTGTTCCAATCGTAGTCCTTAAAGTTGAGCGAAGAGTTTTGTTGTTTGGCCAATTTGATTGCTTCATACACCATACCCGCAGGGTTCTTATCATCGCCATTGCTATCGTTGCCGCCATACGAGGCCATATTCTTTGACAATGTGACGGGACCAACCACGTCGAATGTCACGTCCAACTGCCCATAAGACTGTGCGAGAAAGTAGTCGTGTACGCTGCCCGCGTTGCCATTCTTATTATACCCCACGAGGTTGAATTGATCGTCAAAGGCTTGGCGCGTGTGAGCGGGTTGCATCTTCTCATCCTTAAAGTTAACAAGAACGACCAATCCTCGGTGTTGTCCCGTGATATTGGCAGGTTGTTGTGACGTCGTGCCGTCAGTTGCCGAAGCAGCACGCGAGAGACGTTGACGGCCGCGCTGCTTGAGGGGTTGGCTTTTGGTCGTGTTGGCCAAGCGCATGGTGCGTAATGAACTCAGCGCTTCGCTATTGAGGTTTGAGCTACTAATAAACGAAAGTTCTTCGCTTGTGCGCTGCGTAGCCTCGTGTGCTACGAGGGTAGAAGCCTTGAGCGTAGTGCCTTGCAATTGTGCGTAACGGAAACTGCCGTCAGCGGTACGTATAACGGGCACACCATCGGTGGTAGTGAAGTAGTGGAAGTGTTCATCGCCCTGAAGGGTAATCGTAAGGCGGGTGCCGTCGGGTTGGGTTATGACGTGTTGAACACGGCGTGCTGGCACAGCGTTCACGCCAAGGGCTATTGTAGCGGCCAACGCAAAAGAGAGGAAACGTTTAATCATACGCGAATACATTAATTATTTGTTTGGACAAAGGTAACGAAAAAGTTTAACGAAAAAAACTAATGAAATAATTAACGATAATTTACGTAGTAAATTCTGTTCAAAACGATGCGAGCAACGTTTGGTTAACGTTTAAGTTTAGGCGCGCTTCGCGATTTGTTTTGAACATTAATTATCATTAATTATCCATTAATTATTCCATTAATTTTTTCGTTAATGTTCATTCTCGTTAGGCCGATAAATTGCAGTTTGAAAGTCTAATACGAATAAGTATTAACGAAAAAAATTAATGAAATAATTAATGGATAATTGACGATAATTAATGTTCAAAGCAAAGCGCTCAGCGCGTCAAAAACCTTTTATGTTTTAATGTTTTCGAACTCACTGTTCGTGGATTTAACGTTATATTTCGGTAAAATACCGGTTTTACCGGTACTTTCAGCGTTGAAAATCAACAAACACCGAGTGTTGATAATATTTTTCGTAAATTTGCACTCGATAAATTGTGCAAAACTAAATGTAACTTGATTACACTATTTACTAAACGCATGAAACGTTTTCTGTTATTTATACAAGCAGCCGTACTTCTCTTTACGCTGCAATCGTGCATTCAAGACGAAGATTTGAATGCAGAGTGCGACATCGAGGGCGTTGACCCTACGTGGTTGGGCGAACACCCTGGCATGGTGATTGGTAATCCATTGGTGAACCAAGAGAAGCGTACTATCGACTTTACGCTTGAGAAAGGTGTTGATCGTACGGCGCTTAATCCCCGTTTCTTACTTTCCGACGCTGCTACGATTACTGCTGAAGTCGACGGACAGACGGTCAATGGCAACGGCATTACACGTAACTTCAAGACTCCTCAAACTTATACAACTCACTCGCAAGACGGCAAGTGGCAGAAAGACTATACCGTAAGCTTTGGATACTTCACTGGTCTTGCTGCTATGAATTTCGACCACTACCAGCTCGATGCCAATAATAAGTACTACATCTGGAACGAGGTGGAAGCCAAGGAAGACGAGAGCGACCCCGACAAACCTCTCAACTGGTGGGCGTCAGGTAATGGTGGCTATGTCATGGTGGGTATCGCAAAGACCCCTCTGGCCTTCCCTACTGCTCCCTTTACCGATGACGCGTTGGGAGCTTGCGTGCGCCTGCAGACCTGTCGAACGGGTTCGTTTGGCGATATTGTAAAGATGCCGATAGCCGCAGGTAGCTTATTCATTGGCACGTTTGACAATAAGATAGCCATGAAGCGTCCGCGTGAGGCAACCGCTTTCGGCCTGCAAGTGTTGGCTAAAATCCCCAAAAGTTTAGAAGGCTATTATCGCTACACGGTAGGCGAAACGTTTACCGACAAATACAAAAAGGTATGTCCCGAACGCCGCGATACAGCCGACATCTATGCCGTCGTATATGAATGCGACCCCAACAACTTTGTAGCCTTGAATGGTGACGACGTGTTGACCTCCGACCGCATCGTGATGATGGCACGCATCGACAATCCTGGCGAGCCCACTGAGTGGACCCACTTTAGTGAACCCTTCAAGTTTAAGAACGGCCACACCGCTATCGACCCCAACCGCCTCGCGCTCAAAGGTTACGCCATAGCCGTAGTAGCTACGTCAAGCCGTCAAGGTGCTTACTTCGAGGGCGCAGTCGGCTCCACACTCGACATTAGCCAGTTTAGATTGGTGTATGAGTAGAGAGGGAGTTTAATAAGTTTAATAAGTTTATTGAGTATATAAATATGAGCACAACGACATTAAATCCCAATATGGAGGAACTTCGTTTTATCCTCCCTTCAGAAGACGTCAAATTATTCAAGGACTTGGCTAAGAAGTTCGGTTGGAAGATAGGACGTAAAAAGAAGTCGGGCATGGAAGAGGCTATGGACGACATTAAGCACGGACGTGTGAGTGATGTTGGTGATATTGACGAATACTTTAGAAAGTTAGGTGTAGAATGAAGTACACGATACGCGAAACTAACAAGTTCAAGAAGGACGTTAAGCGTTGCATAAAGCGTGGACTTCCATTAAAAGAACTGAAAGTAGTATTCAAACTCTTAGAAGAGTCAGGCCAATTGCCTCCTAAATATCGTCAGCATAAGTTAACAGGTAATTATGAAGGGTGTTGGGAATGTCACATCAAAGCCGATTGGTTGCTTGTATGGCAAGAGATTGAGGGCGAGTTAATTCTCCTTATGACCGACACAGGTTCACACGCTGATCTTTTTTAATCGTTCAACAAAGAAATGAAACGCATACTCCTACTCCTTACGCTCTTGCTGAGCGTTGGCATGCAAGGCATGGCACAGCGCGAAGTGGAGCCCGCAAAGGAAACAGATACGAATTTGATTAAGGCCGCCTTGAAGGGTTGGCACGTGCGCTTAGGCGCAGGATTTAACATTGGTGGTACTTCACCTATTCCCCTACCTGCTGAGATACGCCAGATTAATGCTTATCACCCGATGCTTAATATTGAACTTGAGGGCTTGGTACACCGTAAGTATGGCAAACACTGGGGTTCGATGCTTGGTATTCGTCTTGAGAATAAGGCCATGAAGACCGATGCGCGTGTGAAGAACTATCACCTCGTGGCCTACAACACCGATGGTTCGGGTAAGATAGAAGGCGCTTATTGGGGCAATGTTAAGACGAAGGTAAATAATAACTACTTGACCTTCCCCATCCTTGCCACCTATTCTTTCAACGATCGTTGGCAAGTGCAAGCTGGTCCTTACTTCTCTTACCTCATCAATGGCAACTTTACCGGTTCGGCCTATAGCAAGAGCGACGATGATGTAAGCTACATTCGTCAGCCCAATCCCGCTGGCCCCGCCACAGAGGTGACGAGTGCCGACTACGACTTCTCGAAAGACCTTCGCCGCTTTGCGTGGGGCCTCCAAGTCGGGGGAGAGTTTAAAGCCTACAAACACCTCAGCGTATCGCTCAACCTGACGTGGGGCTTAAATAGCATATTCCCCTCCGACTACGAGTCAGTCACTTTTGCGCTCTACCCCATTTATGGCACGTTAGGGTTTAACTACTTGTTCTAAAAAATAAGCAGCAATGACAACTAATACAACATTGTGTATAGATAATGATTATTCGTTATGGTTGTGTAATTTAAAGAAGCGTTTACGAAGCAGTCAGCTAAAGGCTGCAATGAAAGTAAACGAAGAGATGCTGCAATTATATTGGAGTATAGGTGAAGAGCTTGTAAAGTTAAAAGTTGAGCAACGTTGGGGAAGTGGCATTCTTAAGCAGATAGCACAAGATTTGCATAAAGAAGCTCCCAATATAAAGGGTTTTTCAGAAAAGAGCCTTTATTATATGAGACGTTGGTATGCGTTTTATAGTGAGGCGGAAAAAGAATTCCCACAACTTGTGGGAAAAATCAAAAACCTATTTTTTAGCGTTCCTTGGGGACACCATCGATTAATACTTGATACGTGTAAGAATTCACCCCAAAAAGCAGTTTTTTTTCTACAACAAACAGTGGAAAATGGTTGGAGTAGGAATGTGTTGCTAAACATGTTAGACACTGATTTATACGAGCGCCAAGGAAAGGCTGTAAACAATTTCACAATGTGTTTACCTCCAACACAGAGTGATTTAGCTCAGCAAATATTGCGAGACCCTTATACATTCGATTTTTTAACTCTTCAAAAAGGCTATTCTGAGCGAGAGTTAGAAGATGCTTTGACAGACAATATAACGCAATTTTTATTACGTTTAGGTAAAGGATTTGCTTATGTAGGCCGTCAAGTAAATATAGTAGTTGGCGATAAAGATTTTTATATTGATTTGCTTTTCTATCATTTGCAATTGCGCTGTTATGTGGTAGTTGAACTAAAGACTGGCGATTTTGAACCTGAATATGCTGGAAAATTAAGTTTTTATGTGTCGGCGGTAAATCATCAGCTCCGACATAAAGACGATGCTCCTACAATAGGTCTTATCATTTGTAAAAGTAGAAATGAAGTAGTAGCACGTTATAGTCTTGAAAACATTTCAGAGCCAATAGGCATTTCGCAATATAAATTAGGTAAATTGTTGCCTAGCTCATTGCAAGATAGTTTGCCTTCAATAGAAGAATTGGAACAAGAACTCTCTGATAGGAAAAATAAACAAAACAACAAATACAAATTATGAAGAAAACTTTACTTACGTTTTGCCTTTCGCTCTGTGCTCTCTGCGGCATGGCGCAAACGCAAACTAACTACAACGAAAAGCTGGTGGTGACAATTGACAATGTAAGTACTGACAGCATTCCAGCTGCCATTACTGTTGTTGACAATGGTGACGGCACTTGCGACTTTTCATTAAAGAACTTTATGCTTGTTGATGGTGAATCTTCAATGCCTATTGGCAATGTTGACCTCAAGGGCGTAAAGATGGAAAAGGTAGATGGCGTTAGCAACATCTCAACCAATCAAAACATTGTTATTCAGCCGGGTGAAGACTCTAATTACGGCGAGGACGAATGGATTGGCCCAGCGTTGGGTGAAGTGCCTATCGTTCTTACAGGCAAACTTACTGCAACAGCACTTTATGTAAACATTGATATCGATATGTCGGAGACATTGCAGCAAATTATCAATGTTGTAGTAGGCCAAGAGAAAAACGTTATCTCAGGTATTAATGGTGTAAAGGTAACTCCTTCAACTAACGCAACAACTATTTATACACTTGGTGGCGTTCGAGTAAACAAAGCTACTAAGGGTGTGTATGTTATTAACGGAAAGAAAGTTATTAAGTAATGAAAAAGTTATATTCTTTACTATTGTTGGCAACGGCTCTGACTGCTAATGCGCAACAATTGCCTAATATTGGCTTTGACGAATGGAAAACGTGCAATGCATATTGTGGTTCTGGACAATACCAAGAAGTTGGTGAAGATCCAAAAGGCTGGAATGGGGCAAATGTTTATCAAGCAGGTTTATCTTTTCCAGATCTTGTTAAAAAAGGTACGGATAATACAAACAAGTATGTACAATTAACAAACACTCATTGTGGATTGGGTAGAATTGGCGCGGTAGCTCCTGCTTACGTTACGCTTGGAACACCATGGTCTTATGCTAAAACAAGAATTGTTTCTATTCAAGAGGCAGATGGAGGTTCTTTTGGCGGTATAGATTTTAAGTATCGTCCCGATGCTATTACTTTTAAGTATAAGAGCGCTCGTAATAATACAGATGAGCCAATTTCTGTAGTAGCTTATACATGGAAAGGAAGTTTTTCTGGTACACAAAATGTAGGTTATAATCCTAAACAATCGGAAACAATGGTTGATCGCGATTCTTATGTTTTGGGATTAAATACGAATTGTACGAAGAGTAAAGATGCAAAACTTCTAGCAAGCATCAATACGACCATTTCAGGAGAAGCATCTGAGTGGACACCAAAAACAATAGAGTTCAAATATGATGATGAGAGTACAGCTCCACAAAAACTTAATGTGATATTTTGTGCAGGAAACTATTTTGGTGAAAGATCTGATTTAAAAGAGAATAATACTCTTAGCTTAGATGATGTTTCATTGGTATACTATCATGCATTAAAGGATTTAAAGTACAATGGAGTTACCTTAAGCAACTTTACAGAAAGTACGTTGCACTATGATTTATCGAACGAAGCTTATGATGAATCAAAACTATCTTTTGTAAAAAAAGGAGTAGGAGCCTCAGTCCTGCTAAACTATGATGAGAATACTGCTATTGCTACCATTACAGTTAAGGGTGAAGATTACGATAGTAATAATGAAAGTATTTCAACTTATACCATACAATTTGCTAAAGAGGAAACTACATCGTATGCAAATGATTTAAGTGTTAGCATTGATGGTTCTACAACAGCACCTGAAAAAACAAACATAAATCTTATTAAGTTTGGAAATGCTTATTCATTAGAATTAAAGAATTTCATGTTGGAGGGTGAACCTATAGGTAATGTTAAAGTTACTAATCTTGATGTGAATGGTAATACTTTTTCTGCTTCGCAAACGATTAATATAACAGCAGGTAATGATCCTTCTTTTAGTGAAAGTGATTGGGCTGGACCTTATTTAGGTGAAGTTCCTGTAAACGTTGTAGCCACCGTAAATGGAGACCAAATGGTTGCTCAAATTACAATCAAGAATTTCCCTGGCGTTGGTGATATAAACGTAATCTTTGCTCCAACCGTTATGATTGGTGCAAATGCATCTGTTAGTACTGAAGCAGGTGTGAACAATGTAATTGTCAATCGCACCTTTGCTAAGGGTTGGAATACGGTTTGCTTGCCTTTCAACGTAGCAGTAACAAGTTTGCAAGCTGCAAAGGCACAAGAGTTCGTTAGCTCAAATGGCTCAAGCTTGACCTTCAATGAGGTAGCAGATGGTGTGTTAAAGGCTAACGTTCCTTACTTGGTATTCTTTAACAATGAAGTTTCAGATCCCTTCTACTATGGTGGTAAGGTTGAGGCTACTAATCCTACCCCCGTTGAACACAACGGTTTCACTTTCGTAGGTAACTACGAGGCAAGCAAGAGCATGAATGGTTTGTATGGTGTAGCTTCAGAGGGTGACGTACAGAAGATTATGTTGGGTTCTGCTGGTAGCACATTACCTGCTACTTGCGCTTACTTCACTACAAAAAATCTGAACGCTAATGGCCTTCGCATCTGCTTTGACGGTGGCGAGGTAACTGGCATCAACCAAGTGAATGGCGCACAAGCTCAGAGCGCAGGTGCTGTTTATAACTTGCAGGGCATTAAGGTGAGCAACCATGGTACTAACAACTTGCCCGCTGGCCTTTACATTATGCAAGGCAAAAAGGTGATTGTAAAGTAATTGAATTGCGATAGGATAGTTTTTAAGTGAGCGCGCTGCTTGTTTAAAAACTATCCTACACAAAAACTAAACGATAAGTCATGAAAAAAGAATACATTGCGCCACGTGCTGCAGCCATTCGTTTGGCTATGGAGGACACGATGCTCACAGGTTCAAAACTGAGCACTGACGGTAGCGCTAACAGTGACATCACTATCTCTGACGATACGTACGACGGCACATTCCGCTCAAATGAACGTGGCTGGGACGCTGCGAACTGGACGGAGGAATAAATATCACAGATATATTACCACATTGGGGGGCGGGTTTTTGACCTGCCCCCCAATGTAATTATTTAAAATGGCTCCATAACGCATCGTGTGGGTAAACAAAAGAAACTGCAATTTGTCTGCCTAATTGGGCGACGCGTCCTAACCTGGGGGCGACGCGTCCCCGCGTCGGCATTGCCAACTTGGGGCTCGATGCCCCAAATTGGCAATACTTGAAGTATTGATATTCATGTATTTGTTAGTC
>ERZ791902.944-NODE-944-length-16431-cov-11.823461_pt1 | contig 16431 bp, 13 predicted proteins | sample MGYA00510149_ERZ791902 | MGnify/ENA primary metagenome ERZ791902 (study PRJEB30046, sample SAMN00792060) | human gut metagenome | study: EMG produced TPA metagenomics assembly of the A metagenome-wide association study of gut microbiota in type 2...
TCAATGCCTCTGAGGCCGCCACTGCCGTCAAGCTGGCTGCCAAGGGCACCGCAGAGCGCACGGCAGAGCTGCTCCGTCTGGAACAGCTGGCCGAGGAGCTGCAGGCCCGCAGCGAGGAGATGCGCGCCCGCACCCGGAGCTCCAAGTACTTTGGCAAGGGCCGTATGCTCCGCGCTTACCCCAAGCTGCGCCACGGCGAAAAGCACCGCTCTCTGGACGAGCTGCGGGAACGCCTGAAGTACGAGCGCAGGCACTGACCCTGACCGTTGCAGCAACCCCAAATGCCCCTGACCGGCTTCTTTCGGTCAGGGGCATTTTTCTTGCGCTGCACCCTCCATAAAGTCAGGCAGATCTTTTTCTGCCGCAGGATTTTGTTTTCATTCTATTTTCCACATTGTACGTTTCTTTTTGTACACTTTTCCAAATTTATTTTCGTCATATTGACAAAAAAAGAGTATTTTATCCTGTGCAATATGCTATTCCGCTAAAAACTGAAGAATCGGCAAGCCAGTCGAAAGGCTGCGACGCAAAGCTACAAGGGCCTGTAATATGGCAGCCAGCCGCACGTTATTCTCTCCGAGTAAGGTAATACGAAACCTTGCACCTCCTTGTGAAGATGCGTCGGCTTCCCTTCAGGAGAGCGAGCGCGCAGCGGGTCTACAAGGGTTCAGAGCGTTGTACCAGCCGTTTGGCCGGTGCGGCGCTCTTTTGTTTTGGCTGAAATAGCGAGAGTTTTGGGGAAATCATTGAGAGGAGTAAAGAATTATGAGACCCAAGCGTTTGATCAGCTTATTGGTTGCGGTCTGCATGATGATCACCATGCTGCCCCTGTCGGCAGTTACGGCATTTGCAGCAGATACGTTAAGCTTTACAATTGATGATATTCAATATACCATAGATAAAAATGACAGTACAGCGGTTTCTGTCACAGGCACTACTGGATATGGTGATATAAATAACAAAAAGGATTTGGTACTTCCTGAAACAGTTGAGTATAACGGCGTGACTTATACTGTCACAAGCATTGGAAAGGGTGCGTTTGCAGGAAAAAATGGTCTAAACAGTATTGTGATTCCGAATACGGTTGTTCTGATTGCAGAAAGTGCATTTGCGAGCAACTGGGGACTTGCAAGCATTGAGATTCCGGCAAGTGTTGTGGAAATCGGAACGCGCGCATTTGAATGGGCGGGCAACATCGCAGAAGTCAAATTTGCTGCAAACAGCCAGTTGAAAATTCTTGGTACATCTGCGTTTTCTCATGCAAAAGGGCTCAAATCGATTGAATTGCCCGAAGGACTGACTACAATTAAGAATTGCGCTTTTGCTGATTGTAATGTTCTGGAGAGCGTAACCATTCCTGCTAGTGTTACCACAATTATGGAACACATGTTTGATAACCCGAGCAATCCTACCGGTGGATGCCCGATGCTTAAGACTGTCAAGTATGCGGGAACGAAAGAACAGTGGGATAAAATCAATCTTGCAGAGAACAATGATATTCTAACATCGACCTTGGAAGTTCTCTGTAATATTACTTTTGATGTAAATGGCTACGGTACTGCACCCGCAGACCAGACTGTTTACACTGGCGACAAACTTGTAAAAGTTGCAGAACCCACCGCCGCTGGGTATACGTTTGGCGGCTGGTACACCGACAAAGAACTGACCAAAGCATTTGATGTTGAAAACGATACCGTTTCCGGCGATACCACCCTGTACGCCAAGTGGAAAGCCATCCCCGACCATGAATTGACTGTGAAAGTCGGCACCTTTACCTACGATGACAACGCCGCCAGCGACAAGGGCAATGTTTACGAGGGTGCTCTTGTTACCGTGACCTTCGACGAAAACAACCAGCTGTGGAAGGGCAGCGGCCTGAGCTTTGACCACTGGGATATCCAGTCCAAAGCAAACCTGCTGGACGAAAACGGCGAGGAAATCGTCAACCCCGGCAAGACCTTTACCTTTGTGATGCCCAAAGAGGGCGTGACCATTGAAGCCATGCCCAAGGATGCCACCATTGAAGATGATGGGCCCAATGTGCTGGGCACTGCCGCAATCATAGGTACTGCCGCTGTGGGCGGTGCAGTGCTGGGCTATCAGGCCTATTCTCTGGGCGCTGAATTTGCAGGCAAGCTGATGGCTCTGCCCTACTTCCCCAGCAACCGCAGCGCCCTTGCCATGATGCTGTGGGAGGATGCAGGCAAGCCCATGCCCGAATCCGAACTGCTCTACCCCGATGTAGGGCAGGAAGAGCGGGATATGGACCTGCAGCACGCCGCCCGCTGGGCCATGGAAAACGAGCTTATCCCTGACCTGAATGATGAGGGCACGGCTCCGGAAGAGATGAAGTTCTTCCCGGCCAATCCCGTAAGCAAGCTCGATGTGCTGAATGCATGGCAGAAGGCACAGGAGCTCAAGAACAACTAACGCCATCCCCGAATATTCCCAAATATACGTAGAAGCGCCTCATCCTTCACCGGATGGGGCGCTTCTGCGTTGTAATGAGTCGAATTTTCTGTTATACTGTACCTGTCGGCCTTCCGACCCATTTGATGTGGGAAGGAGGTGGTAACCATGGAAATGGTAGTCTCATTTATACTGTCCGTCGCAGCGGGTGTGGTCAGCTACTACATCTGCAAGTGGCTTGAGGAACAGTTCAAGGCCGGTAAGCACTAACCCCTAGCAAGCAGGAAGCCCCCTTGGTATTCGCAGTACCGAGGGGGCTTCTTGTTGCTTTGGTGGAACCATGGAATGGTTCCGTAGTCTCATCTACAACTTTAGTATATGCACTCCTGCGCAAAAAGTCAAGAGGGCCGCCACAGATTTTGTTTCGCTCCTGCGCCCGTTTCAGCTTATCACGCCCACAGATCCTCAGGGTACAGGCCCTCCTGGGTTTTCTGGGCGATGGCGGCCACCACGGTGGGCTTATCTTCGCGGTAGGTCACACCGTACCACTTATCGGTGCTCTTGAGCACGGTGACCGCTGCTTTGCCCTCATCGATGAGCTCGCTGGCCACAGTGGGCAGGAAATACTCGCACTTGAGGGGGTTCTTGGGCAGATTCTCACGCAGCCAGCCTGCAAAGCGGCGGTCGGCCTCGTCCAGGAAGCTCTTGCCGAAGCCCCACAGGTTCATGCTGACAGGTGCTTCCACCGGCAGGTCATCCGTGCCCTCACCGGTGAGGGAGGTGCAGCGGATGCCGCCCTCATAGGTCTCAATGCCGGTGCGCTCGGTCACGCTGTGCAGGGTGCCGTCCGGGTTCACCACGCAGACACCGCGGGAGACAGTGCCGTTCTCAGAGACGGTATTTTTGAGCAGGTAGCTCACCATACAGTAATCGTAGACGGTGCCGTCCTGATGGGTGGACAGATACTCATAGATGACCTTGAAGGCCTCGGGGCCGTAGTAATCGTCCGCGTTGATGACGGCGAAGGGCCCATCAATGAGGTCTTTTGCGGCCAGCACGGCGTGGCAGGTGCCCCAGGGCTTAACGCGTCCCTCGGGGATGGTGAAGCCTGCAGGCAGCTCATCCAGCTGCTGGAAAGCGTATTTCACGTTCATGCCCTGAGAGACGCGGTCGCCGATGGCAGCCTTGAAGGCCTCCTCGATCTCGTGCTTGATGACAAAGATCACGGTCTCAAAGCCTGCGCGGTGGGCATCGTACAGAGAGTACTCCACAATGGGCTGACCCTTGGGGCCCACCGGGTCGATCTGCTTCATGCCGCCGTAACGGCTGCCCATGCCGGCAGCCATGACCACCAATACCGGTTTGTTCATTTTTCTTTCCTCCTGCGTCAGTGCGCTGTTCTTTGAGTCTATTATACTCCAAATTTTCCCGGGCAACAAGGGATAGCTTTTCCTTGAATTTTTGCATGGATTCTCACCCGCTGCCGTGATAGAATAGAGGCAATGGAGTTTCCGCAGAAAAGGAGAATGCTTATGTCAACCAAAACTGTCTGGATCACCGGCGCGTCCTCCGGCATCGGGCGGGAGTTTGCCCGCCGCTATGCCCGGCTGGGCTTCCGTCTCATCCTGACCGCCCGCCGCCGCGACCGGCTGGAGACCCTTGCCGCCGAACTCCGGGCGAAACACGGCACCCTCTGCCGCATCGTACCCGCCGACCTTGAGCAGGATGCGCAGGTCACCGCCCTGTGCGAAGCACTGGCAGACGAACACATCGACCTGTTCATCAACAACGCGGGCTTTGGTGCCTGCGGTGCCTTTTCCGAGACGGACGCGGGCAAGGAGCTTTCCATGCTGCGGGTGAACGTGCTGGCCATGCACCGGCTGTTCAAGTTCACCCTGCGCAAGATGGAAGCACAGGGCTATGGCACCATCCTGAACGTGGCATCCTCGGCGGGCCTGCTGCCGGGCGGGCCCTATATGGCGGGCTACTACGCCTCCAAGGCATACGTTGTCAGCCTGACCCGCGGCGTGGCCGAGGAACTGCGGGAGCAGCACAGCCCGGTCTATGTCTGTGCCCTCTGCCCCGGCCCCGTGGACACCGAGTTCAACGACCGCGCCGACGTGGTGTTCGCCCTGAAGGGCATCACCCCGGAGCTCTGCGTGGAGGAAGCCATGCGCGGGATGCTCCGCCGCAAGACCATCATCGTGCCCAGCACCCTGATGCGCCTTGCCACCACGGCCCAGAAGCTCGTTCCCACGCCCCTGCTCATGCCCATCGTGGCCCACCAGCAGAAGAAAAAGCTGGGCTGATGGCCGCTTGACAGCGCACCGCCGCTCATGTATCTTAGAGGTATCCGAAAAAACAGGAGGAATGTTCCATGAAAATTGCACTCATCAACGAAAACAGCCAGGCCGCCAAGAACGGCATCATTGAAGCCGCCCTGAAAAAGGTGGTGGAACCCATGGGCCACGAGGTGGTCAACTATGGCATGTACACCGCCGAGGATGCCGCCCAGCTGACCTATGTTCAGTGCGGCATTCTGGCCGCCATCCTGCTGAACAGCGGCGCGGCTGACTACGTCATCACCGGCTGCGGCACCGGCGAGGGTGCCATGCTGGCCCTGAACAGCTTCCCCGGCGTGATCTGCGGCCATGTGGAGGACCCCGTGGACGCTTACACCTTTGCCCACGTCAACGACGGCAACGCCGTTTCCATGCCCTTTGCCAAGGGCTTTGGCTGGGGCGGCGAGCTGAACCTCGAATACTGCTTCGAGAAGCTGTTCGGCTTTGGCCACGGTCAGGGCTACCCCAAGGAGCGCGTTGTGCCTGAGATGCGGAACAAGGCCATTCTGGACGATGTGCGCGCCGCTACCTTCAAGCCCCTGATCGAGTGCCTGCAGAGCATCGACCAGGACCTGCTCAAGGGAGCCATTGCAGGTGAGAAGTTCAGTGAGCTGTTCTTCGCCTCCTGCAAGGACGAGCAGCTGGCCGCCTACATCAAGACCCTGCTGTAAGCAGAAGCGGCAGGATATATTTTCAAGCGCTTTTCACCCGGAGAGTCTTTTCTTTATTGAGAAGGCTTTCCGGGTGTTTTTTGTCATTTTTTACATTTCTCAATTGAAATTTTGTCGATTTCAACAATTGACGATATATATATATATATATAATGGTTATAGACAAAATTCATCGAGTTTCGACACTCTTTTGCTGCTTCATGGAGGTGAAGCCAATGGCCGGAGAGCTCTGCCCGAACTGCAAACAATTCACATTTTTCAAAACAGTTGGTGAAAACCGTGAGTGCACCAAATGCGGGTACAGAATGGTCGTTCCGATCCAAAGCAAGGGCCGCGGCGAACGCTGCCCCAACTGTGGAAAACTGACTGTACAAAATCAAGGTGGAAGGAAGTGCTGCACAAACTGCGGCGCAACCTTCAAAGGAGGAAAAAATGGCTAAACCCAAAGTTACAATGCCGGATGACCTGAAGAGCAAATGCGCCGCTGTCATTCACACTGCCACAACAGCTGCCGCCGCTGCGGGTGTTATCCCGATTCCTATGGCTGATACAATTCCCATCACCGGTGCTCAAATGACCATGATCATGGGTCTTGCCAAAGTGTTCGATATCCCCATGACACAGGCTGCCGCTCAATCCATTCTTGGTGGTACGATGGCCAGTCAGGCGGGTCGTGCAATTTTCTCCAACATCATTAAGGGAATCCCCGGTGTCGGAACCGTTGTGGGCGGTGTCATCAGCGCTGGTACTTCTGTTGCATTGACCGAGACCCTTGGCTGGATCGTTGCAGAGGATTTCTATAAAAAGAGCCTCGATCCGACGGCAGAGAGTGTTCTCGATACGGCCAATACGGTTATGAACGGTTTCAATGACTTTACCGGAAGCGTAAATTCTCAGGCTCGTGCATCTGCTGCGGCAAACGCTGCCGCCACTGCAAAAAAGACCAAAAAGCGCTTCTTCTAAGTACATCCTATAAGTAAAAAGCCGTAACGCAGTTTCGATTGTGTTACGGCTTTTTTGGCTTAATTTTTCTTCAATTGACTTTTCCCCGGAAACCGGATACACTAATCTTATCCAAACACATCCTGCCCGGCCCTGAAAAGGGCGGTTTATGATACGAAACACGAGGAAGTCTAATATGGCATGGTTATACCATTTCAATCAGATCGTCACCCACGGTATGGAGGGATTTCTGGAGACGGCGGTGCCGATGATCTCCGGGCTGGCTGAGATCATCGGCCTGTTCATCATCGTCACCAGCCTTGTCAAGGCCACCTACCACTATGTGCGGGCCACCTTTTTCCATGGCCAGCACGATTTCCTCCACGAGATGTCCAGCGGCCTGACCACGGCGCTGGAGTTCCTGATGTCGGCGGAGATCGCCAAGACCTTCCTGCTGCAGAATCTGGAATCGGTGGTGCCGCTGGCGGCCACCTTTGCCCTGCGGGCCATGATGAGCCTGATGCTCCACTGGGAGATGGAGGGCGGGCACCGCTCCGGCCGCAAAAAGGAAGAAACGCCCGCCGGTGAGGCCGAGAAAAAAGAATGACTTGTAAAGCTTTCCTCTTTTTTCTCGGTTCTGGGTTGTGTAAAACGTAAAAATCGCACCCCGGCTCTTGACAGTTTTGCACAAAGGGGCTATACTCGTGCCATCGAAAGCAAAGGCGCTGACGGAAGTGATTCCGCCAGCGCCTTTTGTGTTTTCGCTGGATATTGCTCGGGAGGAATAGAGGGCCTCCTGAACAAGGCTCCCGCGCACATTCGGTGCGGGGAGCGCATTACAAACCGGGGAGGTAGTATAATGTTCAGTTCCATAAACACCTGTTGGGTGCTGGTTGCGGCGTTCCTGGTCTACTTTATGCAGGCCGGTTTCGCGCTGTGTGAGGCGGGCTTTACCCGCGCCAAAAACACCGGCAACATCCTGATGAAAAACATGATGGACTTCTGCATCGGCACACCGTGCTACTGGGTCATCGGCTTCGGCCTGATGTTCGGCGGCACAAGCGCGCTGATCGGTGGGTTCGATCCGTTCATTCAGGGCGATTACAGCCACCTGGGGCTTGATATCCCGCTGTGGGTGTACATCGTGTTCCAGACCGTGTTCTGTGCCACGGCAGCCACCATCGTGTCCGGCTCCATGGCCGAGCGCACCAACTTCAAGGCTTACTGCGTTTACTCCGCTGCCATCTCGCTGGTGGTCTACCCCATCTGCGGCCACTGGATGTGGGGCGGCGGCTGGCTGCAGAGCATGGGCTTCCATGATTTTGCCGGTTCCGCAGCCGTTCACAATGTGGGCGGCGTGATCGCCCTGCTGGGTGCCGCAATGCTCGGCCCCCGTATCGGCAAGTACGACAAAGACGGCAACCCCCACGCCATTCCCGGCCACAACCTGACCGCCGGTGCGCTGGGCGTGTTCATCCTGTGGTTCTGCTGGTTCGGCTTCAACGGCGGCTCTTCCCTGAGCCTTGCCACCGATGAGGCCATGACCCTGACGGGCCTTGTCTGCTTCAACACCAACCTGGCCGCTGCCGTTGCCACCTGCGTGACCATGATCTTCACCTGGCTGCGCTACGGCAAGCCCGATGTCTCCATGACCCTGAACGGCTCTCTGGCCGGTCTGGTCGCCATCACCGCAGGCTGCGACGCGGTCTCTCCTTTCGGTGCCTTCATCATCGGCTTCGTGGCCGGTATCCTCGTGGTCCTGAGCGTTGAGTTCTTTGATAAGATCGCAAAGATCGATGACCCCGTGGGTGCTGTCTCCGTTCACTTTGCAAACGGCGTGTGGGGCACCATTGCCGTGGGCCTGTTCTCCAACGGCGGCGACGGCGTGGGCAAGGGCCTGTTCTACGGCGGCGGCTTTGCACAGCTGGGCACCCAGCTGCTGGGCCTTATCACCGTTGATGTGTACGTTGTGGTCGTGATGTTCATCATCTTCAAGATCATCGACAAGACCATCGGCCTGCGCGTCCCTGCTGAGGTGGAGATCGACGGCCTGGATATCCACGAGCACGGCCTGACTTCTGCTTACGCTGGTTTCTCCATCTCCGATGCCAACGCCGCTGCCATGGTGCCCAACGAGAACACCGATCTGGGCGAGGATGATGCCTCCAAGGCAAGCGCCGTGCAGATGAACGCTGCCGTGCCTGTGGTCAAGGAGCCTGCCGTCATCCACGATGGCATCTACGACACCGGGATGCACAAGGTGTCCATCATTGCAAAGCTCTCCAAGTTCGATCAGCTCAAGACCGCGCTGAACGATCTGGGTGTGACCGGCATGACCGTGACCCAGGTGATGGGCTGCGGCATCCAGAAAGGCACCACCGAGAAATACCGCGGCGTGCCTGTGGACAGCACCCTGCTGCCCAAGATCAAGGTCGAGGTCATTGTTTCCAAGATCAGCGTGGACGCTGTGGTGGATGCCGCCAAGAAGGCCCTGTACACCGGCCACATCGGCGATGGTAAGATCTTTGTTTACAACGTGACCCGCGTGGTCAAGATCCGCACCGGCGAAGAAGATTTCGCCGCCCTGCAGGATGTGGAGTAACGCTCCGCACAATTTCAACCGCTGTCCCGCTTTGAAAGCGTGACGATATTTGTTCTCCTTGTTCTCCTTTTCCTTTTTCTGAAATCAATTCGGCAGAACCCCTGCTTCCTCCGCACAAGGAAGCAGGGGTTTGTCGTTGTCACCACGATGTGAGCCCCCTGCAATGGTTCCGGGTTGACATCCCTGTGCAGGCGTGTTATTTTGAGGAGTAAAAATTTTCAGTTTTTTTGTATCAGGAGTTTCTATGAGCAACTTGAACGATTTTAACCGCGAGGCCAAAGCCGCCCTGCGGGTGGCCCTGCAATGGCTGCTGCTGGCCGTGCCCACGGGTCTGGTCTGCGGCGCAGTCGGCACAGCGTTCCACCTGAGCGTGGAGTACGTCACCGAGCTGCGGGCCACGCAGAGCTGGCTGCTGCTCTGCCTGCCGCTGGCGGGCCTTGCCATCGTGGCACTCTACAAGGTCACAAAGTGCGAAGGCGTGGGCACCAACAATGTCATCCGCGCCGTGCAGAGCGGCGAGCCGGTCAGCCTGCTGCTGGTGCCCGCTATCTTTCTGGGCACGGTGCTCACCCACCTGTTCGGCGGTTCTGCCGGCCGCGAGGGTGCCGCTTTGCAGATGGGCGGCAGCATCGGCTGGAACGTGGGAAAACTGCTGCATCTGAGCGATTACGTCCGCCGCACTGCCACCATCAGCGGGATGGCCGCGTTCTTTTCCGCTCTGTTCGGCACCCCGCTGACCGCCGCCCTCTTCGCCATGATGGTGGAGGACGTGGGGCTGACGTTCACTTCGGCCTTTGTGCCCGCGTTCACTTCGGCCCTCATTGCTTACGGCGTATCCCTGTTCTTCGGGATCGCCCCGACCAATTTTGTGCTCAATTCCATCCCGCACCTGACGCTGGAAACCGCGCTTCAGACCGCCCTGCTGGGCATTGCCTGTGCCGCCGTGACCCGGCTGTTCTGCTGGACGCTTCACACCCTGGAGCACGGGATCCCCAAACGGATCCCGAATCCCTGGCTCCGGGCTTTTGCGGGCGGTGCAGCCGTAGTAGCGTTCTCGTATCTGTTCGGTGTCGGGCGGTACAACGGGGCCGGAATGGCCGTCATTGCCGATGCCGTGGAGCAGGGCACTGCCCTGCCCTGGGATTTTGCCTGCAAGATCTTCCTGACCGCCCTGACCCTGGCAGTAGGCTTCAAAGGCGGCGAGGTGGTCCCAAGTTTCTACATCGGGGCGACCTTTGGCTGCATCGCCGGGCCATGGCTGGGCCTGCCCGCCGGGTTTGCCGGTGCCATCGGTCTGGTCTGCGTGTTCTGCGGAGCCACAAACGCCCTGATCCCCTCCATCCTGCTGGGATTCGAGCTGTTTGGCGGGCAGGGTCTGGAGCTTATTGCGCTGGGCTGCGGCGTGTGCTACATGCTCTCGGGCCACCACGGCCTCTACAGCAGCCAGACCTTTGTCACCAACAAGCTGCGGCCGGAGTACGCCTCCCACAAGTGGCGGGTCAAGCTGAAGAAAAAAGAAGAATGATTTTTCGCAGATTTTCGCCGCGGAGAGCTTGATTTTTTGCCGCCATCGTGCTACAATCAGCGTAGTTTCATCCTGACCAAAGCGATGATGCGGACAAACCGAAGCTCGTTCCCCATGACGCAGAGAGGGCTGCCCCGGATACCGGGTGCTGCAAGCAGCCTGCCGTGCATCGGGCTTCTACCACCGCAGAGCGCAGAGGAGAACCTCTGCCGGGTGCGCCCGTTACAGCACAGCGAGTGGCGTGTTCTCAAGGGCACGCAATTCGGGTGGAACCGTGGAACGCGTGAAATCTTCAGGCGCTTCATCCCGTAAATTTGAGCGGGATGGAGCGCTTTTTTGTTTTAACTTTCATCAAAAGGAGAACCACTATGAAGATCATCTACAAAGACGGCCATGTGGACGAGTGCCCGCAGGACCAGGAACTGCATGTTATCCGCCACACCGCTGCTCACATCATGGCGCAGGCCATCAAGCGCCTGTACCCCGAGGCTGACTTTGCCTTTGGCCCTGCCACCGAGAACGGCTTCTACTACGATGTCGATCTGGGCGACACCAAGCTCACCGATGACGATCTGGCCAACATCGAAAAAGAGATGCGCAAGATCTGCAAGGAAAATCTGGCCATCAAGCCCTTCATCCTGCCCCGTGACGAGGCTGTGAAGCTGATGGAGGAGCGCCAGGAGCACTACAAGATCGAGCACATGGCTGACCTGGCCGACGAGACCGAGTTCAGCTTCTTCCAGCAGGGCGAGTACGTTGACATGTGCATCGGACCCCACCTGACCTACACCAAGGCGCTGAAGGCCTTCAAGATCACCCAGCAGTCCGGCGCATACTGGAAGAACGACAAGGAAAACAAGATGCTGACCCGTATCAACGGTGTGGCATTCCACAACCAGGAAGAGCTGGAAGCCTGGGAGAAGGAGCAGCAGGAGGCCCGTGAGCGTGATCACCGCAAGATCGGCAAGGAGATGGGCCTGTTTATGACCGATGACCTGGTGGGCCGCGGCCTGCCCATGTTCCTGCCCGCAGGCTACACCGTCTGGCAGGAGCTGGAGAACTATATCAAGGAGAAGGAGCGTGCACGCGGCTACCTGCACGTGATGACCCCCTGCATCGGCACCGTGAACCTGTACAAGACCTCCGGCCACTGGGATCACTACCGCGAGAACATGTTCCCCGCCATGGAGATGGAGGGCGAGAGCTACGTCCTGCGCCCGATGAACTGCCCCCACCACATGATGATCTACGCAAATCGTCCCCACTCTTACCGTGACCTGCCCATGCGCATCGGTGAGATCGCACACGATTTCCGTTACGAGTCCTCCGGCACCCTGAAGGGCATTGAGCGCGGCCGCCACTTCTGCCAGAACGATGCCCACCTGTTCTGCACCCCGGAGCAGATCAAGAGCGAGGTTGCCGATGTCTGCAACCTGATCTTCGAGACCTACAAGGACTTCAAGATCACCGATTACCGCTGCGTTCTGTCCCTGCGTGACCCCGCCGACAAGAAGAAGTACCACGACGACGATGCCATGTGGAACCACGCCGAAAACGCTCTGCGCGAGGTGCTGACCGAGCTGGGCATCCACTTCACCGAGGAGATCGGCGAGGCCGCCTTCTACGGCCCCAAGCTGGATGTGAACGTCAAGCCCGCCGTGGGTGCTGAGTACACCCTGTCCACCTGCCAGCTGGACTTCTGCCTGCCCGCAAAGTTCCACCTGACCTATGTGGACAAGGACGGCTCCGAAAAGACCCCCGTTGTCCTGCACCGCGCCATCCTGGGCTCCCTGGACCGCTTCATGGCCTACCTGATCGAGGAGACCAAGGGCAAGTTCCCCACCTGGCTGGCACCTGTTCAGGTCAAGGTCCTGCCCGTTTCCGAAAAGACCCTCGAGTATGCGGAGAGCATTACCGAGAAGCTGGTGGAAGCCGGTGTCCGCGTGGCTCTGGACGATGACAACCAGAAGATCGGCTATAAGATCCGTGCCGCACAGCAGGTGGACCGTGTGCCCTATATGCTGGTTCTGGGTGCAAAGGAAGCCGAGGCCGGCAACCTCTCTGTCCGTGACCGCAAGGGCGAGACCACCACGATGGAAGTGGATGAATTCATCGCAAAGGTCACCGAGGAGATCAAGAACCGCGCATATAACAACTGATTTCGCCTGAAATAAACAGTAAGCGCCGCGTTCCCAAACTGGGAGCGCGGCGCTTGTTTTATCCTCATAGATGTTAATTTTTCGTGCAATGTATTGTAATCTATGTGCAATGCGATATAATACAGTTGGAAGGAGATGATTTTTATGGCAACCACAAATATCAGCATTCGGATGGATTCCGATTTAAAAGCACAGGCCGAGGCCCTGTTCTCGGAGCTGGGCATGAACCTTTCCACTGCATTCAATGTCTTTGTCCGGCAGTCCCTGCGTGATGGCGGCATCCCTTTTGAAATCAAAATGGATCAACCCAACAAGGAGACCATGGCCGCTATGTTGGAAGCAGAGCGCATTGCAAAAGACCCGAATGTAAAAGGTTACACCGATCTCAATGAATTATTTGCGGACTTGAAAAAATGAAAAAGACAAAGTACACTGTCAAAACGACATCTCAGTTCAAGCGCGATTATAAACACGCAATAAAGCGGCATCTCGAAATTTCTCTTTTAGAAGATGTTGTCGCACATCTTGCACTTGGTGAGCCTTTGCCCGATAAAAACCGAGACCACGCTTTGACCGGTGACTGGGTCGGCCACCGGGAATGCCATATCCAGCCGGACTGGCTGCTCATCTACCGCATTGAGGATAATGTTCTGGTGTTGACGCTGACCCGCACCGGAACCCACAGTGATTTGTTCAATAAATAAGTACAGCGCCGCGTTCCCAAGGGAGCGCGGCGCTTGTTTTATAATATCCTGTTTCAAACCCCGCTGCTGCCACGGGAGCTGATGCTCATAGGCGGCACTCCACTGAATACCGCCTGACCATTTACGGTGTTCTGGGTCATGCCGATAATATCCAGCAGCTGACTTTCACTGTACGTCGTCGGATAGTGGAGAATCGTTTCATTCTGGCAGATGTATTTCCCTGCCGCCGTTTCAACTGCGCCTGCACGTTCCAGCTTTGCCAGAATTTTTCCCAACTGTTTACGATCCAGCCGGGTTCCCTTTTCTGTCAACGCCGCAGAGAGCTGCTGCGCTGTCAGTGGCTTTTCCCGCACCAGCAGCGCCAGCGCCAGTTCTGCCGCATTCAGATGGTGCAGCCTCCATCCGTTCCGAAGCCAGATTCCCTTTTGTTTCATATCACAGCCCTCCTTTTTATGGTTCTTCCTTGAGTATACCAACTCCCTCAGGAGATGCAATAGATGATTTGTTAATCTTTTTCCGCTCTACTCAGGTACGGAGGGCAACAATCACCATTTGCAGCTGGAAATCTGTCAGCCAGCAATTGCGCTTACCAAAAAAGCCGCTCTTTTCCGGCATTGGCACCGGAAACGAGCGGCTTACATTTTACAAACGATTATTTCAGCAGGTTATTATCCGCAAAGTAGTCAATTCGCATGGCTTTGCGGACATTGGCCAGGGTGGCGGCAGCGGTCTTTTCGGCCACGGCGCTGCCCTCCTTCAGGATCTCCACGACCTCGGGCAGGCGCTGCTCCCACTCCTTGCGGCGGTTGCGGATGGGCTCCAGCTCGGCCTGCATGACGGCGTTGAGGAACTTCTTGATCTTCACGTCGCCCAGACCGCCGCGCTGATAGTGGGCCTTGAGCTCATCGAGGTTCTGGTACTCCGGCAGGAACTCTGCGAAGTGCTCGGGGCGGCTGAAAGCGTCCAGATAGATGAACACAGGGTTGCCCTCCACCTTGCCGGGGTCCTGCACCCGCAGGTGGTTGGGGTCGGTGTACATGGACATGATCTTCTTCTTGATGTCCTCGGGCTCATCCGACAGGTAGATGCAGTTGCCCAGGCTCTTGCTCATCTTGGCCTTGCCATCGATGCCGGGCAGGCGCAGGCAGGCGGCATTCTGGGGCAGCATGATCTCAGGCATGGTCAGGGTCTCGCCGTAGACGGCGTTGAACTTGTGCACGATCTCGCGGCACTGCTCCAGCATGGGCATCTGATCCTCACCGGCCGGCACAGTGGTGGCACCGAATGCCGTAATATCCGCTGCCTGGCTGATGGGGTAGGTGAAGAAGCCCACCGGGATGCTGGTCTCGAAGTTCCGCATCTGGATCTCGCTCTTCACGGTGGGGTTGCGCTGCAGGCGGCTCACCGTGACCAGATTCATATAATAGAAGCTCAGCTCGGTCAGCTGAGGCACCATGGACTGGATGAAGATGTGGACCTCGTTGGGGTCCAGACCGCAGGCCAGATAGTCCAGTGCCACCTGCAGGATATTCTGGCGGACCTTCTCCGGGTTATCGGCGTTGTCCGTCAGGGCCTGCGCATCGGCGATCATAATATAGATCTCGTCGAACTTGCCGGTGTTCTGCAGGCGCACGCGCTCTTTCAAAGAGCCAACGTAGTGGCCAACATGCAGGCGGCCCGTGGGACGGTCGCCGGTCAGAATGATCTGTTTCATTGTGATTTCTCCTTTTCAGGCAGCTCACCCTCTCAGTCATTGCTTCGCAATGCCAGCTCCCCCAAAGGGGGAGCCTTGGGCAGCTTCACCGTTTCGTCAGAAGCTCTCCCTTTGGGAGAGCTGGCGCTCAAGCGCCTGAGAGGGTGAGGACGCTGACCACAAGGATGCCGCTATCGTGATATTTCTTACTCTCCAGTATATCCCCCGCCGCATTCGCTGTCAACAAAAAGAAAAAAGCGATGGAACATTTCCATCGCTTTACTGGCGCCTCTTGCCTGACTCGAACAGGCGACACCCTGATTAACAGTCAGGTGCTCTAACCGACTGAGCTAAAGAGGCATCTATATAAAACGGCGTAGAGCCGTTTTACTACTATAAAATGGTGACCCGTACCGGAATCGAACCGATGTTAAAGGCGTGAGAGGCCTCTGTCTTAACCGCTTGACCAACGGGCCATACGTCCATTTTCGCATCGGGGTTTCGCTCCCGACTTGGTTATTTTAGCATAGCAGTCGTACTTTGTCAACAGGAAATTTCAAGTTTTTCAGAAATTTGTGCTGCGGGCCTCCCGCCCCGGTTTTTCCGCTCTGGAATACCCGGTTGCATCCAGAATCGATAAAATATTATCAAAGTTGTGTTTTGGGTCTCTTTTCTTTATTTTGTTCGCTGTGGTTCCCCTTCCTTCTTATGAAATCACTTCAAACAGCTAAGATTCTGAATGAAATTTGTTACATTTATAAGAACCTTTTGTTCCCTCTGGTTGATTTTGGAACGTTTTTATGTATAATGGTAAACAGGAGAATACGCATCTGTATTTCTTCATCGCCCGCGCTGCCCATTGGCTAAGGGCATGTGCGTCGCGCGATCAGAATTGATCTGAACGAAAGAAGAGGTATAAGTATCATGGCAAAGGTAGATCTGAGCAAGTACGGCATTACCGGCACGACCGAGGTCGTGTATAACCCCTCTTACGAGCAGCTGTTCGAGGAAGAGACCAAGCCCAGCCTGGAAGGCTACGAAGTGGGCAAGGTCAGCGAGCTGGGCGCTGTGGACGTTATGACCGGCATCTACACCGGCCGTTCCCCCAAGGACAAGTTCATCGTGATGGACGAGAACTCCAAGAACACCGTTTGGTGGACCAGCGACGAGTACAAGAACGACAACCACCCCGCTTCTGAGGAAGCCTGGGCTGCCGTGAAGGAGATTGCAAAGAAGGAGCTGTCCAACAAGCGCCTGTACGTTGTGGATGCTTTCTGCGGCGCAAACAAGGACACCCGCATGGCTGTCCGTTTCATCATGGAAGTGGCCTGGCAGGCACACTTCGTCACCAACATGTTCATCAAGCCCACCGCTGAGGAGCTGG
>ERZ791902.945-NODE-945-length-16412-cov-9.754662_pt1 | contig 16412 bp, 19 predicted proteins | sample MGYA00510149_ERZ791902 | MGnify/ENA primary metagenome ERZ791902 (study PRJEB30046, sample SAMN00792060) | human gut metagenome | study: EMG produced TPA metagenomics assembly of the A metagenome-wide association study of gut microbiota in type 2...
ATGCCAAACCCTCTGTCCAGTTTCCCCAAAAAAGTTGCACACAAGTACTTGACAAACCGCCGTACCTGTGCTATAATAAAGGTACAAAGAAAGGAAGGGAAGGAATCCAAAAAGAAAAATAAAATAAAGTACAAAAGGTACTTGACAAACTGCCGTACCTGTGCTATAATAAAGGTACAAAGAAAGGAGAAGCAATATGAAAACAAGAGAACAGTTTTACAAGGAAAACATTGATACCATAGCAACTTTAGAGGACGCTCTTTTCGACCTCACCAAAAAGATGGAAATCGAATGTGGTAAACAGGATTTCAAAGAAAAACTGAACAAGGCATGGTCACTTTTATATGAAACATACAAGGAGAACAAATAATGAGGTTTGCGTGAGGTATAACATAATAGGGCGCGTGGTTTGGCACGATTACAGTTTCAACGCTGTTCGCTCATTAGCACCTACAAGGTGCAGAAACCAAACAACATCACAATAGAAAGAAGAGGTATTACTATGGCAAGAGAAAAAATGGTAACAAGAACAGTAACACAGACAACGGCAGAAGTTATGACAATTGACGTCACAACAGCAGAAGTACGTATTCTTGAGTACACTATCGGTGGCACATACGACACTAATGAAATTCTGCTCAAAAAGCTTCAGAAGCTTTTCCAGACCGATACATTCAAGCTCGTAAACATCAACAGCACTACGGTAGAAGATTTACTTCTTGGAATGACAGAAGAGGACTTCATCAGATACGCAAGAGTTCTTCCACCTAGAAACACTAAATAAAGTGAGGAGAGTTAATATGAAAAAGTCAAACACAGTACGTATCATGGTTGAATTTAAAGATTTTGATTCAGAGCGGTTTGTAACAGATTCATTTTCACTTGATGCAGGCGTACTGACGATTAAACAAGATACTGTCAAGCGTACTTTGCGATTAGACTTTATCAAGACAATTTACATATTCTAAGAATACATAAAGTTAGTTAAAACTAACAAGGGCGCGTGGTTTGGCACGATTACAGTTTCAACGCTGTTCGCCCATTAGTACCTACAAGGTACAGAATCTAATCAAAATAAATCCAGAAAGAAAGAGGGAACAAAAATGAGTAAACACTATGTAAAGTTAGTAAAGGAAATGATTAAAGATGACATCAAGGACGATGTGTCAGTAACAGTTGTAAAAGGCACTCTTGTGGTAGACATCTATGTAAATCACTGTTTATGTTGGCACACAGCTATACCACGTATTGAATTGCGAGCCAGTTCATATATGACAGCGAAAATCATAGCAGACACTGTTAAAAATCAGTACAAGCAGTTCATTTTGGACAAGTATTTTGTCCGGAAAAAATTCAAATAAATACTTGACAATCGCCCCAGTATATGCTATTATATAATTGTAGCAAGGGAATGAACAAAAATCCGAGTTACGTTTGCCATAGGTGGTATAGTTTCTAACCTCTATACCATCTACCCCCTTAGTAGGTGTAGTTTAATAGTAAAAATGCGTAAATCTTAAATAATCCTCTCATCGCTCATTTATGCGAAGCAGGTTCAAACCCTGCCACCTGCTCTAGTGCTTTATAGTACTAAACTATATCTTGACGTTTTAAAAAATAAAGAAAGTGAGGAAGAAAAAACATGGCAAGAGTACCAATGGTAACCCGAACAATCACAACTACAAAAGCCAACGTAATGTGTTTAGACATCGAGACAGGAGAGCCTTATAACACGATTGCAGTAGTTCCACGTACCTACAAGGATGATGAAGCACTTCTTAAGAAAGTGAAAGAAGTTCTTGAAACTGAGACATTGAAACCAGTACACGTCGTTGACAAGGAAGAGATTGAAACACTCTACGGTATGACAGAACAGGAGTTCATTGAACACGCCAAAGTTCTGCCAACAAGAACAGTATCAGAAGAAAACGTAACAGAATAACAGAAAAAAGAAAGAGGTAAAAGAACATGGTAGAAATCAAAGAATGTAGTAGAGAATTTACAGAAGTTGAGCAGTATCTTATGACTATTGCACCGTCAATCATTACAATGAAAGATGTACCAGACGGTACACACATTACAGTTGATGGTATTCTGACATTTGAGGACACCAAAGAGTTAACCGGCGAAATTACAGATATCCTTTCAATTATCACGCCAGAAAAGAAAGTATATTCCTGTCAGTCATCAGCGTTTAAACGCTCAATCAGAGATATTTCAAATATTATGAAAGGTAAATCGTTCACAATTGTAAAAACATCCGGTAAGACGAAAGCAGGTCGTGACTTTATTAACTGTGAGTTAGACGTAGAAAGTCTTAAGTAATCTATAAATATTAACAGCGTGTACTTTAAACGGTACACGCTTTTTTAGACAAGAGGGTGATTTTCATGGCAAAAAAGAAAAAGAAAGTATCAGAATATACACGTAACAGAAATCGTATCAACAGCTACATAAGAAGATTAAATAAACAAGGACTTATCACAGACCTATACATACCAACTGAAAAGATGATGCGTGACCAAGGCGTAAAGGGAGCAGAACTTACAAAACTAACGTTAGAATTAAAATCACTAACATCAGAGAAATTACGAGCTATGGCAGTACCAGTTCACATTCAAGAGGATGATAATATCATGGAAACTGGTTTCGCTAACTTAGAAGTAGAGGGTTTCAAACAGTCAATATCTGGTTTTCCTAAAGAGATAGCTGACAAGGTGATATCACTTATAGATAAACTGATAGTAGAACAGGGTATTGAAGATGTTGCTGTCGCATTAGAAAACATGCCGTATCAGTTGCATGACTATTTGAACAGAAATAAGTACGATTCTTCCAGTGCTTTAGAGGAGTTTTCCAGTGCCTTGATAGAGTATCTACCAGATGCATCTGAACAGTACAAACGTGATTTGATGGACGCTTTTGAGTATAACGAGATAGGTTATACAATTGAAGATTAAAAAATTCAAGTATTATATGTGTGACTTTGAAACAACTGTATATAAAGGTCAAGAGTATACAGAAGTATGGGCGTCTGCATCTGTAGAATTATATACCGAAGATGTACAGATATTTCACTCGATTGATGAACAGTTTAACTATTTCTTAGAGCAGGATTGTAACATAATAGCGTACTATCACAATTTAAAGTTTGATGGTTCATTCTGGTTATCATATCTATTGATAGACAAGCACTTCAAACAAGCGTATGATAAAACAGGTGAAGCTGAAAATGCTGTAGTGTGGAAGAAAGACAAGTTTATGGATAATAACTCGTTTAAATATTCCATTTCAGATAAAGGAATGTGGTACACTATTATAATTAAGGTTAACAATCACTTTATTGAGATACGTGACTCATTAAAACTGTTACCATTTTCAGTAAAAAGAATTGGTAATAATTTTGGAACAAAGCACAAAAAATTGGATATGGACTATGAGGGTTTGCGATATGCAGGATGTGCAATAACAGACAAAGAAAAAGAGTACATAGCGAATGACGTATTAGTTGTAAAAGAAGCACTTGAGATTATGTTTAATCAAGGTCATAACAATATAACAATAGGTTCATGTTGTTTGGAAGAATATAAAGAAATATGCAAAACATCTACTAGGTTACAATTAGAGTACAAAGAGATGTTTCCAGATATGTACGAAATTGTCTTAGACGAAAGTACCTATAAATACCACACGGCAGGAGATTATATCAGACGATCATATCGTGGTGGTTGGTGCTATTTAGTTAAGGGTAAAGAGAATAAAGTGCATGGTTACGGTACAACAGCAGACGTAAATTCATTATATCCAAGTATGATGTCAAGTGAAAGTGGAAATCGGTATCCAGTTGGTAAACCAAAATTCTGGTCAGGAAACTTTATTCCAGACAAAGCTTTACAACCTAACATGTACTACTTTGTTAGGATAAAAACAAGGTTTTACATCAAAGAAAACAAGTTACCATTTATTCAGATAAAGTCATCATGGCTTTATAAGGGAACAGAAGCACTTGAAACATCTGATATATATGACCATAAGACAGACCAATACTATGCTTTTTATAAAGATAATGACGGTGTACTAAGGGATACAAGAGTTGAACTTACTTTAACTATGACGGACTATCAGTTATTAAAAGACCACTATGAATTAGTAGACTTTGAAATACTAGACGGATGCTACTTTTATTCACAAATAGGTATCTTTGACGAGTACATAGAAAAATATAAGAAAATTAAAATGGAAAGTAAAGGAGCGTTACGAGAATTAGCAAAGCTATTTCTTAATAACCTATATGGAAAGATGGCAAGTAGTAAAGACTCTTCATTCAAATTAGCGTACATTAAAGAAGATAAGACAATTGGCTTTCTTCCAGTGGCAGAGTCAAACAAAAAAGCAGGTTACATTCCAGTAGGTTCAGCAATTACCAGTTATGCAAGAAACTTTACAATTCGAGCAGCACAAAAGAATTATTATGGTAAAGATAAACCGGGGTTTATATATGCTGATACAGACAGTATTCATTGTGACCTTAAACCAGAAGAAATAAAAGGTATCAAGGTTGATGATAAAAATTTCTGTTGTTGGAAACTGGAAAGCTGTTGGGATAAAGCTATTTTCACCAGACAGAAAACATACATTGAGCACGTAGTTGCAGAAAATTGTGAACCTATTGAAGTACCATACAATAACATAAAGTGCGCAGGTATGCCACAAAGATGTAAGGATTTATTTCAGTTATCTCTTGACGGTACGGCACATGAAGATGGGTACACAGATCAATCAACAAACAATCATAAAGATTGGACACCAGAAGAGTTAGAGTTTTTATTTGAAAGTGGCACGCATAAACCTATAGTTCGTGATTTTAATGACTTCAAAGTTGGGTTAAAAGTTCCCGGAAAATTAAGACCGAAGCGTATACGTGGTGGAATCTTATTGGTTGACACCTCATATGAAATGAGGTAAAAAGTATGAAGAGAATTATATGTTTATTGTTAATTTGTTTATCATTAACAGGTTGCGTATCTGGTACGGAAGTACCATCGGAGAAAACTGAATATAGTGTAATACTTAATAATGGTTCAAGTTTTGTGTTTACATTTAAAGATCCAGATACAAATGTGTGGTATATATCGACTAAAAATGGTGTAACACCTAGACTTAATCAAGATGGAACATTATATGTAAAATAATGAAATAAGCAGAGGCGAACTAAGTTCGTATCCCTGCTTATTTTATATCTTTAACTTATGTGACAAACAAAGCGTTCAGCGAAAACGATAAACAATGCAGGCACTATACTTTCAAGTGTGCTACCCTGAATGTTCAATGTTGAACACATAAGAAGATACCTAGTAACTTAATGCACTAAGCACAGCTTCTTTGCATCTCATATCTTTAAATCTAAATGAACCGCGTTCAAACAAGAATCTAAGATTCGATAATAAGAAGTCATTACGTTTTAGCATAACGTAGTTTATTTCATGGTCATCAGTTGTAACAGTTATTTTTAATCTATATGTACTGTCTGGTCTATCATCACAATACACATACCCGTTCTCTGGAAACTCTCTTATTCCAAACTCACACCCCTTATACTTTAGTGTACAAATGTAAGAGTTTTTTCCTACTGGTTTATCAATGAAACTCTTGTTATCATTAAGGTAAACACACTGACTACTATATGCAACGTATTTATTCTTAGAAAACGCTCTGTTAAAACCGCTAGTTTTCTGTTCTTCACTTGCACTCTCAACGAACCCTTGTTCCAGAATAAACCCGTCACCGCGTAGGAACTTTGTATCATCTTTCAGTCTTGAACTAATACCTAGTTCCACATAATAAGGGTTGATAATACTGACAGGGTTACTAAGCATGTACACTGGTACATATCTTACCTGTTTACCTTGTCCACGTGCGATACTGGTGTGGATACTCAGAAGTTTTTTTGTTTCATCAGCACAATAGTGATTGGTTTCAGATTGAAATTCATCAAAGATAAGACGTTCTATATCACTAAAAAGGTGGCTATATTTTTTAATCTGGTCAGCACTATTTAAACTAACAGCATAACCACAGCTTTTTTCGTCTAAGAACAATTCATGAAAGATACCAGATGCCCTACGTTTTGATGTCATTGTATGGCTAGGAAAGAACAAACTCCCTAAATCTTTATAGAACTTGTCTACAATATCATCTAGTTCATAGTTGTATCTATAGATAAGACCAAACTTCTCACCCTTATCTAAGAATCTATTTATACAAAGTCTACCAAAGTATGTAGTTTTACCACCAGTACGATTTGTTGTACACATATATATTTCTGGTTTGTTACCATTGATATCTAGCATTGACAATAATTTAGTACCGTCATAATATTTCGGCATATCAAAAATCTCCTTCCCATACTTAATTATAACACACCCATTGATTTTTTGCAAGTATTGTGCTATAATAAAGATGGATTAAATAAGAAAGGAGATACCATGGAGAACTTATATCCAATCTTTGTAGCGTTAGTGTTTAACACCCTAGACGTACTAACCGGGATTGTGTCTGCCATAAAAAATAAAGACATTAAATCCGCTAAACTACGTGATGGTCTTTTCAAAAAAGTGGGTTTTATTTTCTGTTATTTTACGGCATGGTTAGTTGATGGGTACGGTGATGTTATAGGATTCAAACTAGGTGTAGCAATATTACCAGTTATTGTCCTTTATGTATGCACAACCGAGCTAGTTTCAATACTAGAAAATATATCCAAGATTAACTCAGACCTTTTACCTGGAAAACTTATGGAACTTTTTCACATTTCAAACACAAGAAAGGAGTAACAAATGGCTAACATTAACAAAGCTGTTTCTTTCATGATTAACACAGCAAAGGACAATATTCATGGTTATGACCAACAGCACAGAAACGGTCCAGATTATGACTGTAGTTCACTGGTAGGAACAGCGTTATACTATGCAGGTTTTGCTATATCACCATATTCATGGACAGGCAACTTAGAATCACAGTTAAGAAAAGCAGGTTTTGTAGATTGCAAAGCACCATGGAAAGCAGGTGATATACATTTAAACAGGGGGAGCCACGTATGTATGAGTATCAATGAAAGCCAGATAGTTGAAGCGTCAATCAACGAAAAAGGTACAGTAACAGGTGGTAAAACTGGTGACCAGACAGGTAAAGAAATTCGAATTACTTCCTATTATAATTATTATCTAGGGTGGGATTTACATTTACGATTTACTGGTGTAAACACAAATAGCAATAAAGGTTTCACTATTGAAGAAATAGCTAAGCAGGTTATCGCAGGTAAATGGGGTGTAGGTAATGAGAGAAAAAGACTCTTAGAAAACGCAGGTTATAATTATGATGAAGTACAAAGTTATGTAAATGGACTCTTTACAAAAGGTGGTTACAAGTCGAATGGCGAAGTTGCAAGAGAAGTTATTAAAGGTGTATGGGGTGTAGGAAAAGAAAGAAAAAACAGGCTTGAAAAAGCAGGTTACAATTACAACGAGATTCAAAAACTCGTTAACCAGATGTTAGGATAATTTCATGCCGGACATCAACAAAGCTTATTCATGGGCAATCGAAACGTGTAATGCCCCTAACGTGGGGTACAGTCAGGTATATAGAAACGCCCAGACCGTAGGTGGCATTACATATTACGATTGCAGTTCTTTCATAAACTACGCACTCTTAGCAGGTGGATTTACAACACCTAACTACGCACCAAAATATAACGCTTTCACAACTTACACAGAAGCAGATGTTTTACTTTCACTAGGTTTCAAAGAAGTTGATGCTAGTGGCGAATACTTACCCGGTGACATTGGACTTTCAGTTTCCCATACAGAAATGTGCTACAAAGGTGGCAAGGGAAAAGGAGTGTTCATGGGGGCGCACACAGACAATGCACCACTAGAGTATCAGGTTAGCATAGGCTCAACAACTGGAAATCAAAATTACGAAACATCATTCCCACGTTTATTCAGATATGGCGAAGGTGGTGCAACCGGTTACGGGTGTAGTGTATATGTTGTATCAGCAATATGTGGTAATATGTGGCAGGAAAGTGGTATAAACCCTGGAATGTGGGAAGGACAGAATGTTAGTTCGTTTACTGCTTTAAATGTTGGCTTCGGACTAGGTCAATGGACTAATACCGGTGGAGATACACACGGTAGACTTTATAAGTTGCATGAATGGCTTCAAGAAAATGGATATCAAGATGATGATGGTGTCGGACAGTTAAATTATTTAATTCACGAAAATGTATGGTATTCCAGAGATGAAGCTAGTCAATATGCCACGTTAACAGATTTTCTTACTTCCAGTAGTACAGATTTAGCTGAATTAACACATGCTTTCAACATAGGTTGGGAGGGTATTCACGATCACACATGGGATTTCCGTGTAACCTATGCAGAAAAATGCTATGACTTTATTACAAAACATGCTAATGACGCTTCAATCAACAAATGGTTTTCAAAAAATGAGTTCTTAACAGTTGACGAAAGACTTAACAACGCCGTTCTTATTTACAGATTCTTGTCGGCAGGTGGTGGAGGTGGTGGAACACACACTACAAAAAAGAAATCAATGCCAGTTTGGATGATGCTAAAATATCATTATTAAGTTGAAAGGAGGTGATTAGATGGCAGTAAAAACTAGAGAAGAAATTCTGGAAAGTATAAAAGCAAGGTTAGGAGAAAATCCTGATGATGAATCCATATTGTTTTTAGAGAACGTTACCGACACACTGGATGACTTTGAAAAAAGAGCAAAAGGTGACGGCACAGACTGGAAAAGTAAGTATGAAGAAAACGATGCGAACTGGAGAAAGAAATATACAGAAAGATTTTTCTCAGTTGAACCAGAACCAGAACCAAAACCAGAACCAGATGATACCCCAAGGACATTTTCAGATTTATTTAAGGAGGACTAACAAATGGCTAGAAGAATTGCCAACAGTACATTAAACGCTACAACGCTTGACATTTTAAATGTTATCCGTCAGAACGCTTCATTGGAATATCAGAGCAGTGTACCTACAGTTACTAAAGCTACAGATATCCCTAAAGTGGGTGAGATTATTTACGGAACACCAGCATTTGCTAACCAGTTTCTTAACGCATTGGTAAACAGAATCGCTATTGTAAGAGTGCAGTCAGCTAACTTTAATAACCCGTACTCAATTCTTAAAAAAGGATATCTTGAGTTCGGTGAAAGTGTAGAAGATATTTTCGTATCTATTGCTAAGGTTGTTGAATACACACCAGAAAAAGGAAATGAAAGAGAGTTCAAGAGAACACTTCCAGACGTTCGTTCAGCATTTCATGTAATGAACTGGCGTGTAATGTATCCTGTTACCATTCAGGATGAAGATTTAAAACAGGCGTTTTTATCAATTGATGGTGTACAGAATCTTATTACACAGATTGTGGATAGTGTATACACAGCAGCACAATATGACGAGTTTCTTTTATTCAAGTATCTGCTGATTAAAGCTATCTCACATGGTAAAACCTATCCGGTTTCGATTGGAAAAACAGGTAACCTGCAAGAATCCGCTATTAGATTCAGAGGGATGTCAAACCTGTTACCTTTTATGAGTAACAAATATAACGATGCAGGTGTGAAAACATGTACACCAAAAAATAGACAGGTTATCTTTATGGATGCCGTATATAACGCAAGATATGATGTTGCGATTCTTGCTGGGGCATTTAACATGGATAAAGCTGATTTTATGGGTAGATTGTTTCTAATTGATGACTGGGTAACCTTTGACAATGACAGATTTAATGTTATTCGAGCTAACTCTGATGGTATTGAAGAAGTTACTCAACAGGAACTTGCACTGTTAAAGAATGTAAAAGCTGTTATTCTTGATGAAAACTGGTTTCAGATTTATGATAACAACAATAAGTTTACTGAGAAATATGTAGCTTCTGGTCTTTATTGGAATTATTTCTACCACACATGGAAAACAGTTTCATCAAGTCCATTTGCTAATGCTATCACATTTATAACAGATGAAGCTACTATCACATTACCAAAAACCATTACTGTACACGTTGGCATGAAAGATGAAACAGATGATGCTACAGTGTTCACACTTAACGCAGAATTTGAAGAGGCTAGTCTTGAACCACAGTGTGTAAACTTTGTGCAGACTAAAGAACTTACAACCGCAGGTATCGCAGTTCAGCCTTATGGTAGCATTATGATTCCTAACAATAAGGTTGATACAGAGATTACACTGGTAGCAGAGATTAACGATACTAAGTACACAGCTACTTCAACTATTACCGGTGCTACAACTGTTGACACAACTATTACCTTAAATCAAGGGTAGTGGTAAGGGTGTGTGGTGGTATTTTGTTACTGCCACACATCCATTAGAAAGGAATGTATTATGTATATAAATCCTCAGACTAATATAAAGTTACTAAAAGATGTGCCACTAGATACAACATATGACCATACATTATGGTTTGACAGTGCAGGCGCACAGTACAGTTATTTTAGTGGATTGACTAAGTACAATATGAATAACTACAGTTATCAAAGAGTACAAAGAGGTGTAGCAAGAGTCGGTATTAAAGCTGACAGTCTTTATGATTGTAACTACATGATGTTTCAAAATTCAGCTTATGGTGATAAGTGGTTTTATGCTTTTATAACAAGTGTTGAATATGTGAATGATGTAACGTCTAATATCAGTTTTGAAATTGATGTCATGCAGACATGGTTATTCGATTGTTCACCAGATTATTGCTTTGTTGAAAGAGAACACTCGGAAAGTGACCAGATAGGTGCTAACATTATACCAGAGAATCTTGATACCGGTGAGTATGTATTTAATGACTACCAAGATTTAACGCCTGTGCTTCAAGCTATGTGCGTTATAGTTATGATATGTGATAATGCAGAAGATCCTGACGGAAACATGATAGAGGGTATTTATAGTGGATGCACTCTCATGGCGTTTAACACAACAGACAAGGGACTTGATGCCTTAAACAAAACACTATCAAACTTTAACCAAAAACCAGATGCAATCGTTGGTATGTATATGTGTCCTGTTATTGCTACAGAACAGACTATACCAGACAAGGGTGAAATTTTAGGACGTTCATTTAAAGTACATAGTTTTAATGTCGGTATTAAAGCTGTTACCACAAGAGATAAACTAAACGGGTATAAGCCTAGAAATAATAAGCTATACACTTATCCGTATAACTTTTTAAGTATAGGAACTGGAAAAAATAATGCAGAATTTAGGTATGAATTTTTTGATAATCTTGCAAACGCTTTCGAGTGTTATGTTCCTGTGCAGATGCCAATTCAGATAGCTCTAAGACCTAAAGGGTATAAGGGTGCAAAAGTTAGTGACACACTTAATAATGAAACGTTAATTCTTGATGATTATACTATGTGCAGTTGGTCTACAGATTCTTTCAAAGCATGGCTAGCACAGAACGCTTTACCAGTTGCGAGCGTAGGAACAGCAGGTGCTTCGGCACTAGGGTTGTCTGCTTTAGGCGTAAGCTTTCCACCTTTAGGGGTACTAGCAGGCGTTGGAACTGTTATGAACATGCTGTCACAAGGTTATAAAGCATCAATCGTCGCAGATGTAGCAAGAGGTAATATTAACAGCGGTAACATAGACATTGCAAGTAAGAAAAAATCTTTTTATGGTGGAAGAATGAGTGTGAGTTTTCAATACGCAAGAATGATTGACGATTTCTTTACTAAGTTTGGTTACGCAACTAAGAGAGTAAAAATACCTAATCGTAACAGTAGACCACATTGGAACTATGTAAAAACTGTTAGTGCTACAATGACAGGTAGTGTACCGTCTGATGATATGAAAAAGATATGCAGTATCTATGATAATGGTGTAACATTCTGGAAACATGGCGATGAAGTTGGCAGGTATGACCTAGACAATAGTCCTGTGTAATAAGGTGGTGATAAAGTGGGACGAAGAAAGCATGACATTTTTGGCGAAAGTATGGTGTTGAACAACCTTACTTATCGTCAGTATTTGAACAGATTAACAGAACTTGCTATATCCATGTTTGAATGGAAGAATCTACCAAATACAGTTGACGCAAGATATCTTGAATTACATTTATTTGAAACTGGTTGTATGGTTTATTTCAAAGATGATGTAATAGGGGACTTGTGTTTAGACTGTATTGTTAATGGTAGGCTTGACGTGTATGGTAACCCAATGTTAAGAAGAGCGTACAGTGGTTACAACAATTACCAAAAGTTACTAACTTATAAAGACAGCGTTATTATCTGGAATAATTATCTGCACAGTAACAGTATTCTTGATGTTAAAATGTTTGCAAGAAGATTATACAATATTGATAGAATTATTGATATCAATGCAAACGCACAGAAAACGCCTGTATTGGTGCTAGGTAATGAAAAGCAAAGACTTACTCTTTTAAATCTGTATAAGGAGTATGATGGAAACGCACCTTTTATTTTTGGTGACAAGAATCTGGATATTAACGCATTAAAAGCACTTAGCACTAATGCGCCATATGTTTGTGATAAGTTGTATCAGTTAAAAACACAGATATGGAATGAAGCATTAACTTATCTAGGTATCAGTAATATCAATATTCAGAAGAAAGAAAGATTGATAACCGATGAAGTTACACGTAACCAAGGTGGTACAATTGCTAGCAGATATAGTAGGTTAGAAACACGTAGGCAAGCTGTTGAAAAAATAAATGAAATGTTCGGTACAAATATCGAAGTCAATTATCGTGAAGATTTTCAGCAGGTTGATGACAATAATCAGCCAGAAGATCCAGGTGCAGATACGATAGGTGGTGCAGGAAATGAGTAAATACACAACGGAAGTTAGGTATATTTGTGAAACTGACAGTGGGTTAGATGAAAGTGTTGGTTTTAATTCTGTAGATGACGTTATTTCAAAATCATGGAACAAGATTTTTACCAGTAAAGTACATTTCTTTGATGAAGATTATAGAAAAGTGCTTTGTTGTAAAATCTTAAAGCACTATTATTTGAGAGAAATTTGCTGTGAAACTGTAGGTATCTGGAAACTTTGGGTTAATACAAAGCTTGAGGAAATTATGCCTTACTATAATCAGTTATATGAAAGTGCTAAGATGAAGTTTGACCCATTCCATGATGTTGACTTAACTAGAAAGCATAACAGAACTGAAAACGAAAAAAGCACAGACAACAGAAGCGGAAATGGTAGCAGAGATGTTAACACAACACAGACAACAAGTAGTAACAAGAATAGTAGCGCAAATGGTGAAGAAAAGAACCTGTTCAGTGATACACCTCAAGGCGGTTTAGTAGGTGTTGATAGCCAGACATATTTAACAGATGCTAGAAAGATTAACACTACAAATAGTGGCAATGAAAGCGTAAGTGGTAATTCTACTGAGAAAAGCGGGAGTACCTATAAAGACAGTGAACAGAGTAGCGGTAATGTTGACACTACAGAAGATTATATCGAAACTATTGTAGGTAAGCAAAATTCAGAAAATTACAGTTCGTTAATCATGAAATATCGTGAAACTTTCTTGAATATTGACATGCAGGTTATTAAAGAATTTGACGAATTATTTTTTGGATTATGGTAGAGTAGAAAGGAGTAATATATGTTTACAGACGTAGAAACACTTAGATATTGGACTTTAAAGGTGTTACCTTTGGTGTACGATGACTCTCTTAGTTATATGGAAGTGCAGGGTAAAATTGTTAAAAAGTTAAACGAGCTGATTAAGAACAATAATGAGTTACCAAAATACATTAGAGAACTCATTAAAACGTACATTTCCAGTGGTGAGATTAACAACATTATTGCAGAGATTTTAAGTGATTATATGCTTAGCGTTAAAAATCCACCAGAAAATTTAAAACCTGCCGTTGGTGATGGCTCAGCAGATGACACCGAAGCTATTCAAGGGTGTTTGGAGTATGCTAAATCTCATAATGGTATGTGCGTTTACTTCCCAAGTGGAGCTTATCTTACTGGTACATTAACACTTCCAGAAAATAGTGACGTTACCATGTTCGGGCAGGGTAGATATGTTACTAGATTGGTACTTAGGGGCGGTGTAACAGAGCCTATGCTCAAAGGTAATGTTAAGACACTGACGTTAACAGGACTTACGTTTGATGGCAACGGCGATATACAGGTAAATAATGTTGACCTTATTGATTGTAGTGGAGTTAATATTAGTATATCGCAGTGTATTCTTACAGACGGGTTCACGTTGGCTAAACTTACTTCAAGTAATAATATTCAGATTAGTCATACAGTTTTTGACCACGCTATTGAAAATGCATTGACTATCAACGGAACAGGAGATTCTAATTGCAGTAATATAACATTCAATTCCATTTCTACTTTAGTTGGAAAGGAATTTATTAAACTTAATTCTGACAATAATGTTATTTCATGTACTGTGACTAGTGACGCCACAAAACTACTCACTATTAACGGTAATGATAACTATGTTGAAATTAACGGTGTTAGAAATTATAGTACCTATGTTGATAATGGTCAAAATAACATTGTTAAAATTGCAAGAAGTGTTTACAAAGGAATTATTAAACAGTTAGATGTTACAGGCGAGAACGCTAATATCTCTTATACAAAAAGCGTATTAAACGGACAAACAAAAACTGAAAATTATACTGGTGATGTTTCTTTAAATACCAAAGGTAATTTAAAAAATGAATGTAAAACAAAAGAAGAAATTGTTAACGGTGATGTAACAGAAAGTGGGGTAAATAAAACAGAAAACTATACTGGTGATGTTACTACTACTGGTGTAAATAAAACTGAAACGTTTACTGGTAATGTTACTACTAATGGCGTAGATAAAACAGAAACATACACTGGTGATATTGTTACTAATGGAAAAACAAAAACAGAAACATATACAGGTCTTGCAGATGTAGAGGCAGATCAACACCTTACTAAAACAAAAGTCAGTAAATCGGAAATTGGTGTGCAAAAGCATGAAAAATATACTGGTGCGGTTGAACAAAATTATGGAAGTGTTACTCAGACTGTAAGTGGTTCATCAGCTGAAACGTGTAACTATAAAACAATAAAAGCGTCAGTAATTGACCTTAACCCAACCAGTCCGTTAAAATATAAAACACCATCACAGTTAGAAACAACTGAATTCTTTAGCTATATACCTATGCAAGACCGAACAGGAAATATAGTCAAAGTTCTAACAGCGAACAATAAGACACCGCTTATTTCATCTACTATAGCAAATAATGTTCTTATTATCGGTGACAGCTACGCAGAGGGTTACACACCAGACGGAAATGTAAAAGGATTCCCTACTTTAATGGGTGAGTACGCAGGGTGGACAGAAGATGTTGATTTCTGGAAACAATATGCAGGTGGTGCAGGGTTCGTCAGTGTGGGTAGTCTTGGTAAAAATTTTAAAGACCTTATAACTGATGCTTTTAATAGAATGACAGACGTACAACGTTTATCAATTAAAAAAATACTAATAGCAGGCGGATGGAATGACGCTGTTTCATCAACAGCTTCTATCACAACAGCTATTAAAGGTACAGTTGATAGTGCTAAAGAAATGTTTAAAAATGCTGAAATTTACATCGCTATGATTGGGTGGAGTGGCAATTATGATAAGCGCGAGCAGATTGTTAAAAATGTAATTCCTGCATATACAAGATGTGGAAAATATGGTGCAAAATATATTACAAACTCTGAATATATTATGCATAACTATGGCGGTTTTGCAAGTGACAATAATCACCCTAATAGTGAGAATCAAGACTTGCTAGCTACCTACCTACTTGATGGTATCAGAAGTGGAAGTTGTGACGTACAGTATAAGCAGAACTTACCGTATCATGTTAATAGTGATGTGGCTAGCAGTATACCTAACTTAGGTGAAATCTGTATGTCAAATGGTACGATAACGTGGAATGTTGGACGTTTCTACATTAACTTTGCAAATATCCACATTGGTGGAGGTGAAATTCCTGTCATAGCAACTGTAGATAATGACTGTTTAGTGCGTGGCGGTAAAACAGAATCAAACATGTTTGGCGGAGTTGTTAGCGGTTATATTCAAAAAAAGGAAACACCAGATATATTCTATGAATTTAATGGTGCTATTACAATTGATAATGGTCAAGTAAGACTGTCATTTAACAATATCAAAGATGATCATACTGGCTATAAAGAATTTAACAATGTTTCATTCGCAAGACTTGATATGGGAACAGTTTGCTGTACATCTCTTAGCTGTTAACGATGTGAGAAGGTTACACGTGTTTAGGTACACGTGTGCCTTCTCTTTTTGTACAACTGGAAAAGGGGTTCGGCATTTAATGGG
>ERZ791902.947-NODE-947-length-16383-cov-122.434101_pt1 | contig 16383 bp, 17 predicted proteins | sample MGYA00510149_ERZ791902 | MGnify/ENA primary metagenome ERZ791902 (study PRJEB30046, sample SAMN00792060) | human gut metagenome | study: EMG produced TPA metagenomics assembly of the A metagenome-wide association study of gut microbiota in type 2...
AGCAACTTTTTGTTGCTCAGGTGCTTATAAAAAATATTAAATTATAGTGTTGCGGTAATAAGGATTTAGAAATTGATATGATTGAGATTAGACATATTGAAGAGAAGGACCAGCAACAATTGGCTCATGTCATCCGTTCTGTTTTTGAGGAATATGGCGCTCCGCTGGTCAACACCGTGTATGATGACCCAAGGACGGAGCATATCTTTGATGCAATGGCTGGGAAGAATGCCGGCTATTTGGTTGTAGCTGATGATGGGGTCGTTCAGGGAGGCTGCGGCTATTATCCCACGGAGGGATTGCCGGATGGATATGCAGAACTGGTAAAGTTCTACCTGTCTCCTTTAGTTCGTGGTCAAGGCAATGGATCTGTTTTGTTCTCGCAGGCCATTGAAGGAGCCCGAAGGTCTGGTTATAGTCATCTGTATATCGAGTCATTCCCACAATTCTCAGATGCAGTAGCCATGTATGAGCGTCATGGCTTCAGGCATATTCTTCAGCGCCTTGGTGACTCGGGACATACCGCCACCACCATTTTTATGGTAAAGGAGTTGTAGAGGAAACTCTAGCCTTGTTGCGCCATATATGCAGCTGTGAAAGGATTCTTCGCCAACAGAGACCATGTTAGGGTTTACAAGTTAACTTTTTTACAATTATGGAGAATAATGATAGAAAAAACTCCCGAAATCCTTGCCAGTTTCAAAAAGAAATCGTAACTTTGCGCTATAGATTTAAAAACAGATGGTTATGAAGTACTTAGATCCTAAGGCAGACCTCACGTTCAAGAAGATATTCGGCAATCATCCTGCAAGACTGATCAGTCTTCTGAACGCCCTCCTGCCACTCAGCGAAGAAGAGCAGATACAAGAAATCAAGTATCTGCCTACAGAACTTGTGCCCCAGCTCGAAGGGGGCAAGAATACCATTGTTGATGTACTCTGCACCGACGTCAGAGGCAGAAAGTTCTGCGTGGAAATGCAGATGGAATGGTCTGATGCCTTCCAGCAGCGAGTATTGTTCAATGCTTCCAAGCTCTATGTGAGTCAGGCTAAAAAGGGAGGAAAATACAGTGAACTCCAACCTGTGTATTCTCTCAACCTGATAAATGATATCTTTGCGCATGATACTCCGGATTTCATCCACAACTACCGCATCGTGCACGATAAGGATAGCAATAAGATCATCGAAGGCTTGCATTTCACCTTCATTGAACTCCCTAAGTTCACTCCTCATTCCATTGCCGACAAGCGCATGATGGTCTTGTGGCTCCGTTTCCTCACAGAAATCAATTCCAATACGAAGGATATTCCTGCCGACCTGCTTAATGATCCGGAGATTGGAAAAGCCGTAGAAGATCTTGAAGTTTCCGGCTTTACAGATGCCGAGCTCCGTGCCTATGATAAATTCTGGGATTCGGTAAGTGTTGAAAGAACCCTTCTGGATGACAGATATCAGAAAGGAATGGAGAAAGGCATAGAGAAAGGTATGAACCAGCGAAGCCTTGAGATTGCCAGAAAGATGCTGGCAAAGGGTATGGATGAAGCATCGGTCATGGATATGACGGGGCTGACGGCAGAGAAAATCAAGCAGATGAAACTCTAGGCTTGTTGCGCCATATATGCAGCTGTGAAAGGATTCATCGCCAACAGAGACCATGTTAGGGTTTACAAGTTAACTTTTTTACAATTATGGAGAATAATGATAGAAAAAACTTCCGAAATCCTTGCCAGTTTCAAAAAGAAATCGTAACTTTGTGGGGTGGTATATAGCCACGTATGTGATACAAAAACGATAACATTATGATTATCAGTAAATTTACCCCCCCCCATATTGGGGAAGCTGGCTCTTGTAGCCGCATTTTTTACGCTTGCCCTTGCCAGTTGCAGCAAGGATGATGTAAGTTCCGATATCGACCTGGTTGTCAGCCCACCTGCCGACAGCGAGGCTCCCAGTTATTATGCCATTACCGATACTGAGGGTATCGGCTTCACCAAGGATGGCATCGCCTATGAATACATTTCTAAAGGTAAGACCCGATGGGTGCTTAGCTATCAGGAGATAGCCAAGCGCCTCGGCATAGATATCTCCAAGATTTCAACCATCAAGATTACCAGAGACCAGATTTTGAAGAACGGTCTCTGGCGCTTCGACGTGCGCTTCGACGGACAGCAGGAGGGCACGGCGTATGCTATTGATGTCGACCCAGAGAATGGGGAGATAGAATGGGTGATAACCTTGGAGGATTTGCCAGGGGGAAATGTGTTTACACTCAGCTTCTCTCCAAACGGAAAATAATGTGAGTGTAAACCTAGATATAAAGAATCAGAATTACTTTATTTACTAAGATTTTATGGCAGAAAATATCAATATCAACCCTCGTACAGAGGAGTTGAAGACCGAGTTTAGCAACATGATTTGGAAGATGGCTACCAACCTGGTGCATGGAGGCAAGGTGAACCCTGTGCAGTTTATGGACTATACCCTGGGCGGTCTCTTCTACCGATTCATTTCCGAGAACATCACCGACTACTGCAACCAGCTGATGCGTGATGCTGGCGTGGAGAATGCCGACTATGCCCACATGAGCGATGAGATGGCGGAGAACGCACGAGAGCAAATCATCAATGCTAAGGGCTTCTTTATCCTCCCATCACAACTCTTCATCAATGTGGCGAACGCAGCCAAGAATAACACGGAGCTGAACACTACGCTGAGCAATAATTTCCGTGCCATTGAAAACAGTGCCGTAGGAAAACCGAGCGAGAACGACGTGAAGGGACTCTTCAATAACTTCAATACCAACGACCAAGGTCTGGGTGCTACCGTTGCCGAGCGCAACGAGTTGCTTACAACGCTCTTGGAGAGCATCCGAGACCTCAACTTCGACAAGTATATCGAGAGCGGCATCGATGTGTTCGGTCTTTGCTACGAACACCTCATCAAGATGTACGCCCTCAATTCGGGTACCAAGGGAGGCGAGTTCTATACCCCTGGCGATGTAAGCTATCTCTTGGCGATGATAGCTGCGGCAGGACGCAAGAGTGTCAACAAGGTGTATGACCCTGCCTGTGGTTCTGGCTCTTTGCTTTTGAACTTTATCCGTGTGGTGGGTGCCAAGAACGTAAAGGATGGTTTCTATGGTCAGGAAATCAACATGAAAACCTACAACCTCTGTCGTATGAACATGTTCTTGCACAATGTGAACTACGACCATTTTGACATTCAGAACGGCGACACCTTGAAGAATCCGATGCACGAATGCGATGAGCCATTCGATGCCATCGTCTCCAACCCGCCATATTCCGTGCCTTGGGATGGTGATAGCGATGCCACGCTCATCAACGACCCTCGTTTTTCTCCTGCTGGCGTGCTCGCCCCAAGAAGCAAGGCAGACTTTGCCTTCACCATGCACATGCTCAGTTGGTTGAGTGCCGAAGGCACGGCTGCCATCGTAGAGTTCCCTGGCGTGTTGTATCGTAGCGGTGCAGAGCAGAAGATACGCAAGTATTTGGTAAGCAACAACTTTGTGGATACCATCATTCAGATGCCACAGAATCTTTTCTTTGGTACTACTATTGCCACATGCCTCTTGATATTGAAGAAAAACAAGGCAGACAACCGAGTTTGCTTCATCGATGCCAGCAATGAGTTTATCCATGAAGGTAACAAGAATAAGCTTTCTCCCGAGAATATCTCAAAGATATATAATGCCTACATGAATAAGGAGGAGATTGCTCACTTCTCTCATGTGGTTACCACTGCCGATATTGCCGAGGAGGATTACAACCTCTCCGTCTCTACCTACGTGGAGCAGGAGGACACTCGTGAGAAAATCGACATCAGCGAACTGAACACTCGTATCTCTGAGATTGTGGCGAGAGAGGAGCTGCTCAGAAAAGATATTGATGAGATAGTAATGCAGTTGGAAGGAGGGGCAGCATGAAAAATCTTGAAACTTTGATACAGGAGCTTTGCCCGGATGGGGTGGAATTTGTGAAGTTGGGGGATGTATGCGAGATAAAAGGACGTATAGGGTTTAGGGGGTATACCCGAAAAGATTTAGTCTCCGAATCAGAAGGTGCTATTACTTTAAGCCCATCAAATATTATAAATGGAAATATTGTTTATGATAAATGTTCATATATTTCTTGGGCTAAATATGAAGAATCTCCTGAAATTATGGCGGAAGTGGGAGATGTCGTTTTTACAAAAACAGCATCAGTTGGAAAAACAGCATATATTGAAAATATGCCTAAAGAAATGACCATAAATCCACAGCTGGTATTACTGAAGAAATTTAGAGGTATTTCGAAATATTTGGCATATATATTGAAAACAACTTATTTCCAAAATGAAGTAAAGAAATTTACAGGTGTTGGATCTGTTCCCAATGTTCCTCAAAGTTCTCTTGCTAAAATCGAAATTCCTCTTCCTCCTATCGAGGTGCAAACCGAGATAGTCCGCATCCTCGACAAGTTCACTTCGTTAGAAGCGGAACTAGAAGCGAAACTAGAAGCGGAACTAGATTGTCGCAAGCGACAATACGAGTACTATCGTGACAAGCTGCTCTCATTCGACAATGTGGGGGGGGCAAGAAGTAGAGTGGAAGACATTAGGTGAGCTTGCTGAGATTGGAACAGGTAGCAGTAATACAAAAGATGGTCTTAGTGAAGGACTCTATCCTTTTTATACGAGAGGACAAGAGGTTCTTCGCAAAAATGAATATGAATTTGATGATGAGGCTATCATTACAGCTGGAGATGGTGTAGGTGTAGGCAAGGTTATACATTACGTAAAGGGGAAGTATGCGCTTCATCAGAGAGCATATAGATTTAAACCTGGAGATTTGTTAAATGCTAGATTTTTGTATTTTTACATGACTTCAACATTCTACAAGTACGTATGCGGTAATTCTGTATCTTCTTCTGTCAGTTCGTTGCGTAAGCCGAGGTTGTTGAAATATCCAATCCCTTTACTTCCAATGCAGGAGCAGATACGTATCGTCTCCATCCTCGACCGCTTCGAGTCCCTGACCACTTCTCTCCAGTCTGGTCTCCCTGCCGAAATCACGGCACGCCGCCAGCAGTACGAGCACTACAGAGACAAGCTGCTTACCTTCAAGCGCAAGGGAGCGGCATAGCAGAGGGGATTACAAATCCCCTCCAAAATTTACTTGGGATGAAATATAATAATTTTAAAAAATAGAAAACAATGGATACATTACTTAATTCTGCAACGTTTAGATTACAATATAATTTTCCACGTGATTATACAGCGAACGTGAAGATTTCACTATACAAGCGTGACAAAAGCTTTAAGCTCCGTTACTTGTATAAAGCAAGAGAATCAGATTATTATATCAATTATTCTGGAGTATCTTGTGAGTTTGGTCAGGATTCAATTAATATTGATGTTAATAGTGAACCAGAAAAACAATTTAAAGAAGTATGCTTTCATTGGTATCGCATGCAGGTGAATTCTGAGCATGACCCAGTAACAAAAGCATGGGGGATGACTAGTGGCATTTTTAAAATGGGTTTACGCATTTTGACTCCGTATGTATATGATACGTCAACTAATAGATTTACGCTTTATTTGAGATTTGAGGGGCAATTCGGTTATTTTGCAAAAGAGTTTTCTCGAATTTCTGGCCTGAATATATCAGAGGCAGATATGCCTTCTATGATGTTGTCCGTAACAAACAATTCGGTATCATTAAATAGGGTAATAGGTATGAATGGAACACAACCACAACTACAATTAGTCAAGATATTGGATAACCCTGTGGAATTTATCAATATGACTCTTGGGGCTTATTTCGCATTCGAAAATCATCGAACACCTTTGTTTTAATCCCCCCTAAGTACAAAACTTATGCAAGCAAACGATATAGTTTCAGAGAACCCCCAGAGCACGGTGGTGGCCCAATACGAGCGTACCACCCCTCGTGCCGAGGCTTACCAAAGCGAGGCAGAGCTGGAGCAGGGGATTATAGCCCAGCTACAGCGACAGGGCTACGAGTATGCCCATATCCACCACGAGGACGAGCTGATACAGAACCTTCGCCTCCAGCTGGAGAAACTCAACGACTTCCACTTTTCCGACAACGAGTGGGAGCGTTTCTTCAAGGCGGAAATCGCCAACGAGGGCAAGGGCATTGTTGACAAGGCAGAGACCATTCAGCGTGACAACATCAAGGCTTTCACCCTCGACGATGGCACGCAGAAAAACATCTACCTCATCGACCAGCAAGACCCTCACCACAACTACACTCAGGTAATCAATCAATACGAGGTAAGCGATGGTAAGCGACCAAACCGCTACGACGTGACCATCCTCGTGAATGGTCTGCCCTTAGTTCATATCGAACTGAAACGCCGTGGAGTGAGCCTGAAGGAAGCCTTCAACCAGATAAACCGCTACGGCAGGGAATCGTTCTGGGCAGGTTGCTCGCTCTATGAGTACGTGCAAATTTTTGTGATTAGCAACGGTACGGAGACCAAGTACTATAGCAACACTACCCGTGACAGCCATATCCGGGAACAAGCCAAGCAGGGCAAGAAGCCAAGACAGAAGGCCTGCAACTCGTTTGAGTTTACCAGCTACTGGGCAGATGCCAAGAACAAGGTGCTCGGCGACTTGGAGGACTTTACAGCCACCTTCCTTACCCGCCACTCCCTGCTGAATATCCTCACCAAGTTTTGCGTCTTCACCGACCAAAAGATTCTGATGGTGATGCGCCCATATCAGATAGCAGCCACCGAAAAACTGCTCAACCAGATAGAGATAGCCCACAACGCCAAACTCTACGGCACACGAGACGCTGGCGGCTACATCTGGCACACCACAGGCTCAGGCAAGACCCTCACCTCCTTCAAGGCGGCACAGCTCGCTTCCAAACTGCCTTACATAGAAAAGGTACTGTTTGTGGTGGATAGAAAAGACCTCGACTACCAGACGATGAAGGAGTACGACCGATTCCAGAAGGGCGCTGCCAACGGCAACACCTCGACCAAGGAACTGGAAAAGCAACTGAACAACAGCAAGAGCCGCATCATCATCACCACCATACAGAAGCTCGCCAACTTCATCAAGAAGAACCCCGACCACGACATCTACCGCAAGGAGGTGGTCATGATATTCGACGAGTGCCACCGCTCGCAGTTTGGCGACATGCACACCGCCATCACCAAGCGATTCAAGAAATACTACCTCTTCGGCTTCACCGGCACGCCAATCTTCGTGGAGAATATCTCCGCTTCGAGCAAGGGTACGCTGAAAACCACCGAAGACGTGTTTGGTAAGCGTCTGCATGCCTACACCATCGTGGATGCCATCAGAGACCACAACGTGCTGAAATTCCGTGTGGCATACATCTCCACCATGAAGGAGAAGGAGAACGTGAAGGACGACCAAGTATGGGGTATCGAGGAAGAGGAGGCGTTGAAGGATGACCGCCGCATCACCAATGTGGCACAATACATCTTGGACCACTTCGACCAGCAGACCAAGCGTGCCAGCAGCTACACTTTCAGCAGGCTCATCAACATAGAGGAAGTGGTGACCGACAAGAAGAAAAAGGTGGAGGAAGAGCGACAGAAGACACGACTCAGCGGATTCAACAGCATCTTCGCCGTGCAGAGCATCGACTTTGCCAAGCTCTACTACAACAAACTGAAAGAGCTACAGGCAGAGCAGTCCGAGAACAAGCGGCTCAAGGTAGCCACCATCTTCAGCTATGCTCCCAACGAGGAAGTAGCCGACGGCGAGGAAGACGAGGACAACGACTCCACCGACGGACTCGACCAGAGCAGCCGAGACTTCCTGGAGGCAGCCATCAAGGACTACAACCTTATGTTCAACACCGCCTACGATACCTCTTCGGAAAAGTTCCCCAACTATTACAAGGACGTTTCGCAGCGCATGAAGAACCGAGAGATAGACCTGCTGATAGTGGTCAACATGTTCCTGACAGGATTCGATGCTACCACGCTCAATACGCTGTGGGTGGATAAGAACCTGCGCTACCACGGATTGCTTCAAGCCTACAGCCGCACCAACCGCATCCTGAACTCGGTAAAGACCTACGGCAACATCGTATGCTTCCGCAACCTGGAGGATGCCACCAACAAGTGCCTTGCCCTCTTCGGTGACCCTACCGCCAAGGGCGTGAGCATCCTGCGCCCATTCGAAGACTACTTCGATGGCTACGACGAGGTGACGGAAGACGAGAACGGCGAGGAGAGACAGGAGCACGTGAAAGGCTATACCGAATATCTCGAAGAGCTGAGAGAGTTGGCACAGCCAGGCGAGATGCCGCTCACCGATGCAGACAAGAAGCAATTCATCAAGCTCTTCGGCGGCATCCTGAAGATAAGAAATTTGCTTACCAGCTTCGACCAGTTTGCCGAGCAAGACCCCCTCAGCGAGCGAGACCTGCAGGACTATACGAGCATCTATCTCTCGCTGAGAGACTGGGCAAAGGAGAACGCAGAGAGCGGCGACAAGACCAACATCAACGACGACATCGAGTTTGAGATGGAGCTGGTGAAGCAAGTGGAGGTGAACATCGACTACATCCTCTTCCTCGTGCAGCAGATGCAGGGCGACCGTGCCGACATCGCCGAGCTGACTATCCAAATCAACAAGGCAATCGACTCCAGCCCAGACTTGCGAGACAAGAAAGACCTCATCAACCGATTCATTGAGAGTCTGACGCCGGATAGCGAGGTTACCGACAAGTGGAAGGAATACGTGGATGCAGAGAAGCGCAAGGAGTTTGAGCGCATTGTGAGCGAGGAGCACCTGAAGGAAGGCCCCGCCAAGGAGTTCATAGAGACCGCCTGGGAGCGAGGTTACGTGCCAGAGGGTGGTTTGGAGTTGAACGCCATCATGCCACCTATCAATCCATTCGACCCGAACGCCAACCGAGAGGGCAAACTGCAAAAGGTACTTGGTAGAATCAAGGGCTTTTTCGGCAAGTTCTTCGAGATAGCAGGAGGAGAATTCTAGAAAGAAATAAGCAGTGCAGAGAGCTGCACCTACCATACAAATTCCATAAAAGTAACAGGGAGAAGTGATGCTGCAAAATGCTCACTTTTCCCTCTTTTTTTTCAAAAAACTAAAAATCAGAAAAATAATAGTACTCATATTACGAATTAAGGAATCGTAGTACACGCCTCTATTTCGCTCCTTTTTTATAACTTCACGCTCGAATTTTAAAAAAGAAGTTATGGCAAGAGGACGTAGTTACATGAATTCATATGCCGACGGCTATATGAGAGGAAAGGTTGTCAAGGAAGTGGGAGCACTCCTTGACCACATGCTAGTGGAGAAAATCACAACCCAAAAAATGATAAAAATGGAGTTTGGACCTGTTGATGATACCACCAGAAAACTAAAGCAGCAAGATGCCTCAATATCTTTTGAGACCATCAGACAATTCTGCTACATCATTGGCTACTATCTCTATCAGGAAATACAGGCGGTGGAGAATTACAAGAAATATGTAAGAGAAAGGGAATCCAGGCTTGCCATGCTATATGAGATGAAAGAAAAATATAAGAAAATTTACGGAATGCAAGCCGCTGTGGTTCTCAACCTCATGCATCAGGGAAAGGATTTGCTGGCTTTTATGAAGTAAGTATAAGTGAGAGTTTTCCGGTCCACTATGTCTTGCCTAACTCATTGTGGGTCTATTTTTAACCTATAAAATATATACAAAAAAGAAAGTAAAATCTGATGAAATCGGAGACCAACAGTCCCCTAAGGGTGTATGCCCTTATAGCTCTCCTGGCATTTGCTTGTACCAGCAAAATTGTTAGCGCAAACAAATTCTGACGTCCTCTACTAAGAAACGAGCGACAAAGAACAAAATTACTAACGATCAAATCCTAAGAAATATGGGAAGATTTATAATCAAGCTCGTACGCTTGATGCTGAAGTATGGGCGATTCTGCCTTGTTTGCGTGAACATTCAATTGAATGGCAACAGCCAGTATGTTGAGTATATGAACAACGAATTTAAGGAGGAGAAGCCATGTTTGGAGAAGGAAGAACCATAAACGTAACGGGCAATGCCTGTTATATAGAGTATGTGGAGAATTACTATGAGAATGGTATCGCCAAAAAGAAGCACAATGCCAATCCTGCGGAACGTATGTCGGATGACCTGAAAGGAGAGGAGGGTCAGGAAGTCTTGAAGGAACTGCAGGAGTATGGGTTACTCGATGAGAACTTCTGCCCTCTGGAGATGTCCAACTCAGAGTCTGCAGTCCTTGCCTATCAGATAGCTATAACGCTGGATATCAAGGATGTGTGGAAAGTATTCTCTACTCTTTGGGAGGTTTCTCCCAATGCCCTGAGAGCTGCTTATAATAGAGGAATGGATCAGAAGAAGACGAGAAAATTCCTGGGAAAACTACCCCCTTCACTGAAGGATAGTACTAGTACGCGTACATAGTACGTACTAGGTAAGTATGGAAATATATCCTTATCTTTGCACCCGTAATCAGACGAGTAAAGTCTGGTTGCGGGCGTTTTTTGTTTATAGGAATCCGGTACCGTTCCTGAAACTGAAATTTGGCGAATATCTCGCAGCCCAACCCTTTAACATTATATATTGATATGAAAGGAAATGCTTATGTGTTTTTTCATCCGCAGTATGGCGGATTGAGAGTAGTGCGCAGCGACGAGGGATTGTTCTTTTGCATCGAGGACCTGGTTGCCATCACAGATATCGGCAGAGATACATTGTTCCCGGTATTAGCCGACACGGAGGGGAAAGTGGTAGAAATGTATGTGGAAGAGCTAACAATAAGAGTTCCGAAGGATTTTACACATCGTTTGTTTTTCGGTGAATTCTTTGGCAATGCTGACAAGGTGGAGCGAAAAGGTGGAATAGCTTCGAGAAGTATGATATTCGTAGATTCTCAGGTGGTGAGAGATATGACCATAGACTGTTCGAAAGATCCTGAGCGCAAGTTGTTCTACAAGTGGGTCAAGGATTTTATCCAGCCTGTGATGGAGGACAAGGACTGCTGGTGGCGTTATGAATGTCTCATGATGAATAGTATCTATTATGACCCTCTGATAAAACCGATTGACATCCGATATGCTGTCGACGGCCTGTATATCAACGATATGAGAATCAACTGACATTATTCATCTTATAAACAAGTGGTTACAATCATGAAACAAGCAACAAAGAAGCAGCTCCTCAACGCCCAGAAGGTGGACGGAGCCATCATCAGTGAAGAAAACGGTACCATCGCCTTCCGCAAGGCGCCATGGAACGATACCGAGGTTATCTGCGAACAGCCTAAGGTGATACCGGGCAGAATGGTATGCTCTGGCGAGAAGGGAGGCGATGAGTTCGACTTCAAGCCTTATGAACGTACGGGCGAGAAGCTTTTCGAGGAAATCTTCAAGACCAAGCATGCCGTGGTGCGCACCACCAAGCGCACGGTGCAGGTAAACTATACCTTCAGCCGTGACCTGGACAAGCAGGACATGCTGCGCTACCTCAAGGCAGAGCACAAGGAACTGATTGCCGGATTCAAGGAGAATTTATAATTTATAATGTATAATTAATAATTTATAATTTTTAATTCAATATTCTCAAACGATGGAACATATTATAGCATATAATCCGTACAAGAATGGCAATATGGGGAGCGTAAGCTCCCAGCCACTCTCGGTCTACGACAAGACCATCGCTTATCCCTGGATGGCAGACCTGATAGCTGCCATCCGTGGGGGTAACGACGGACTGAAGAAGCAGCTGCCTTTCCGCTGCGCTCACTACTACCAGTTCCGGGACAACAGACGCTCGCAGAAGAACGCCGTGCCCGAAAGCTTCCTCTTCCAGACCACCATCGACGTGGACGACAAGGAATATGTGGACAAGGCGATAGAGAAGGCACGTGAGCTGAACTGCAGCGATACCATCTGGAAGGGAGCCCTGCTGCACCTGGAGTACTCTGCCCGCAAGAAGCTGCACATTGACATCCGCATGCCCGTGGGCATGACTATCGAGGAGACGCAGCGAGCCTATTGCGAGGCGCTGGGCGTGCCCTACGACGAGAGCTGTATCACGCCAGAACGCATGCTCTTCATCACCGACAAGGCGTCGGAAATCTATCGCTCGCCCCATTGGTACGAGGTGCTGCCACAGGAAGAACTGAAGAAGCGCAGACAAGCCTACCTGACTCGTGGGCTCACCATTGACGGAAGAGGTGGGAAAGTTAATAGTTTACAGTTAACAGTTAATAGTAATCATAAAGTTCAAAGTTCAAATTTCCAAGTTCAAAGTAAAGACCATGTTCAAGACCATCGACTTCCGGGCTCTGACAGCCATCACGCTGTTTCTGCTGGCTCTGCTATTCAGCCTGCCCAACCTTGTGATAGCAATGCTGCTCATGCTGCTCATCTCAGCCCTGCTGGAGCTCATCAGGATGCTGGGGCTGTGGCAACCGGCAAGAACCTCGCAGCCTTCGACCTCTTCCGCAATGCTGCAGGCCTGAAGGACGTAGACATCAACACCCCAGGCTCCCGTCACTCATCGCTCCTGGCAATCATGAGCGCAGGCGCATCGAGAGTGATGTCCGAAGACGAACTGAAGGCGGTGGTGGCACAGAAGATGCCTGCCTTCTCGCAGGAGCGTGACTGCCAACAGCTCATCCACGACTTCTATGCGAAATATGGTGACAGTTCGAAGCCGATGTCGCAAGCCGTGATCCGCATCAATGCCCAGGCAGAGAAGTCGTCCCAGAAGGATGCCGTGTCGTTCAAGACCGTGAGTTCCGAGGGTTCCGAGGATGGCACGGATTCCAATGCGGAAGATGATAAACTCGTTCCGCCTCCGATGCCCCAACATCTCCCAAAACTCGTGGAGCTGCTGCTGTCGAAGACCCCGGACGTCTATAAGCCTGCCGTGGCTCACGCCATCTTCCCGCCACTCGCCACACACCTCTGCAAGACCACCTTTAAATATATTGACAATGTGGAGCACGAGGCTACCCTGATGTGCTGTCTGCTGGCGGGCACGGGCGCAGGCAAGAACTGTGTGCAGATGCCCATCAACATGATTATGGAGGACATCAGACAGCGCGACCGTGAGAACCTGAACCGGGAGAAGGAATGGAAAGACGAGGTGACACGCAAGGGTGCCAACAAGGATAAGCGCAAGCGTCCGGAAAACCTCATCATCCAGGAGATAGACGCCGATATGACCAACCCGGCCTTCGTGATGCGCACTGCCGAGGCTCAGGAGCATTTCCTCTATACATCGCTCAACGAGATAGACCAGTTCGATGCCCTCAAGGGGCAGGGTAACCAGCAGTTCAAGATCATGTGCCTTGCCTTCGACCCGGGCAACCAATACGGTCAGACGCGCGTGGGTACATCGAGCGTCACTGAGCGCATCACCATCCGGTTCAACTGGAATGCATCGACCACCGTTCAGCTGGGGCAGCGATATTTCTCAAAAGTGCTCACCGACGGACCTATCAGCCGCATCAACTTCTGTACCATCCCGGAGCGGGAAATCGGTGCCGAAATGCCAGTATACGGCGAATATGACGATGCCTTCAGAGAGGCGCTCAGACCGTACATAGAGAATCTGTGCAAGGCGTCGGGTAGGATAGACTGCGCTGAGGCTTTCGCCCTGGCAGAAAAGTTGAAGGAGGAGAACGCTGACTTTTCGCGCATGTCGCAAAACAGGGTGTTCGAGAATCTTTCCTTCCGTGGCAACGTGATTCCCTTCCTCAAGGCTTGCGTGCTATACGTGGCAAACGGCTGTAAATGGGAACCCGAAATAGAAGAGTTCATCAGATGGAGCGAGAGTTACGACCTGTGGTGCAAGATGATTTTCTTTGGCACAGGCATAGCCAAGGCTAATGAGGTAGGAGAGAAATCGAGCAAGCGAGGACCTACCAACCTGCTGCAGCAATTGCCTGACACTTTTACCTACGCGCAGGCTGAGATGGTGCGCCTGCAGAACGACTTTGGCAAGAAGGGTACGGCGATGATGCTGAGAAACTGGGTGAACCGCCATTACATCGAGAAAATTCCTCCGAAGGGAGCAAATGCCGACGGTGGTGACAGAAAGCAGGGTGGAAAGGTGTTCAGTATTCAGTTATTCAGTTTTAAGAAGCTATTATATCGTTCTGACGGACTCGACCTGAGAGGTTGCAACGTTTAACAGTTTTGAAAAAAAACTTAACACTTAACATTCAGACAAAATGGAAATAGTATTAAAGCGAATAGCTAAAAAAAGAACTTATACCATAGGCAGACTCTATCTGCTGACCGATGCAAGCGTAAAGCGCATCTCGCTGCCCGGCAAGAAGAAAGACGATAAGAGTACATTGGTCCATACCTTTGACAGCCAGCTGCTATCCAAGGATACATATCTCTGCGATACCATGGAGCCAACATGGCGCAATCTGTTGGGTATCAAGCTGAAGCCAGAGGAAGTGGATGCCCGCTATAGCCGCACGAGCGGCAAGAAGGCTCGTAAGATACCTGGCCATACTGCCATTCCTGAGGGTACTTATCCTGTGGTCATATCGTATTCTCCAAGATTCAAGCGTTGGCTGCCATTGCTGGTGGGCGTGCCGAATTTCGAGGGCATCCGCATCCATGCCGGCAATTATCCTGACGACACGCAAGGCTGCATCCTCGTTGGGGAGAACAAGCTCGAGGGCATGGTGGTGGACTCCCGCATCTGGCTGCAGCGACTCATCAACGCCATGACAGAGGCTCGCGACCGAGGCGAAGGTATCTGGATCACGATAATCTAAGTATGATTATCTTATAGAAAGAAAAGGGGATGGATTTCACCTGTTATTAAGGTGTATCCATCCCTGATTCTTTATTTAAAAATTATTAAAAATATGCGCTGATACCTGCATCCTAACAATAAAATGTGTACCTTTGTAGGGATTTATACAACTAGAAAATCAATAACTTAAACTTATTCGAATCATGAAGAAAATTTTAACGCTGACTTTTGCTGCTCTTCTCGCAACATCTGCATTTTCGCAGAAAAGCGAAACGTTGCTGGAGCGTAACCAATTGACCAAAACTCCTCCTATGGGATGGATGACCTGGAACCTCTTCAAGGGGGACATCAGTGAACAGCTTATCAAGGAAACGGCTGATGCCATGGTAGAACAGGGATTCCGCGATGCAGGGTATGAATACATCTTTATCGATGACCTGTGGCAGGGGGGAAGAGACCGACACAACAACATCATCCCTGACCCTAAGAAATTCCCTAACGGCATCAAGGCGCTTGCCGATTATGTTCACTCCAAGGGCTTGAAACTGGGAATTTATTCTGACGCTGCCCAGCTTACCTGCGGCGGATGGACTGCCAGCTACGGATTCGAAGAGCAGGATGCACGCACCTTTGCTTCCTGGGGCATCGACTATCTGAAATATGATTACTGCAATGCTCCGGAGGATAGCGCTACTGCCCGCCGCCGATACCGTGCGATGGCTGAAGCGCTGAGCAAGTCGGGCAGGAACATCGTGCTCGGTATCTGCGAGTGGGGTCAGCGCAACTGCGAGGAGTGGTGCGAGGAAGTGGGTGGTTCGCTATGGAGAACCAGCTACGACGTAAGAGATATGTGGAAAGATATCGTCAAGCAGGGCGGTATGGGTATTCTTGACATCGTGAATGTTACTGCTCCGCTTGCCAAGGACGTGCGCCACGGTCAGTGGCCGGACATGGATATGCTGGTAGTGGGACTGAACGGCAAGGGCGGACCATCCAGCGATTTGGGTGGCGTAGGCTGCAACTATACTGAGTATCAGACTCAGATGAGCATGTGGTGCATGATGTCGTCGGTCTTGGCTTTGAGCAACGATCTTCGCCAGCTTTCGCCTGAAGACAAGCGCATTCTCCTGAACAGGGAGATGATTGCCATCGACCAGGATGCATTGGGCAAGGCTGCCGAGAGAAAGGTGAACGAGAAGGATTATCAGATATTTGTACGTCCGTTGGCTGATGGTTCTCATGCCGTTGCCATTCTTAACAGCAGTGACAAGCCAATCCAGGTGCTGGCTGATTTCAAGCAGTTGGGACTGAACGGCAAGTATCTGGTAAGAGACGTCTGGCAGCATCGCGATATAGCCAGGAAGGCAAACCGATGGAAGGGCAAGGTGACTGCCCACGAAACCAAGGTTTTCGTGTTGAAATAAAACAAAAGGAGGGTGTGCCATTCTGAATGACACACCCTCAACATTTATACTTATCTTTTTGTTATCTCAAAGAAAATTACTTCTTGTTGATAGCGAGGTCGATAGCTACAGCGATAGCTACAGTAGCACCTACCATAGGGTTGTTACCCATACCGAGGAAGCCCATCATCTCTA
>ERZ791902.948-NODE-948-length-16379-cov-2.457731_pt1 | contig 16379 bp, 20 predicted proteins | sample MGYA00510149_ERZ791902 | MGnify/ENA primary metagenome ERZ791902 (study PRJEB30046, sample SAMN00792060) | human gut metagenome | study: EMG produced TPA metagenomics assembly of the A metagenome-wide association study of gut microbiota in type 2...
CTTCACATTGGGCTTCTTATCCTCCCGCTCAAAGACCACTACATCAAACCGTTTTGGGCTTCCCATATCATAGGATAAACGGTTCATCAACACCACGTCTTCGCTTCTTAGCTCCGGCGTCATGGACTGTCCCGTGATCCGGATCTGGGTTCCAAACCCATACACTACAAACCAGGCTAGGGAAATCACCACGATGATGTCCACCAGCCATACGATCATTCTCCGAAGTTTATTTGTCTCTTCCTGATAAAACTCCACCCGCAACCGCTCCTGTCTCTTTCAAGTCGAACCTCCGCCCACCAGTTTTCTCCTGCAGCAACTGTCCACTCAAACAGTATTCTTCTGCGCCGCCACAGTGGAATCCAGAAGTGGAAAAAAGGGACAATAAAATACTTTATTGTCCCTTAACTCACACTCTCTAAAATGAATTATTTCACTAACTCTTTAACCTTAGCAGCTTTACCAACTCTGGTTCTTAAGTAGTTCAGTTTTGCTCTTCTAACTTTACCCTTTCTAACAACCTCGATGTTGTCAACGAATGGGGAATGTACTGGCCATGTCTTCTCTACGCCGATACCGTTAGAATTCTTTCTTACAGTGAAAGTCTCTCTTGCGCCACCGTTCTGTCTCTTAATAACAGTACCCTCGAAAACCTGGATTCTCTCACGGTTACCCTCTTTGATCTTGTTGTATACTTTAACAGTATCACCAACATGGAACTCCGGTACAGATGCCTTTAACTGTGCAGCTTCAATATTCTTAATAATCTCGTTCATTGTGTGAACCTCCTTCATATGTTTGATGTTCTTAATACTCTTATCGTAACAGAGGACCATCTCTTATTTTCACAACTCTGTTATCATATCATGGCAAATAGAAAAAAGCAAGTATTTTTTGTATTTACTCCATTTTTCTGACCCGCCAGTCCATCACTCGCACTTGCTTTCCTGTTCCGCCAACAGCTCTGCCAGATACTGTTTTTCCTTCTTGGACAGATTGGCATCCGCTAAAAGATCCGGTCTGCGTTCCAACGTCCGTTTGATGGACTGCTGACGCCGCCAGGTCTCAATATTCTTATGATGTCCGGAAAGCAGCACCTCCGGAACCTTCTTTCCCTCATACACCTCTGGCCGGGTATACTGGGGATACTCTAATAAATTATCGTGGAAAGACTCGATTTCCGCGGAAACGTCATTATTTAACACGCCAGGAACCAGACGGGAAATGCAGTCGATCATCACCATGGCCGGAAGTTCTCCACCCGTCAGCACATAATCGCCTACAGACAGATAATCCGTCACAATGAGCTCCAGCGCCCGCTCGTCGATGCCCTCATAGTGACCACACAGAAAGACCAGATCCTCTTCTTTCGCCAGTTCTTCCGCAATCGACTGGTTAAAGGTCTGTCCCTGTGGCGTCATGTAGAGGACTCTCGGCCGTTTTCCGATCTTCCGGCACAGATCCTCATAGGAATCACAGACCGGTCCAGGCTGCATCACCATACCTGCACCGCCGCCATAAGGAGCATCATCCACATGGTTGTGCTTATCCTTGGAATAGTCACGGATATTGATGGCTTCAATAGAGATCAGTCCCTTTTCCACCGCCCGGCCAATGATACTGGTGTTCAGTCCATCCATGACCATTTCCGGAAATAGGGTCAAAATGTGATAATTCATGGTCGTACTCCTATAAATCCATCAGACCGTCTAACACATGGACTGTCATGGTCTGCTGTTCTAAATCCACATTCAAAATACACTGCTTGATGGCCGGGAGAAGCAGTTCTTTGCCATCAGTCATTTCCACCACATAGACATCATTGGCACCGGTCTGGAGCACATCCTTTAATGTTCCAAGCTCCTCACCTTCATCCGTTGCCACCTTCAGCCCGATCAGATCCACGATAAAGTTCTCATCCGGTCCTAATGGAACTGCGTCCTCTCTGGTGATCAGAATATCTTTATTCTTATAGATTTCAATATCATTTATATTGTCAAACCCTTTGAATTTCACAATGACCATGTTCTTAAAGAACTTGACCTGCTCAATCTCCATGGGCTTTAATTCTTTTCCAGTATCGATCATGACGTGCTTTAATTTCTTGAACCGCTTTGCATCGTCTGTTGTCGGAAATACCTTTACTTCCCCTCTTACGCCGTGGGTGGAAGTGATCACGCCTACACGCAATGTCTGTTCCATATATTCTCTCTCCGTATATACAAAATCGAATGCTGTCATCCTGCGACAGAATCATGCCCGCAGGTTTTATACAGCCTGCGGCCGGTCACATAAGCGACAAAGACCGTCTGCCTAAAAAGGCCGGCGGTCTTGTAAGTAAGTTACTGAATTTCCACAACTACTTTTTTGTCTTCTTTTGAGGCTGCTGCCTTCACAACAGAACGAATGGCTTTTGCGATTCTGCCCTGTTTACCAATAACCTTACCCATGTCAGAAGGAGCTACCTTCAGTTCGATGACGGTTTCCCCATTCTGCTCGGATTCGATGACAGAAACTTCCTCCGGATGTTCCACCAGAGCTTTTGCCATAACTTCAACTAATTCTTTCATATCATCACCTCAGGATTACTGGATACCTGCGATCTTTAACAGCTTGCTAACGGTCTCAGTTGGCTGAGCGCCTGTTGCTAACCACTTCTTAGCTGCTTCCTCATCGAATTTGATTACGCTTGGATCAACGTTTGGATTATAGTAACCAACCTCCTCGATGAACTTACCATCTCTTGGAGATCTGGAATCTGCAACTACAACTCTATAGAAAGGAGCCTTTTTCTGTCCCATTCTTCTTAATCTCATCTTTACTGCCATGTCAATTTCACCTCCTTGTCGTGATTTACCTATAGACAAAAGCATATGCTTTGCTAACTAATTAAAAGGGCATCTTAAACTTTCCCATCATACCGCCTAATGCCCCAAGTCCGCCTTTACGTTTGCCGCCGCCCATCATACCTGGCAGCTGCTTCATCATCTTGCGCATCTGGTCAAACTGTTTTACAATGCGGTTGACTTCGCTGATGTCCACGCCTGCGCCTCTGGCGATTCTCTGTTTTCTGGATGGATTCAGGATTGCCGGATTGGCACGTTCTTCCTTCGTCATGGAAAGAATGATCGCTTCTACACGGTCCATGGCCGAATCATCTACAGCCATGTCTCCCTTCATCTGCGGCATACCTGGCATCATGCTCATGATGCTTGCCATACCGCCCATCTTTTTGATCTGGCGCATCTGATCCAGGAAATCATTAAAATCAAACTCAGCTTTCTTTAACTTCTGGGTCAATTCCTTAGCTTTTTCCTGGTCAACTTCCATCTCTGCTTTCTCGATCAGAGAAAGGATATCTCCCATTCCGAGGATTCTGGAAGCCATGCGGTCCGGGTAAAACTGCTCTAAATCAGAAAGCTTTTCACCCATACCAATATATAAAATCGGTTTTCCGGTCACAGCCTTAATGGATAATGCCGCGCCGCCTCTGGTATCACCGTCCATCTTCGTTAAGATGACGCCATCGATGCCGATCTTATTTTCAAAATTCTCTGCCACGTTGACCGCATCCTGTCCGGTCATGGCATCAACAATGAGAAGTGTCTGATGCACCTGAACTTCTCTCTTGATCTCCTGAAGCTCAGCCATCATGTCTTCATCCACATGGAGACGGCCTGCAGTATCTAAGATCACTACATTAAAACCATTCTTCTGTGCATGCTCAATGGCTGCTTTCGCAATGTTGAGCGGTTTCTGGTTATCACCCATGGAAAATACCGGAACACCCTGCTTTTCTCCATTGATCTGTAACTGCTGGATCGCTGCCGGACGATACACATCACAGGCAACCAGTAATGGTTTTCTGCCTTTCGCCTTTAGCTTTCCTGCGATCTTGGCGGTGGTTGTGGTCTTACCTGCACCCTGGAGACCTGCCATCATGATCACTGTGATCTCACTGGCCGGCTTTAACTCGATCTCCTTAGTCTCAGAACCCATAAGAGAAATCAGTTCCTCATGAACGATCTTGACCACCATCTGTCCCGGAGTCAGACTGTTTAACACATCCTGTCCAATGGCACGTTCCTGAACGGAGTTCACAAACTGTTTTACCACCTTGAAGCTTACATCAGCTTCTAACAGAGCCATCTTGACTTCTTTCAGGGCAGCCTTAACATCGGCTTCTGACAGTCGGCCCTTGCCACGCAGATTTTTAAATACATTCTGCAGCTTGTCGGATAAGCTTTCAAAAGCCATCGCAATCCTCCTGTTTATGTCTTACAGTTCGATAATCTCGCCTGCGATCTGCTGGATCTTCTGAATCAGCTTCATGTCCTGATTCTTCTGATACTCTCCTGTCAGTTGGCGGATCTCTTCCACCATCCGTCTGGTCTGATGAAATTTCTCAACCAGCTTTAACTTTGACTCATATTCCGCTAATGTCTTGTCACATCGTTTCACCAGGTCATGGACACCCTGACGGCTGATCCCCTGTTCCTCGGCAATCTCGCTTAAAGACATATCGTTAAATACCACATCTTCATAAATCTTTCTCTGATGCGGTGTCAGCAGTTCGCCGTAAAAATCATACAACATTCCTTGTTCTACAATCTTTTCCATCTCATCACCTGTGCTATCATACACGAAAAAACGCAGGGTGTCAAGTATTTTTTCTTGACACCCTTAATTTTTTAAATTTTTTCTTTTTCGTTCCATATTCAGGCTAGTTCCGGCTTATCTCCGGATCGATCCTGGAAATGATATATCCCTCGACTTCTTCTGCGGTGATACCTAAAGGAATCGCCAGCTCCCGGTACAGATTGTCTTTTGCTTTCCGAAAATACCGCTCGTCCACCTCTGTCAGGCGCTTGCCGCGAACCATCCTGTCTTTTTTTCTCCGGTACAGGGTCTTGATGATGCCGATCCAGGCTTTACAGTCGCAGGACTTTAAAGCTTCTTTGTATTTCGCCTCCCGCTGCTTCTCGTCACCGATCTGCAGGTCTTTTACATTTCTGATCTCTTCGATCAGACGATCTGCTTCTTCTCTGGTAACAATCCGTCTCATGGGATTTTTATTTTCCTCAACAGGAGTAAGAATCTTTCCTCCCGGGGAAGACACCGGTTCCAGCACATAATAGAGCTTTGCCTGTGGTGCTTCCTTTTGCTTCATGGTTGTGATATCCATAACCTGACAGACTCCTGTGGTTCCATACACGATATACTCGCCTTTTTCAAACATGCCTTTCATCCTTTCTGCATACTTAAAAGAGCATTGTACTGTTATCATGATCTATTTTACCATTTTTATGCAGGAAATGTCAGTATTTCAAAGCAATTTGATGTTTTTCAGCGTTTTGTCTTATGATTTTCATTCTATCTATTGTGTATGTTTCATAAATCTTCCATGATGATTTTAGTCAATTCGTCCATATCAGCGGCAATTTTCCAGGTCCCTGCTGCCTCCAGTTCTTCTCTTGAACCGTAACCAAACAGCACGCCCACGCAGTCAATGCCCTGTTCTTTCGCTCCAAACACATCATGTTCCCGGTCACCTACCATGACCATCCGGCTGCGATCCACATCCTGGACTCCTGCCTGTTCCATGGTATAGGCAATCACATCGCCCTTTCTCACCCGCACTTCATCCATGCTTGCACCGCCAATGTAATCAAAATAGGAATCCAGCTGAAAATGCTCTAAAATCTGTCTGGCAAATTTTTCCGGCTTAGAGGTTGCCACATATAACTTCTTTCCCGATGCTTTTAACTTGCCAAGCATCTCCGGTATTCCCTCATACACCCGGTTTTCAAACAGACCGCTAGTCGCAAAATATTCCCGGTATTTGTAAATGGCCTCTTTGGCCTGTTCCTCTGAAAAATCATAAAATTTCATAAAGCTGTCCTTTAAAGGCGGGCCGATAAATGGAATCAGCCTGGTCAAATCCTCTTCTATAACGCCATAAGCCTTTAATGCATGCTGGACAGAACGGGTGATGCCAAGCATCGGATCCGTCAATGTCCCATCCAGGTCAAAAAAAATGATATTTTTCTCCATTACTATCCCTCTCCGTCATTTTTTGTGATATCTTTCATCATAGAAAAAGATTGAGGAAATGTCAATGAATCATTACTGGTAAACTCTTTGTTTTTCGGGTATAATCATACTATTCACGGACCGGCGCTTTCTCTGCGCCGGTGCCGGAACACAAAAAGCCTCAGAAAGGACGAATGCTATGATCCACATCAAACAGGACGGAACCGGAGATTTTACTTCTGTCCAGGCAGCTCTTGACAGCCTGCCAGCAGACAACCAGGAACCGGTTACGCTTTTTATCCACAAAGGGATTTACCGGGAACAGATCCACGTGACTGTTCCTTACGTTTCCTTCACAGGAGAATCCGCTGAAGAAACCATCTTAACTTATGGCCTTTATGCCCGGATGCCATCCGATGATATCGGGAAATTAGGGACTTTCCGCACTTACTCCTGCTTTATCGACACCCATGATTTCACAGCCAGCAATCTGACTTTTGAAAATAGCGCCGGGCCAGGCACAAAGGTGGGGCAGGCGCTGGCTCTTTACGTAGACGGAGACCGGATCGCATTCCACGACTGCCGTTTTTTAGGAAACCAGGATACCCTGTTCACAGCGCCTCTGCCGCCAAAAGAGATCGAGCCTAATGGATTTGTAGGGCCAAAACAGTCTGCACCAAGGATCAATGGACGGCATTTCTACCAGAGATGCTATATCGAAGGAGATATCGATTTTATCTTTGGCGGGGCAACGGCTTATTTTGAAGATTGTGAATTTTTCTCCAAATATACCGGTCAGCCTATCAGCAGTTACGTGACTGCCGCTTCTACTCCAGAAGGCCAGGAATACGGCTATGTGTGCCAGAGCTGCCTTTTCACCAGCAACTGTCCGCCACATTCTGCTTACCTTGGACGGCCATGGCGTGAATATGCCAAAGTTGTTCTCTTAAACTGTCAGATGGAACACCACATCTGCCCAGAAGGCTGGAATGATTGGGGGAAAGAGTCCGCCCATGATACGGTGTTCTTTGCCGAATACAAAAGCTACGGGCCAGGGGCGGCCATGCAGTCGCGGCCGGACTGGTGTCATGTGCTGGATGAACGGGAAGCAAAACATTTCGCCAAAGAACTGGTACTGGGTGGAAATGACGGCTGGAACCCGTAACGCTAATTTCTCCAAACACCAGCGAGCCGAAACACACCTTGTCGGTTTTACCTGTTATTACAAAAATGAGCCAGGGACTTTTATAAATTCAAGCCCTGGCTCATTCACTATCTTATTTGAAAAACTCATGCTTCTCATGACTGAACAGAAACGTCAGATGGCGGTCAAACCATCGGATCGCTCCGCTTCTGGAGCCGCCCCGGTACATAAAGTACAGAGCGCCCTGAGAATAATCTTCGCCCTGAAGGGCACGGTCGACGCAGTCAATGGTCTGTCTGGTGACCTTTACTGTATTGATACTGCCGTTGGATACTGGTGAGAACTGGGATTTCTCATATACCACGGATTTGATCGTGTTAGGAAACTCACTGTTCTTCACACGGTTGATGATCACGTTGGCAACCAGAATCTTTCCCTTGTCATCACAGATTCCTGCTTCTGCCTGGACGATCCTTAACAGAACCTGATAATCCTCGTCACTATAGGCGACCACAGCGGCAGCACGTTTTGCTTCTTCCTCTGCTTTTTTTCTGGCAGTTTCTGCTTCCATCAGAATCTGCTTCTTCACTTCTTCAATTTCTGCCTGAGCCGCAATCCGGCTCTCTTCCTGTCTCTGGACATCCTGTGTCAGCATCTGGCCGACAAACCTCTGTCCCTGTCGCCGTGAATCCGTAAGATCAACTTGTATTTTTGCCTCCGTAAGCAATTCAGTCTCTTCAGGTTCTTCTTCCTCCGTGTTTTCCGGCTCGCCGGAATTTGTCTCAGCAAACGCGACCAGCATGTTCTTGCCGCCGCTGCCAAATCCACTGGAGGTCAGTGCTACTACCGTGATCACAGAAGCCGCAGATACAAAGACTGCAGCGCTGCGGTAAGTCCGTTTGGTAACTTTCACCGCTACTGTTTTTACGAACAGAAACACATTCTGAAGAAACGAGTACAATGTTAGCATAGATACCCTCTTTTCTTTCTTCCTCAAAATTAGGCTTCTTTGGGTTTGATCCCCACTTTTGCCTGTATTGTCAGGTGACGGTGGAGATTATATAGGAATCTATCTCCAAAAGTCAATGGATTTCCCCCACTTTTGGCGTTTTTGACACTTGGCATTTTTTGAGTTTTTCCATTCTTATGACATTTGCACGAATTTCTGTCTTATTTTTGTTAAATATTTATATGTCTTTTCATTTCATTTTTTACGTAAATATTACATATTTGTTAAATGCGACTGTGTAAAAAAAGAGTCGATTTTTGTCGGCTCTTTTTTATGTAAACTAAATATCTGTTTTTTATAATGCTGCAACGATCTTTCCAGCTGCTGCACAGGCTGCCGCAGTGGCCGGAGATGCCAGGTAAATCTCCACTTTAGAGGTTCCCATACGCCCCAAAAAATTCCGGTTATTGGTGGCTACCACCCGTTCTCCATCGCTTAAAATACCGCCTGCACGGCCACAGCAGAGACCACATCCAGGATGGGTAATGATGGCTCCTGCCTCTGCCAGAGTCCTGAATGCGCCACATGCCAGGGCGTCCTCATAGACTTTTCTGCTGGCGGGAGTGACGATCAGTTTTACAAATGGAGCGACCTTTTTCCCTTTCAAAACGGCTGCTGCTGCCTGGATATCTTCCAGACGTCCATTGGTGCAGGAGCCGATAAACACCTGGTCGATGACGGTTCCCTCTAACTCGCTGACATTGCGGATCTTGTCCACCTGGGATGGGCATGCCATCACCGGAACAAAGTCCTCTGCTTTATATTCTAAAGTGCGGATGTAAGATGCGTCTGAATCTCCCTTTAAATTCTTCTGAAAATCATCCAGCTGGATCTGGCAATACTCGGCTGTTTTCTCATCTGGTGTAAATAACGCACATTTTGCGCCTGCCTCAATGGCCATATTGGACATGGTCATACGGCTGGCAACGCTCATATTTTCAACCGTAGAACCGGTAAATTCCAAAGCGCAGTAGGTCGCGCCGTCTGCCCGCAGATCGCCGATGATCCGCAGGATGATGTCCTTTGACATAACGCCCTTCGGAAGCGTTCCTTCTATATTAATATGAATGGTCTCCGGCACTTTCACCCACAAGCTTCCCGTCCCCAGAATCGCCGCCATCTCTGTATAACCGATACCGGTAGAAAATGCGCCCACACAGCCATAGGTCGTGGTGTGGCTGTCGGTTCCAAATACCACATTGCCCGGTTTTACATGACCTGCCTCTGTCATCAGCTGATGGCAGATACCATCGGTCCGATGTATGCGGGTCAGTCCCTGCTCCCTGGCGAAGGCGTCACCTATACGGAAATGTCTGGTATCATCCACCTGGCTGGCCGGAAGAAAATGGTCATAGATCAAAACCGCCTTATCCGGATCCCAGACCTTTTGAAATCCCATCTCTTTGAATTTATCTACGATAAACGGAATCATAATGTCATCCATCATAACCCGGTCTACCTGGACCGTCACGATCTCTCCGGCTTTTACGGAGTCTCTTCCTATATTATGGGCAATGATCTTCTCTACTACTGTCTGTCCCATGCTATTCTCCTTTCAGACCGTTGCGGGCTCTCATGGCCTTTACCAGACCGCCTGCATTGATGATCTCTACCAGATTCTCCGGAAGAGAGGTGATCGGATACTTCTTTCCCTGATACTCCACATTCTCATTGACGGTCACAGTGATGGAATCTCCCTCTTTCACATCATCACGAAGATCTGCCTGCTCAATCAGAAGTAAACCATTGTTGATGGAGTTGCGGAAAAAGATCCTGGCATAGGATTTGGCAATGATACAACGGATGCCCAAAGCCTTAATGACCTCCGGCGCCTGCTCTCTGGAAGATCCGCAGCCAAAGTTTTTGCCCGCCACAATGATATCCCCCTTCTGGATCTGTCCCGCCAGTTCCGGGCGCAGAGGGGAAAATCCATACTGTTTCATGTCGTCAATGGTCTTTAATGCCAGATACTCCGTGGGAATGATGATATCCGTATCAATATCATCGCCAAGCACCCAGACTTTACCTGTAAATTGTTCCATGGTGGTTTCCTCGTTTCTATTTTGATAAATGCAGCATATCTGCTGTACAGATTTCTCCCTTGATCGCAGAAGCAGTTACAGTCGCTGCAGAGGCTAAATATACTTTGGAAGACGGATGTCCCGCACGCCCTTTAAAGTTTCTGGTACCGGTACTGATCAGCACTTCATTTTCACCGATCACGCCCTGACAGCTTCCCCAGCAGACACTGCAGTTAGGGTTCATCACGATAGCTCCACTCTCCATAAAGATCTGGATCAGCCCCTCTTCCATGGCCTGCAGATAAATCTCCTGGCTTGCAGGAACCACTAAGAAACGGACTCCGTCAGCGACTTTTCTTCCTTTTAATACGGATGCGCCAACCCGAAGATCATCCAGACGTCCATTATTGCAGGAGCCTAAAAATGCCTCGTTGATCGGAACACCACACACCTCTTCTGCCGGTACTACTGCGTCCACAAAATCTGGTTTTGCAGCAACCGGACGGATCTTGGACAGATCAAAGGTATACTCACGGGCATAAACTGCATCCGCATCACTCTTGAAGACTGCTTTCGGTTTTCTGCCACGCTCTTCCAGATATTTCAAAGCCACATCGTCTGCCTCGAAAATGGCAGTTTTTGCACCAGCCTCTACTGCAAGGTTACACAATACCATACGATCGCTGACACTTAAGGTCCTGGCTCCGTCTCCGTTAAACTCCATCACCTGATAGTTCACGCCGTTGGCGCCGATCTGCCCAATGATGGTCAGCATCAGATCTCTTGGATAAACGCCCTCTGGCAATTTTCCAGTCAGATTAAATCTCACCGTCTCTGGTACCAGCACCCAGGAAGTTCCTGTCACCATGCCGTATAATAAGTCTGTGCATCCAACGCCAGTACCGAAGGCCCCCAGTGCGCCGTAAGTACAGGTATGGCTGTCTGCGCCAAAGATCAGCTCGCCTGGACAGACGTAATTTTCCATCATGATCTGATGGCAGACACCCTTGCCTTCCCAGAAATCAATCCCATGCTCTCTTGCGAAATCACGCATCTTTTTCTGGGATGCAGCTGTTTTCGGGCTGTCAGAAGGTACGTTGTGGTCCACGATAAAGACCATTTTCTTCGGATCTGCAATTCTTGGATGTTTTAATTTATTATGATACATATCCACAGTCAAATGCGTGGTTCCATCGTTACTCATCATCCGGTCCAGGGTAACGGTGTGGATATCTCCTGCTTTCACTTCTGGCACACCTGCTGCCAGTGCGATGATCTTTTCTGCAATCGTCATTCCCATCGTTTTATGCCTCCTCCTTATTCAGTGACGCGATCAGTCCGCCCTGGCTTAAAATCTGCTGCATATAAGGCGGAAGCTTCGTGCAGGAAAAGACCTGTCCATTGGCCTTTGCCACGCCTTCTGTCAGAGACAGCTCCATCTCGTCTCCCGTGGAAACTGCGTCCGGAAGATCCTTACACACAATCACAGGAAGGCCGATATTGATGGCGTTTCGGTAGAAAATACGGGCAAATGATTTGGCAACCACTGCCTGTACGCCCAATGCTTTCAATACGCTGGGCGCCTGCTCTCTGGAAGAACCGCAGCCAAAATTCTCGCCGCCTACCACATAATCGCCAGGCTTTACCTTCTGCGGAAATTCCGGGTCCAGGGACTCAAATGTATGTACCTTCATCTCCTCGATAGTAGGCAATAACAGATACTGGGATGCAATAATCTGATCCGTATCCAGATCATTATGAAATTTAAACACTTTTCCAACCGACATGACATGATGCCTCCATTTTCTCAATCATACGAGTATTATAAGATTGTGTGTGCACAGCACGTGGCAATCTTATCTCATCGTGGGGCAATCTGCTTGCCCCACAATATTATATGGTTGTATTATAGCATGGTCTCTGTTATAATAACAATATATAATAATCATAGGTATCATTCATTGTGGTTATGATAGCAAATCCTATTTCATCACAAGCACTCTGCTCTGACTGCTATATGAAACGTCTGGGCGGCAAAAAATCATGGAAATGAAGGAATAAACGCGAATGAATCAGAATTTATCACAATACAAGATCTTTTACGAAGTAGCCAAAGCCGGCAATATCTCCAAGGCCGCCAAAGAACTCTACATCAGCCAGCCTGCTATTAGCAAGGCTATCAGCAAACTGGAGGACAACTTGAGCACCGTCTTATTTACTAGAAATTCCAGAGGCGTCCAGCTGACTGAAGAAGGACAGATCCTCTTTGAGCACACCAGTTCTGCCTTCGAGCAGTTAAATGCCGGGGAATTGGAGTTAAAGCGTGTGCGGGAATTCAACATGGGACAGATCCGGATCGGCGTCAGCAACACCCTATGCCGTTTTATCATGGTCTCCTATTTAAAGAATTTCATTGAGCAGTACCCACACATCAAGATCTCCATCGACAGCCAGTCCACTACCCACACCCTGGATATGCTGGAACAGCAAAAAATCGATCTGGGTCTGGTGGCAGAACCAAGGACCTCCAAGGGGCTGGTATTTCTCCCGGTTATGGATATCGAGGACATTTTCGCTGCTTCTCCCTCTTATCTGGAGAACTTCCGTCTAAGGGAAGGTGATCAAGCCGATGTATTCCAGTCCGGCAATGTCATGCTCTTAGACCGCACCAATATTACCCGTCACTATATGGACGAATATATGGCGCTCAATCAGATTGAGGCCAACAACCTGCTGGAAGTGACCACCATGGATCTGCTGATCGAATTTGTCCGGATCGGACTGGGCGTGGGAAGCGTCATTAAGGAATTTATCAAAGACGATCTGGAGACAGGAAAACTGGTGCAGTTAAAGCTGGATGTACCGATTCATAAAAGGACTGTAGGATTTGCCTATTATCCCAACCGCACTTCCAAAGCATTAGAAACTTTTATTGATTTCTGCAGAAGCCGTAAATCATAATACCCGTCCTGCGTGTTTCATAACGCAAAAACGTCTGCCAATCCTCTCCGGATCAGCAGACGCTTTTTGCGAATGGTATAAACCTTTAAATTCTAAACTTAGTTGTTGATCAGCTTGCCGCTCTCATCGTTCCAGCTATACAGCTTACGGATCTCCTCGCCAACCTTCTCAGATGGATGCTCGGAAGCCAGCTTACGCATAGCTTTGAAGTGAACCTGACGTCCTGCTGGGGACATATCCAGTAAGAACTCTTTTGCAAATGTACCATCCTGGATATCGGTTAAGATCTTCTTCATGGTCTTCTTGGTCTCTTCGGTGATGATCTTTGGTCCGGTGATGTAATCGCCGTACTCAGCAGTGTTGGAGATGGAATATCTCATGCCTGCGAAACCAGACTGATAGATCAGATCTACGATCAGCTTCATCTCATGGATACACTCAAAGTAAGCGTTTCTTGGGTCATAACCAGCCTCTACCAGAGTCTCGAAGCCAGCCTGCATTAATGCGCAAACGCCGCCGCAAAGAACAGCCTGCTCACCAAACAGGTCAGTCTCAGTCTCAGTACGGAAGGTAGTCTCCAGAAGACCAGCTCTTGCGCCGCCGATCGCTAAACCGTAAGCCAGTGCTTTCTCCAGTGCTTTTCCTGTGTAATCCTGCTCTACAGCTACCAGACAAGGAGTTCCCTTGCCAACCTGATACTCGGAACGTACAGTATGGCCTGGTGCCTTTGGTGCGATCATGGTAACATCAACATATGCCGGTGGCTTGATGCAGCCGAAGTGAATGTTGAAACCATGAGCGAACATTAACATATCGCCCTCTTTTAAGTTTGGCTCGATATCTTTCTTGTACATATCTGCCTGCAGCTCATCGTTGATCAGGATCATGATAACATCTGCTCTCTTAGCTGCCTCTGCTGCTGTATAAACCTCAAAGCCCTGCTTCTCAGCCTTAGCCCAGGACTTGCTGCCCTCATACAGACCTACGATCACATTGCATCCGGATTCCTTTAAGTTTAATGCATGTGCATGTCCCTGGCTGCCGTAACCAATGATGGCGATGGTCTTTCCATCTAACATGGATAAGTTGCAGTCTTCCTGATAATAAATCTTTGCCATACTTGCGTCCTCCTGAGAGTTCATCTCTTTAAAAAATAGTTTATATTGTTAAAGCATTCACCAAAAGCTTCCATATATCTTTGGTAAAAACTCTAGCGACCTTATGGTAAATAGCGGACATCATCCGCGCCTCTGGACAGTCCGGTCAGACCGGTTCTCGCCAGCTCCAGAATCTCATAATCCTCTAATAGATTGATCAATGCATCTAACTTGGACTGATCACCTGTCAGCATCACAGTCAAAGAATCCTTACCTACATCAACGATCTTCGCACGGAAAATATCGGAGATTGCGCTGATCGCCTGACGCTCACTGGAATTTGCGCGGATCTTCACCATGATCAGTTCTCTGTATACCGAATGACCAGGCCGAAGTTCCTTGATATCACGAACATCTTCCAGCTTTCTCAACTGTTTTTCGATCTGCTCTAAGATCTTCTGATCTCCCGTGGATACGACCGTCATCCGGGAATATCTCGGATCTGCAGTCACACCTACTGTCAGACTTTCAATATTATAACCACGGCGGCTGAATAATCCCGCCACTCTGCTCAAAACACCGGAGGTATTATCTACCAGCAGTGATAACACAATTCGATCCATGGCAACTCCTGCTTTCTTCGCTTTCTTCGTCTCGTTTATCGTTAAGTTATTTTTTATATTAACAATGTCATACCCATTTGTCAACTATATAATAGTAATGGATATTATAATTTCAGGTTATAGTATTAAAAATCCATCTTTTTCATTTTTTCTCTTCAAGCGTCTGGAAATCCAACTCCTTACATATCAAAGGCGAAACCTTTGGAAATGTTCATTTCGGTATCGGGGACTTCTGATAGCCGACGAAACCGGTCATACCACCCGCCCGGGCATTTTCGCCTCCAGTGATGTGGTAAACGGCGCCAGAAGCAGAATAGCTTTGCGATCTTCCGTTTTCCTTCTGCACTTCACATCTGCTGTTCTCCTTCATTGGCTTCCTCTGTCACCAGTTCTTCTGCCGGAAGTTCACTCAGATATTCCACCAGTAACACTGCCTGAGGCCAGTTAATGGCCGCTCTTGGATATTTGCCTTTCTTTTCTCCCGCTTCCTTGAACGCTTTCAGCATCTGTGCCGCCGTCTCCCGATTCAAAGCGCCGCCTCTCCAGTGAAATATCAGTTCTTTCCCTTTTTTCGCTGCCTGCAGCGCCCGTTTTTCCACCTCTTCCATTTTCGTAAAAGAAAGCTTCTTCACCCGGTAATAGAACCCGTCGCTGACTGTGCAGGCTGGAACCTTCCAGATCACCGGCTCGTGGTCCCGGAAGACTTTTCCGTCATCCAGGTTAAAATAATCATACCGCACAGGTCCCATATGGCTTAAGGTATTGTCAAAGGTGGCATCCAGATGGTAATATGCGCCCCCGATTTTTACGATGTTCCAGGCATGTCTGTATTTGATATTCTTCTCTGGGTTGGCCTCCGAAATCACCACGATGCACCAGATACCCAGCTGATCGCAGAGGATCTTCACGGTCTTGGCAATTCCCTCGCAGACACCCACACCCTGTCCCAGAGGACCGAGGATCTCATGAGAATAGGATTTCTTCAATTTATCATAGCGGACATTCTGGCAGATAAAATCATGGACATATTGCTCCTTTTCCAATTCTGCCATAGTCACCGCCGGACGGACCAATTTCTCCACCCGCGCCTTCATGGCCTTCTGATGGTCTTTGATCTTATTTTTATCAAACAGGTACTCCGGCGACAATTCCACATTAGCAGAATCCGGATAGTACCGGAAATGAAATCCGCTGACAAAAAAGATCTCCGGACAATCCAGGCGCAGTTTCAAAAAAACATCCGTCAGTTCCTTTCCCTCCATCCTTGGACAGGGAAAGGACGGTGCCAGGGACTGTATCCCCGTTTTCATGACGTGATAGACCGCCTGCTGCTGTTTATTCATATGGTTGTAATAATACGGTTCCATTGCTGACCTCATTCCATTCTATTTTTGAATCGTAACGCTTTTATCATACCATGAACTACTCCGTAAAGGCCACAACATCTTTTCAGGTCGAACGTCCGTGAGACTTGGCGCGTGATTCTGGTCA
>ERZ791902.957-NODE-957-length-16117-cov-10.241034_pt1 | contig 16117 bp, 20 predicted proteins | sample MGYA00510149_ERZ791902 | MGnify/ENA primary metagenome ERZ791902 (study PRJEB30046, sample SAMN00792060) | human gut metagenome | study: EMG produced TPA metagenomics assembly of the A metagenome-wide association study of gut microbiota in type 2...
TTAAATGAGTGAAAAAAATTTTAACACTGGTAAGTTTAATACCGGTTATTCTAACACAGGTAGTTACAATGCTGGTGATCGTAACACAGGTGGTTACAATCCTGGTAATTCTAACACGGGTTTTTACAATATTGGTAATTGTAACACAGGTAGTTACAACGCTGGTGATTGTAACACAGGTGATTGGAACAAGACATCTTTTAGCACTGGATGCTTTAACACTAATGAACAGAATATTACGCTGTTCAACAAGCCTTCAACTTGGAAGTACAGTGATTGGATATGTTCCGATGCTAGGAATATTTTGAATACGATGCCCACTGTTGATTGGTTGGATAGAGATAAAATTTATGATAATAGTGAGGAACATAATTCCGAATGTAAGGTGACTGGCGAATATATATTAAATAAATATAATACCCGTCAGTTATGGTGGAATAGACTGCCGGGCCAGTGCAAGGATATAATCGAAGCTATACCGAATTTCGATCCGTGCATTTTCTTCAAGTGCACTGGAATTAAAGTAGATGAGGAATGATTGATAAAAAGGACTATGCATACGCATAGCCCTTTTTTATAACTTAACCATTCCGGGCGACCAAACCGGGAACCACTCCAGGAAAGATGAGCGGCAGGATATTCCACCCGGGTGTCCCGCCCATCAATAAGGAAGCCAAACAAGAATGAAGTTACATATATAGTATACCACTCAACAACTGATATGTCAACTAATGAAAACTAAGGAAAGAAATGCAAGCGTTTTTTGCATTTGCGTTTTTGAAGCGGAATTTTCCTTTTTGAAAGCAGTCTCTCAGGAACGAAATTAGTACATTGTTTGACGATAACATGACATAATTAATTGAATGGTCATCAAGAGTGACTGCTATTTTAGTTGGGAAATCCGGGTCAAATTTGTCATCGCAATATAGTATTCCGGAATCTGGAAACTCTCTTACTGAGAATGACGAACCATCTACTTTGAATGTGCATATATACCGTGATCTTCCATGCGGTCGTTCTATGAATGCATAATTGTCTAATAAGTAATTGTTCTCACTTGCGAAAGAAGTGTACCGGTGACTTGCGAATGCTCGGTTAAAAGCACTTTCTTTTTGTGCATTGGCAGCCGATTCTATGAAATCTGTTTCAAGCACCCAGCCATTCCCGCGAAGAAAATGAGTTTTTGAATTGATTCGTTCTGCGATACCAAGTGCTGAGTAGTAAGGGTTCAACAACGTAACTTGATTAGCCAGCATGAATACTGGAAGATATCGTACTTGCTTTCCATTTCCTCTTGCCAGCGAAGTATGAATGGAAAGGAGTTTTCCAACCTCATCGCTGATGTATCGGTTTGATTCTGTTTGAAATTCATCGAATAGAATTAGTTCCGTGTCATTGAAAAAATGAGAATATTTTTTTACATTGTCCGATGCATTGAGTGATATTGCGTATCCGCAGCTATTCATTTGATTTTCGTTTTTTCCGATAAACAATTCTTTGAACCCAGATTTTCCAAGTGTCTTTTCTTCCATCAGGTAGTCGTTGAAGAAGAGTGCTTTAATGTCTTTAAAAAATTTTTCAGCCACTTGTTCCAGCTCATACTGATAGCGATAAAGCAGGCAAAATTTTTTACCCTGTTTTAGAAACCGGTTAATGCATAAACGGTTGAAATACGTTGTTTTACCGCCTGTTCTATTTGTCGTTACAATATATATTTCCGGGACTTTGTTATCAATGTCTTTCATATTTAGCAGATTTGTTCCATCATAATATTTTGTATTCATAATAATCACCTTCTTTTTTCTTACAGTATACTATATTTCTTGACTTTTTACAAGTCCAATGATATACTATCTATATAACGGAGGAAAGGAGGGTGTGTCGCAGAAAAAATAAATGTATTCATACTATAAAATCTTTTGATCGCCCCTCCCAGGCGGCTTTCTGCGACAAACTGAAGAATGGATATCAATCTTGTTATGCAGGCAGTAAGTACAGTTGGGTTTCCGATTGTGTGTTGCGGTGCGCTTGGATGGGCATTTTACAAAATGAATATCCAGCACACCGCGCAGATCAAAGAGTTGACAGAAAATCATCGTGCAGAAATGAATGAATTAAAGCAGGCACTGGAAAACAATACCTTAGCGGTACAGAAGTTGTGCGTGATGATTTCAGAAAAAGAGGAAGAATAACAGATAGGAAACAGGAAGGTAGGTTGTCAGTATGCCAAACTTGACACAGAGTTATTCGTGGGCAGTTACACAATGTAACGCAGAAAATGTGGGTTATTCTGAGACCTACCGAAATCAACAAGTTGACCCATCAACTGGTGCTACTTGTTATGACTGTTCTTCTTTTATCTGGTACGCATTACAGGCCGGAGGATTTGATTTATCAGCTGCTGGTTCTGCCACTGCTTTTACAACGTCAACGATGCTTCCTGTTCTTTCGTCTCTTGGCTTTGTGGAGCAGGATATTTCCGGGCAATGGATGCCAGGAGATATTGTTTGGGTAGAGTCAGCTACTGTCCAGCATACAGAAATGGTATATCGTTCCGATGCTGGAACGCTGATGACTGGTTATACGATGGGCGCGCATAGTGATTCCGTGCCGTTGGCAGAACAGGTGTCCATTAATACTTTCCAGACAACTCCTGGTTATTACACGCGATTGTTCCGTTACCCCGGTGGAGTTGGAACAACGGTATCGGCATACGTGATTGCTGCTATGTGTGGGTGCTTTAAGCGTGAGTCTGGTGTGAACCCTGGAATATGGGAAAGTCTTACTCCAACCACATGGGACCATGAATATAATTATGATGGTATTGGAGGGTACGGATTAGGACAGTGGACTAACGTTGGAACGCCGCACGGCAGATGCTACAATTTGCATGTATGGGTTACTTCCAACGGTTATGCTGATGGCGATGGAAACGGTCAGTTGGCTTTTTTGATCCATGAAAACTACTGGACAGCTTCCAATTCGATCCTTGGATACGCAACGCTTTCTGATTTTCTTTCTTCCACGTCCACTGATATTGACGCATTAACCGCTGAATTTCTCGCTTGCTGGGAGGGCGTGCCTGGAAATGCACTTGCAGAGCGGCAGGAAGCGGCCAGGGCATTTTATAGCTACATTGATGCACATAAAACAGAACCGTCATCGAACTGGACTTGGACTTCTGGGAATTTTTATTTGGGATATTTAAGCAAGGAGCAGTATGCAAACGTGATGTGCGCATATTGGTTTTTGAACGGGTATGTTCCACCAGGTCCGGGGCCAGGCCCTGGCCCAAAGAAACGAAAAGGATTGCCACTTTGGATGATGATCCGGTATTACAACAAGTGAGGTGAGTAATTTTGTCAGTAGTTAGCAAAGAATCTCTATTGGAGCGAATACGCGATATGACAGGCGTAGAAAATGCTGAATCAGATGAGTCAATTTCTCTTTTAGAGGATTTGTCTGATACGTTTGAGGATTTATCTTCTCAGATCGTGCAGGCGGGTGATTACAAGAAAAAATATGAAGAAAATGACGCGGAATGGAGAAAAAGATACCATGACCGGTTTTTCTCCGTGGCGGAGGAAACCACGAGCAATGAAGATGATAAAGATGAAGATGAAGATGTAGAAAAAAAGACTTATGAATCATTATTTAAGGAGGATTAAAGGATGCCGACAAGAGTAGGTGTGAATGGCCTTAACGCCAGTACGATTGATATTTTGAACGTCATTCGGCAGAATGCAACTTATGAATATCAGAGCATGGTGCCTGAGGTTACAAAAACAACGGACATCCCCAAAGTGGGAGAAGTTCTGTATGGAAACCCTGTTTTACAGAATCAGTTCTTAAATGCACTGATTAACCGGATTGCGCTTGTGTTAATCAAGTCTTCCACTTTCAACAACCCGTATGCTGACCTTAAAAAGGGGTATCTGGAATATGGCGAAACGGTGGAAGAAGTTTTTGTAAACATTTGCAAAGCCAGGGAGTTTTCCGTTGAGAAAGCAGAGTCCCGTGAGTTTAAGCGTTCTATTTCCGATGTACGCAGTGCGTTCCACGTAATGAATATGCGTTATCAGTTCCCTTTAACTGTACAGGATGAGGATTTAAGGCAGGCTTTTCTGTCCGCAGAAGGTGTCAGCAATTTTATTGCAAAATTGGTTGATTCCGTGTATCGTTCCAATGAGTACGTAGAGTATCTCCTTTTTAAATACCTCCTCATTAAATCGATTGCACACGGAAAAATGTTTCCGCAGGCCGTATCTCCGACCGATATGCATGACAATGCAGAAAAATTCCGTGGCGTATCAAACATGATTACGATTCTTTCCCCGAAATACAATGCATCCGGTGTACACACAAATACACCAAAAGAAGACCAGTATATCTTTATGGACGCGATGTATAACGCCAAGTACGATGTAGAAGTACTTGCATCTGCTTTCCACATGGATAAAGCCGACTTTATGGGTCGCCTGAAAATTATTGATGACTGGTCAACGTTTGATAACGATGCATTTTCCGAAATCGTTGCAAGTTCTGACGGGTTTGAACCTGTAACGGCGGAAGAACTTGCAATTACGGCAAAAGTAAAAGCAGTGTTGGTAGACAAAGAATTCTTCCAGGTCTATGACAACAATATGCGTTTTACAGAAAAGTACGTTGCGTCCGGTATGTACTGGAACTATTTCTTAAACGTCTGGAAAACAGTATCCTACAGCCCATTCTCAAATGCAGTTGTTTTTGTAGAAGCAGATAATGTTTCCCTTAACACCCCAGCTACACTCACGGTAGAAGTAACCGATAAAATCATCAATGAGGGTGGAACGATCTTAACCCTGTCTCCGCAGGAGGATACGCCTACTTTAACGGGTCAGTGGAATTTTGTGCAGACACAGGATGCCGTAGAAAAGATGATTGCCGTACAGAAATACGGTGTATTCATTTTCCCGACTACTGCCACCACCACGAAACCGCAGTTGATCTTAAATGGTGTTGAGTACAACGCTAAAACAAACTTAACAACGGCAGCGAATGTCGGTGATACGCTCACTTTTGAAAGAAAAAACTGATCTGGGGGCTGGACATCTCCAAGCCAGCCCTGAGTTCTAATGGAGAATTGAGCGTGCACATTAATGAAAACGCGAAAAAAGTGGTATCATCGTTTTATGTTGAATCAGATGGAAATCTGGTAGCGACCGAAGAAGAAACAAAATACGTAGTTCCCGTTGAAAAAGTAGAATTAATAAACGGTGACATCATAGTAACGTATTAAAAATAAGGGAGGTGAATGTTTTTGGGAGTTGTTAATCTTGGTAATATTAAGAACAAGCCAATATTTAGATTATTCAAAGACATAAAGCATGTCTGGAGTGATGAGGAGAAGGTTGGAGCATTTGTTAAACTTGATATTCCGTTTGTTTTTAGCGGCAATAAAACATATATTGTTTTGCTTAGGTCAATAGACGGCAGTGTCGAAGTTGATGGAAAAAAAATACAGGTTAAAGCAATTAACATTTCTACAAACATGGAGAAATCAATTTCTCTATCAGGTGGGCCCAGTTTTGCTGTTTCTGAAACACACATTTCATACGCTGTCGCATTTCCGAGTTCTTCTGGTCCAGACGGCCCTGGTGTTTATGTTTTGAGACCGAATGAAACATCTGCCGCGTCTTTATTTGACGCTGGAATTTATGAACTATGACCAAGCAAACAAAAATCTACTTCCTGGAAGGGGTCCCGTTGGACCCCTCCTATAAAAATAGTATCTATTTTTTAACGCAGGAAGCACAGGCAGAATATTTTTTAGGGAAAGCAAAGTTTTCCATGCTGGATTGTACATTCCAGCGTCAGGAACAACGGATACGTGTAAATCGTCCGGTTTCCGACTGTTACCACATTAACTATCTGATGTGGCAAAATACGTCCTATTCAAGCAAGTGGTTTTATGCCTTTGTCACTCGCATTGAATATATTAACGATGGATGCACTTGGATGTATTTTCACATAGACTCATTACAGACTTACCATTTTAACTACAAGTTAGGCTATTGCTGGGTAGAGCGCATGCATTCTCTTACGGACGGCTTATTCGAAAATTTAGTCCCAGAAAATCTGGAAACAGGAGACTATGTGACAATCGACAGATACATTACAGATTATAGCAATATGTCTGTTTGCATTATGACTGGAGAAACGTCTACCGGGGGAAAACCATCGGGCAAATTTTATAACAAAATCTATAGCCCACTCAATATTATGACCCAGCCAGTAACGGCCGATGCAACGCAGTTAAACGCGCTACTAGAGTCCTATGTTGGAGCTGGAAAAGAAAATGCAATTGTTGCCATGTATGAATACCCTACAGTGCTTGGTTCCAGTGCGGAACCGAATACTCTTGATTTGCTTCTGCCAACTATGAATATGCCAGATAATTTTGACGGATATAAACCCCGCAACAAAAAATTGTTCCAGTACCCATACACGCAATTAGTTGCCACAAACAAGTCCGGGCAAGTGAATAAGTATCGCTGGGAAGAATGGGGGCTAGCAGGGGCGCAGTTTGAGGTCCAGGGCACTTTCCTGTCATCTCCTTCCATGATCTGTTATCCTGTCAATCATGCAGGCATCGAGAAAGATTATGACCGTGGGCTTACACTAACAAGTTTTCCGGTCAATGCCTGGGCAGGCGATACGTATAAAGCGTATTTGGCGCAGAACAAAGCTGCTATTTTGAAAAATGTAGTAAGCAGCGTAGTAGGTGGTATCCATGGCGGTATTGCTGGAGGTTTACCCGGTGCGGCAATCGGGGCGGCGGTTGGAGCAGGAACTTCCATTGCCGGGCAAATGGCGCAGCAGTACGATATAGACAGTCACCCAGACCCGGTATATGGGTCGGCACAGACAGACAGTCTGAATACAGCGATTGGCAATGTCGGGTTTGCATTCTATTTTAAAACAATCCGGGCGCAATTTGCCCAAAGAATTGATGCATATTTTGACCGCTTTGGCTATGCCGTCAACCGCTTCATGGAGCCGGTAAGAAATGCACGCAAGGTGTATACGTATCTGAAATGCAGTGAAGTGAATCTGTTACCAACAAGTGCTGGAAACTTAGGTATCCCGGAACCGAATCAAGATGAAATCCGGAATGCGTATTTGTCTGGAATGACCTGGTGGAAGTCTGGTGACCAAGTTGGCCATTATGAACTTGACAATACAGTTGGAGGTAGCTAAATATGTCAAAAAAGAAAACCTTGTTCGGCCAGTCACTGTTTTTAAACATGTGTACCTGGCAGGACTACTACCAGCGCCTGTCAGAACTTGCGATTACTTCTTTTTCCTATGAGGGTCTACCGGAAACGGTAGACCCCCGGTACATGGAACTTGAATTATATGAAAACGGACAGATTGCGCTGTTTTACGATGAGGGTGTTGACTCTTATTTATCGCTGTCCTGTACGCAAACTGGCAACTTTGATGTTTACGGAAACCCTGTGAAGTTCCGCGCTTACTCCAGGTACAACGGATACCAAAGAGACTTGTCATTGGATACCGCTGTAATCGGATTTAACAACTTGACCAGGCGTGATATCAAGCCGCTGCTGAAAATGTTTGCAATGCGACTCTATAATCTGGACCGCATCATTGACGTCAACTCCAACGCGCAAAAGACACCCGTGTTGGTGCGTGCGTCAGAGTCCCAACGACTGACCATGTTAAATCTGTACAAAGAATATGATGGAAATCAGCCGTTCATCTTTGGCGATAAAGACCTGGATATGCATGACTTTTCCGTGCTTTCCACCGATGCCCCTTACATTGCAGACCGGATTTTTGAGCTAAAGACAAACATTTGGAATGAAGCCATGACCTATCTTGGTATCAGCAATGTTTCCATCACCAAAAAGGAACGCATGGTCACCGATGAGGTAAACCGTTCCCTGGGTGGTACACTTGCAGGACGTTATAGCCGACTGGAAGCAAGAAAGCAGATGTTGGAGAGAGCAAACAAATTGTTTGGCTGGAATGCATCAGTCAAGTTCCGGTTTGATGCGGAAACAGAAGAACAAACAGAAACTTCGGACGGAGGTGAACTGGATGAGTAAATACACCACGGAAGTCCGCTTTATCTGCGAAACGGCTGCGGGGCTTTCGGAATCCGTTGGATTCTCAGACGTAGAAAGTGTTCTGGAAAAGAGCTGGGACAAAATCTTTTCCCCTGGCATACCGTTTTACAAGGAAGAAAAACGGGCGGAACTCTGTCAGAAAATCCTTGCGCACTACTACACAAGGGAAATCGGGTTTGAAACCGTTGGCTTGTGGAAACTCCATTTAAACCGGAAGATGAAGGAGATCATGCCGTTTTACAACGAGATGTACAAAACACTTGATTTCCAGTATTCCCCCCTTGAGGACGTGGATTATTTTGAGCATCATGAAAACAACGACACGTTCTCAGAAACCACAACGGGGTCAACAACAAGGGAAAGTTCCACCACCGGAAAAAGCAAGGACACCCGCACGGATGACCTAAGTGAAGCAACGTCCCACTCCAGTGAGACTACCGATTCAACCACCGATTCATCCACCGTTTCAACTACCGTTTCAACTACCGGAAAAACGACCGATAAAACCACTGGCTCCAAAACAAGCAAAACGATTCGCAGTGACACCCCGCAAAATGACTTGACCGATTTTGAGGCTGAGCAGTATCTGACCAGCGCAGAAAAAACAACGGACTCCAGTACGCAGGACGGAAACGGAACCTCAGAGGGGAAAACCGAAACAAGTGGAACAACCTCAGACAAGGGATCAAGCACCGGGACAACCACGGAAACCGGAACAAGAGCAAACACCGGTACCGTAAAAGAAGAGGGAACACGGGAAGAAACGGGATCTGAAACCGGCAGCAGAAGCGAAAACCGGGATAATACCGGAACCGGAACGGGAGACATCCATGTCTGGGGGAAACGCGGAGGGCAGAGTTATGCAGCAGCGATCAAAGAGTATCGGGAACAGATTCTGAACGTGGACATGATGGTGATTGAGGAGCTTGGAGATTTGTTTATGAGACTTTGGTGAGGAGGGAGACAAAACATGGTGACAAGAGAACAACTACGTTTTTATTGCCAAAAAGTGTTGCCGCTTGCATATGATGACAGCTTGAGCTATTATGAGGTGTTATGCAAAGTACTGGGCAAAGTGAATGAGCTGGTGATACAGTATGACCAGATTGTTCAGAACTTTAACGTGATTTTGACGGATTATTTGGAATCGGAAGATTTCCAGAATCTCTTAGAAAAATTTATTCTTGGAGAAACACCAGACTATACGTATGTCCAGCATTATGTGACTTACTTAGGCATGTCCGATAATGACGCGGCAAAAGAAGCTGTAAAAGACTGCCCGTTACATGGGACCGTGATGTTTCCGCGGAGAACCGTGGGCATGCACGAAACCCTGGTCATTGACAAGCCGATTTGCTTAAAAGGAAATTACACGGGCTGGATTTTTGATGACAGCACAGATCAGATTAGTCAGGAGCAATTTATCGAGCACAGCATTGTGAATACTGCGCCTACCGCAATCCGGATCAGTGTGCCGGGGGTCAAAATCGAAAATATGGCTATCCAGGTGGCAAACGAAAGCGCGCGTGTGCGCGGAATTGTCATTGCGCCGGGTGAGACAAACACCAACAAAGCCATGCGGTATATCAACCTGGAGCATGTGTACGTGTGGATTAAGCCAGGTGTCGCAAACAGTACATGTATTTACATGGACAATTTGTTTAAAAGTACGTTTTACGATGTTTCCACATGGGGTGGACAGTACGGATTTCATCATGAGGGAGTTATCGCAAACGGAACCAGTATAACGTTCCAGAATTGCTGGACGGTGAATTATACCGGAACAGGATACCGCTTAGAAAAACTCTACTACAGCACCTTGCAAAACTGTGCTGCTGACAGTTATTCCGGTGGCGTACACGGGTATCATTTCAAAAACTGCCTTGGTCTGACAGTACAGTCCAGTGGGGCAGAAAATTGCACAGCCGCCTGCTTTGTGGCAGAATCCTGTAAGGGATGCAGGTTTGATGTTGTCATGGTCAAGGATCACCAGAATACGGCGGCATCTACGCCTGCCGGAGCTTTTGAGGTGACAGACTGTGATGGGGTAATCATCGGTGGATTCCACACGGAAGATGAAACACAGAAGAGGCACGCCTTTGTGAAAGCAACGAACAGTCTGTTTGAACTCCGTGGTGCAAGTGCCTACGGTGATACATTTGTTCTGGACGATGGCACAACGCAGGCTTTCTCGCAGGATTACTGTAAGGTGTTCCAGGTGGATGCGGGGAAATTGTTCCCAAATGACACATTTGTAGAAAGTAACTTAATCGTTGTCAATGGCATTTTACACGGGTTCCTGAAGCAGAGCACATCCAGTAAAAGGACATTAACAGCTATCGCAACGCTGTCCACCAATGCAAGAATTGATTATCCGGGTTATTATGTCGTGGAAAACCGGATCAGCATTACATCTGGAGATACCATTGTCTTTGACTGCCCCTCCTGTAACGTCAAGCAGTTATACCCGATTCGGAAAATGAGTTAAAAAGTAGGGTGACGAAATGTCACCCTATTTCTTTAAGTCAATTTCCTCAAGAACTTCGTGCATGTCGTGATATCGTTCATGTCGAAAAAAATAACCGCTTCTTGGCACTGTACAAAGTATTTCTTTTTTTGATGAGATTGTATAAACATCGAAGTACCTACGTACTTTTATCGGAAATAGGCGTTCCAAGTCCCTATCACGTGATATGGAATCAATGTGCCCACATTGGGAATAATAGTAGTCATCCAGCAGTTTCTTTGCTGTTTCGTAATTATTACGTTTACATATCGCCCGTTTTATATCTTCGCTTATTTGGTTTTTCATATCACATATACCTCCATTACATGTTCTGAATTTAAATGGATGCTTCTAACGTTACTGTTCATTAACTCATCGGATGCATTTTGGAAATAATAACTAGGTGTTCCTATGGTAGTCTCGATCAACCTACCCAAATCACGGCTATTAATAATATGTCTCACAATTAACGTGAGTGACCTTTCTTCAATCGTAACTCCTATTAATTCACCAAATTTCATTTCAATTCCTCCTTTACATACAAATTGTTTCAAATCCGACCCAAGCAAACATTGCAAGTAATGCAAAAAGGCATCCAAAGAAAAAGTACATTATAAGTTTTATTGATTCTTTCATAGCTCGCACCTTCCTGTATATTAAGAAAATTTAATCAAAAGAATTCATAAATTTTTTACCGTATAAACTGTTCAGCATTAATTTTGCAGCAATTATCTTACGATCATCCTTAACCCCACATATAAAATCGTCATAAGGCTGTATTATATGGTTTCCGCCTGTAATAAATGGAACTAGATTCAAATCGTTGTGTATGGGGTGTTCTACATAGATAGAATCAGTGTCCACGCACCGAACTACTTTATCATTCATAAAAATTCTATCTTTCATATTCATTCTCCTTTTTCTATTTTTTTATATTTCCTTGTTTCTGACTTTATTATAGCTTATTTTTACTACCTTGTCAAGTGGTTTTTAACTATTCCTCATGGTGAAAAAAGTATCCTGTAAAACCACCCCACCAGGTATTCTCACAGGACGTAGCTTTCCTGGTACTTTAAGCCCTGGCGTAAAATTATCATAAGTCCGCACAATGCGCTTACCTCCCGAAAACAGAAACTGTAATTCTTCAACATTTTTACAATCCGACATTTTTGCTGTGCCAAGCATAGAGGATAACAATAACTCCTTTGATCTGGCAGGCATACCACAAGCCTTGATGTCATAATAAGGCACCACTGGTTCCAGATCATTGTGCGTGACGTGTTCAATATATGTTTTTTGCCGTACAAATACCGCGCTGTCCCAACAAGACTCTAGTTTCCAGCAACAAAAGTCCTTGTCATGTACCCTTATTCCTTTTATTTTTCCCGGCGGTAAATCGCAATGAATGGAATCCGTGTCCGCGTAACGGAAGCCAGGTTGATTGCTTCCGTGATAATTCGCCTGCGCCGCCCGGATGGTAAAACAGCGGGCATATGAGGTGATGGCTGATCCGCATGGGATGTAACCAGGACGTTTGTCATTTGCGTGAATGTCGTGGAAAACAAAACTGTCATTCACAGGCTCAGCAAACTTAAAGGAGGAGTCCGTAGACATTGCCATTTTCCCGTACAAATTGTTTAAAAATAATTTCGCAATCGTTCTAGTGCATTTGTCTTTTGCTTCTTTTTTAATTTTTGCAAATTTATCAATATACTCATCAAAAATGCCAAACTGTGAACGAAACCAGCAGCCATTCATGATTTCTGTATCCCAGAGTTCATAATGCTCTTGTATTAACTGCCAATCTGTCATCGTTACATATAGGTCAACTGTACTAGTAATGATACCATCAGGTCCAGGTAATTCCCGGTATTTGCCATCAATTAACGAGCTTTCCAGCCATTCCGTGGACTTATACATAGCACTGTTTTTTATTTGGACACATGGTAACTTTCCCTTCTTGAGTTCAAATCCGGTTCTAACGTGCAGAAAATAATACCTGTTATCTATTATAGCATCCTCTGGGATATAGTCACCGCTCCAAAAATGGGGGATTCCAACTGGATAGTAATTCCCGCTCATGCTGTGCATCATGGACGGGTACAAACTATTCACATCAGCAGTAGTACCGTTGTATACGGTAACCCCGCTGCAGCCTTTCCGTAAATAACACCATCCACCTTTATAGGATTTCCGAATCCATTCACCTGCGGATAACCCCTCTACACCAGGGATATCATAGAGATTTGGAAAATAGGATTCCCATTTTCCAAGTCCATCGTCTGTCATAGCCTTGTAAGTTTTTAAACACTCTGACCCAATCGTAAGGGAGTTATGACCCTGCGAAAACATAATCTCAAGAGCTTCTTTTAGCACAAGCACGTCATTACTGATGTATTTATCTTCTTCAGGGGTCCGTAGACAATCTGGAAACCGAAAACCCTTGTATTCCATTTCCAACTTTTGATGCTTTGTTCCAAAATTTTTTCCGAGAACTTTAAGAGAAAATGGAAGAAGTTTTAAAGAATCGTATATCTCGATGGTTTTATATTTGTTTGTGCGGATGATTATTTTGTACCATTGTCCCATTGTTGAGATACTATATTTATACGTTTTCGGTACCATATCTCTATCTGGTATTTCCTTGATTTCTCCATTTGGCAATCGCAGATATGCTGGTCGATACCCCCATTTATACATGAGGGCATCTAAGATAAAATTTCCATCGAATTTAAGATTATGAAAATACAAACGCACTGTTTTACGCATATTCACAAAAAACTGAAAGAAATCCGTAATATTTCCGAATATTCGCACATCCTCAGAATGCAACGCAACGCAAGCGGCTGCCCAAACATCCGTTCTTTCCTGACCTGCGAACACCGTAGTCTCGAAGTCACAGGCAAATATGTCTGCTGTATCAAAACATCTCTTCCTCATAATTCACTCCATCAGAAAATGACATCACAGCAATTTCGCCTGTGTATCCAATATTTTGTGCTAAAAAATCCAGTGACCCACGCACATCACTCAAATACCCGCTTTCCAAAAATGTATTCAGGGCATCTGCTAAATCAGAGCCTTTTTTATACGCATAGAAAACGGCTGTTGCTATTTTTATACGGTTATCTGTATTTTGTAACCATGTTAGAAGTTCACCAGCCGCTTTTTTCTGCAGCTGAAGTACTTCATCGGCCTTTGGAACTAACCCGCGCTTGCTATAATACGTTTCCGGGACACCCGATTTCAAACGGTCGATCATCGGCTGGACTACATTTTTCCATACGATATCAATCCATAGATCTTTATTTTTTGATTTCTTTCTTGTTTCAGCGGATTTCCGTGCTGACGCTTCTCTTTCCAGGTCTCTACCACGCACACCGGACGTTTCTTTTCCTTCTGGTGTGATGTAGCGTGATCTGCGATATAATGATTCGGGTGTAATATTTTTTAACCTGATTAGCGACCGGGTTGAAACCCTTGTCTCTGACATTGGTTTAATTGACTTTATGGATTCTGGAACGACATACCCGCGTTTTTCAAAGGACCTGACAAGGCTTTTTACTCTTTTATACTCTTTCTGGTAACTTCTTTTTAATTCGCTCATAATAAAAACCCTCCTTTATGATATAATTATACAATAAAAAAACACCCCTGTCAAGGGTGTTTTTTATTCATATTTAAATTATTTCTGTATCTGTATTGTCAAATGGATTGAATGGCTTTTTCCATACCATGTCAATGACATTAACTGAACTTAAATAAGCAACCAGAAAAGCTCTGCCCCTGTACTTGCTAATACCAATTGACACGTTTGCCACTACTTCGGCGCCGGTCCCAATGTCATCAAAAGAAATAGAATCTGATTCTTTTCCATTTTCGCAAACTCTAACTGCGTATCGACTCGTTGCCTTGAAATACAGCTTACCTTCTCTATCAACTTTCGTTGGGGTTGATGCGCATCCCTCTGTATCTACTTCTTCGTATACACGGTCAAGGGCATTTTCCTGTTCTGGTGTTAAATACAATGTTAATGTTGCCTTTCCATTTTCGATTCCAGCATATTTTACTTTCGATCTTACATTGATTTTTTTCATTTTTCATTCTCCTTTTTTCTTCTATAGGTTCCGCAGTTGCTATAGCCAAGATTGGCCACTTTATATGCCATCATTACTTCCGGTGGAATATCATACGCAAAATAGCGATAAGCTGACACTCTAGCTTTCTTTATTTTTTCGTACTCCCAAGGGTCATTCTTTGACAGCCAGTCAAGGTACTTCGGGCGTGTGATTTCTTCTGGAAACCACTCCAATTTCTTAGTCCCGTCCTTGTAAAACACATCGAGTTCCGTGCCTAATCTCTTCACTTTCATTTTTTATCACCTCCTTATAGGTATTAACCCAAATATTTTACTCCATTATATTCTGCCAATATCCATCCCCTTGCGATTTTTACATACGTGCAACCGGGTCTTACTACGACTTGATCTCTTATTTTTACTTTAATACCTTCTTTAATTTGGACATTACCGTCTTTCGTTAAGTTATACTTATAACGTGTTTGTTTTGGTATACCAATAACCGAAATTGGATCACGTCCGATGCTCTTATAGATAAGCATTCTCTTTAATGTCTTACGGCGTTCACCGTCCTTATATGGTCGTTTATTCTTGGAATCAATGATTTTATTAACCTCACTAGCAATGTTCCCGAAACGGCTGTATAAATAGTCACCTGGACAAGCCTTCGGAGCATACCAGCGATGCGCTGTCATGTTCTGGACAGCTCTATCAGTAATTGTGGGATCAGCACGCCAGCGGAGTTTTCCGATTGCGGGATAACGTTCACAGATATCTACCAGTAGTTTGATTAAGGCATTATATACTGCCGGTCTTATTCCGTATGGATCAAAATCATCTGAAGCACATTCAATCGTGATTGCTCTGTGATCGTTAGACGGGCTAGAGCTACACCAGGAACGCCGCTCCTCTGGCAAGATTCCGACGATTGTACCGTCATAGGCTATCGCATAATTGGCTGATGCCTCAGCTTCCGGGTTACATAACCAGTTAGCCATGGAATCTGCTGAAGCTTGACCAACGTAACAGTGGATAGTCACTGTATCTACTACATGGTTGCGAAATTCCGAATTTGGTGAACACAACTGATAGTACTCCTTTACATATTTGGAATATGTCACTTTTTTCACTCCTTATTATATTTATTGTTTACATCTTTATTATAGCTATTTTTGGGTAGTTTGTCAAGTACTTTTTATCAATCATCCCACTTTACGGTGACACACCCTTCCAGTGATGATACTTTTTCTTGTAGCTCTTCATAAGTGCTACAAGAGTAAAAACATGTATTTGGAACTACGATATCCCACTCGAAAACAAACACATCAAGCATGTTCTGAATAGCTACTTCTTTCACTGTATCAAAGCTTTCATCAGTTCCATACCAATCTTTCATTTTAT